>ERZ894229.498-NODE-498-length-32257-cov-33.2139_pt1 | contig 32257 bp, 31 predicted proteins | sample MGYA00380295_ERZ894229 | MGnify/ENA primary metagenome ERZ894229 (study PRJEB32331, sample SAMN06328479) | human gut metagenome | biome: human gut microbiome; feature: stool | host: Homo sapiens | collected 2014-09-17 ... | reverse complement strand
ACAGTAACTATGTGGCTTTCAGCCACATTCGTGGCAAAGTCGTGAATAATTCAGGATAACCTTATCCGGGTCCCAGACCTTTTTAAAGCCCATCTCGTAAAACTTTTCGTACACGTTAGGAGTATAGGTATCAATCACCATGGCCGCATCCGGCTTAACGATCACGATATCACCGGGAACCAGGTGCTCTTTTCCGGAATTTCTCATCAAAATCTTTTCAGCAAGTGTATACCCCATTATTCCGTCTCCTTTCCGTTTAGCTTCTGCATCCGTCTGACAAGTCCTCCGTCCTCTATGATCGACATCAGATCGTCCGGTATGCTGTTAAGAGGATATGTTTTTCCGTTGTATCGGATTTCTTTTCCCACACTGACGGAAACCTGGTCTCCTTCCCGGCATTCGTCGTACAGATTGCTCTCCAGCAGCAGAAGCCCGTTATTGATTGCATTCCGGTAAAAAATCCTGGCATAGGATTTTGCAATGACACAGCGGATTTTCAGCGCTGCCAGCACTGCAGGAGCCTGCTCCCTGGAGGAACCACAGCCAAAATTTTTGCCCGCCACAATAATATCGCCTTCCCGAATCGCAGCTGCAAGCTCAGGGCGGTACGGTTCAAAGGCATACTTCTTCATTTCATCTATCGTTTCATAAGATAAATACTGTGTCGGAATGATAATATCCGTGTCAATATCATCTCTCAAGCGGAAAATTTTTCCTGTAAATTCTTTATTCATGTTTCCCCTCCAGCTTTCCCGTTACGATGCACTCCAGCGCTGTGTTTAAGGGCACCACATATACTCTGCCCTTTTCAGCGCCAAGGCATCCCCGGCAATTTCTATATCCGGTAGTTACCGCTGTCTCATCATCCATAATATGTCCCTGGGCCTTTCCCCAGCAGGCGCTGCAATGGGGATTCATCAGCATAATGCCCGCATCCTCCAGAATATCCACATAGCCCTCGTTGACCGCTTTAAGATAAACCTCCTGCGTATTGGGGACAACCAGAACGCGCATATTCTTACTGGCCTGCCGCCCTTTCATAAACTCGGCGGTTTTCCTGATATCGGAATAGCTTCCGCCCATACACCCTCCGATGAATACGGACGTTACCTTCGTTGTCTCTATCTCGTCACAGGGCACTGCTCTGACCGCTTCCGGCTCCAGGACACAGGGCCGGATCTCTGACAGATCCATCACACAGTCGTACTCTGCCTCGTACACTTTCCGCTCCACGGCCCGTCCTCTCTCCTCCAGATAATCATACAGTGTATCATCCGGCAGGATTACAGAGGGCACAAACCCGTTCTGGCTTAGGGCCGCACAGAAAAGAAGCCTGTCATGCATCGGAAAATCCGTATTTTCCGGGTCAACGGAAATCACCAGAAGCCCCCGGTCCGGGAGTTTCTTCTCCAAAATTTTCATGGCCAAAGACCAGTAATCTCCTCCCCAGGAGAACGATCCCTTCAGGCGGATATGGAAACACGGGCGGTCTTCCCGTTCAATCTTCCCCTCCATAATCGCCTTCGCCAGCTCCTCCTCTCCCAGCAGCACTGGTATGCATCCAAGCGCGCCGCAGCTGCTGATATGCCTTCCGGCGCCAGCAACGACCTGGCCGGGAACAAGATGATTCTCCGCCAGTAATTGGTACGCAATTCCGGCTGCCTCCTGAAAATGGACCGGATACTTTCGAGCAAAATTGCGCAGCTTCACCTGTTTTTCGTCCGTTTCCACAGAGTCAGAGGGAACCACGTGATCAATAAAAATCCATATGTTTTCCAACGCCCTGGCCTGGTCGGATACATGTTCCAGAACTCTGTCTCCATAGATATCATTCAGGATGAAATAATCCGGAAGAATATCCGTGTAAATCATCCTTTTCTGAGTGACCGCATTTTCCAATCTGTTCATGGCTTTCTTTCTCCTTTTATTCCATGCTGTTATATGCTATAATATCCTTAATAAAATGAACAGGAGGCTTTACAGTGACTGTCAGAACGCAAACAGCTTCTGCGTATTTCCCGAAAGGGAGCGAGATGCTTTACAGGTTCCATTCCTGCATCGATTCTTCATTATATCCTCACGTGCACGATTACTATGAGATCACTTTCGTCACAGAAGGATCCATGGACATTTCTCTGAATCAGTACAGCTGCACGATCAAGGAAGGTTATTTTATCCTCGTACGCCCTGATGATGTCCACACGAAGGCACCGCACAAGGGAGCCTGCAAGCATCTGAATATTGCCTTCCTACCCTCTGTCTTTGACGACATCTTCACCTTTCTGAAAAGCCCGGACATTAAAGAAAGCATCTTAGAAAAGCCCTATCATGCCCCTTTCCGCATCGCATACAGCGATAAGCGTGCTTTCGATTATGAGATTCAGCGGCTCAGCATGATTCCGGCGGAGGAGACACAGATCTCCTCCCGCCTGCTTCGAATCTTTATTTTCAGGATTCTGACATCATATTTTCTGGAACAGTATTCCAGGCGCCCCCACGAAAAGGAATTTATGCCGCCCTGGCTGACCCAGTATCTCCAGCTGTCAAACAACGCTGATGTTCTGCGCCAGGGGACAGATTATCTATATTCCTCCGTAAATTTAAGCAAATCCTATATCTGCCGCGAATTTACGCACTATATGAAAATGTCCCCTACCGATTATATCAACGAGCAGCGCTTGATCTATGCGGCGAATCTTCTTAAACACAGCGATTGGGATATTCTGGACATTTCCCAGGAAGCCGGTTTTTCTTCCCTCAGCCATTTCTATCACTGTTTTAAAGCGAAGTACCAGATGCCGCCAAAAAAGTTCCGCAGCGCCGATTATTAAATGCATTTTAACGTCCGGTAAATTTCGGCGCCCGGTGATCTCTCTTTGCTCTCGCCGCTTCCTGTGCGTCCTCCGTCCAGAGCAGGTTCAAAAGAGTGGCTTTCGCATATGCCATGGCAGATGCCTGGGACATGTTTACCATCTCATAGTATGCCTGCCTTCCAATCGTGATGGCCACGCTGCTCTTTTCAGCAATCCCCCTGCCGATCTCGATGGCCCGTTCAAGGACTTTGTCGTTATCCACAACCTCATTTACGATATGCCAGTCACAGGCTGTCTGGGCATCAATCTCTTTGCTCTCATAAATAATCTCAAACAGGCGTTTTTTAGGAATGCTTTTGCCGTTAATGGCCAGCGCGATCATGGGAAACAGTCCGTTCTGGAGTTCTGTAAGGCCAAAGCGTGAATCCTTCCCGCACACGGCAAGATCGCACCCTTCCGTGATGCTGAGTCCCCCTGCAAAGGCATGACCCTGAACCGCCGCAATGATCGGTTTTCTGGAACGGTAAATCACCTCCTGGACCTGAACCGTGCCATCCGCATAATCTCTCTGATCCATCAGATAACCGTCTGGAAAACTGTCCACCTGCCCGCCGCGGCAGAAAAATTCTCCCGTTCCTGTCAATATCATAACTTTCATTGCAGGATCCGCATTCGCCGTGTCAATGGCATCAGAAATCTCCATAACAGCCTGGCGGTTAATCTTGTTGTCCACCTCCGGCCGGTTGATGCGGATAATCGTCAGCGGCTCCTGTTTTTCTACCACAATCATTTTATATTCCATCATCACTCACTACCTCCCTTTCTTTTAATCTGAAGCAGTTCCCTGGCCTCCTCACAGGAAACCGGTTCTCTTCCCATGAGTCTGGCCAGCTTTACTGCCCAGCGAACCTGCTCTGCATTGTTCGCCGGCCTTCCCCAGGCATCTTCCGTCGTATCCTCCAGTCCAACCCTGATATGTCCGCCCATGCTGATTGCAGCTGCAATTAAATCTGTGTGGCATTTTCCCATCGCAGTAACTCCCCAGATAGCATCCGGAGGAAGCTGGCGGACCAGATACATCAGATGGTCTATCGTTCCCTTTAATGCGCCGGGAGCGTTCAGGATAAAATTATATTTCATAGGTCCTGTCAGCAGGCCTTCTTTTTGCAGCCGGATACTGTTGTCCACCATGGAAACATCAAAAATCTCCAGCTCCGGGCGAATCTTTTTATCTCTCATCTTTTCTGCCAGCGAGCGTATAAAATCCGGTTCAAACAGATTCACCCTGTCCAGGTAATTGATTGATCCCATTCCCAGACTTGCCATATCCGTATTGGTATCCAGGATATCTGACAGAGCCGGGTCTGTTTTGCTGCTTCCAGCCAGGGACGCCTGCCGTATGATCGGACAGTTCTCTTTTTCCAGAATGTCCCACACCTTCTGATAGAGCTCCTTCTGACTGCTGGGCATTTCTTTTTCATCGCGCACGTGCACATGGGCTACGGATGCGCCTTCTCTGCTGCACTCAATCAGTGTTTCCGCAATCTCTTCCGGTGTCACCGGGACATCAGGATTGTCACGTTTTCTCAGCTTATTTCCCGTCGGAGCGACGGAGATGATAATTTTCTTTTTCATATTCCTCATTTTGAAGTTTCTGTAAGGAACTGCAGAACCTCATAATTAAATTTTTCCGGGTTATTTGCCATCATCGAATGATTTCCATACTCTTCGCGGCTAAAGACAACCATCTTACAGTTGGGAATCGTGCGGCGATACCAGTCAATACATTCATGAGTGATCGCAAAAGAATCTCCTCCTGCGATAAATAAAGTGGGGACAGAAATATGCGGGATAATATCTCTCATATCCGTGACAAAAAGGTCAAACTGAAGTTTGGAAAGCGTCGGAAAGTAATACGGAAACTGTACGCGTAACTCATTATCCATCTTTTCAGCATTGCGGCCTGTTGCGGTATTGTTTGACATAGAAGCCTCTGCTGTCGGGAAGAATCCCTCGCCGTACATCCTTCTATTCCCCTCTTCAGCAGAAATCCGGAACCCATTCATTAACTCAAAGGGATTTCCTCTGTGCCCGCCATATACCGCAACCTCTTCATCACTGTCTTCGGGATTGCTCCAAAGCCATGCCGGCTGGTCGACCAGGATTAATCTGTCGATCTTGTCCTGTCCAAAGAGATCAATAAATTCATAGATGGTAGCGCAGCCCATGGAGTGTCCCATAAAAATTGCCTTTTCAATTCCTGCTGCCTGCATCATATTGTAAACATCCATTGCCGTGCGGGAAACCCGATATCCATGGTCCGGCTTTTCAGACTCACCTGTGCCGCGGTTTTCCAAGGCATAAATGTGATAGTGCCTGCCCAGCTCCGGCAGGTTATACGCAAAATAGCATGGCGTTGTAGGCCATCCGGAAGTGAGAATAAGCGGTTCGCCTGTTCCTCCCTCCAGGTAGTGAAGCTTTACCCCATCATTTGTTGTAAAGAATTTGTCAGTAAAGCCAGGCATAAGGTTTTTCATTTCTTCAAGCATTTTTTTCCTCCTACATTTTGCACTCATTTGATTCATGTCAAACGGTATTGCATTTACTGTTATTTGTTGTTTTTATTATATTAAATCCGTCCGTTTTGCTTCTTGTCCCGGCTTGCTTTTTATTGTTCTGTATTGATATAAATAAAAAATACCGGCCGCCCCACGAAGTTCCTCGTGGAACCGGCCGGCATCTATCTGCCCTCCCTATTCACATAATACCCATCTTTTCCGCTCCGCTTTGCCGCATACATCGCCGCGTCCGCGTTTCTGTAAAGCTCCTCATAGGAGTGGACGTCCCGGGAGACCGACGCCACGCCGATACTGACGGACAGCTTATAATCTCTATAATACTCCTGCAGCTCCCGCCTCACTTCCTCCAGGAAATGCTCCAGCTTCGCCTGCAGCACCTCCTCGCTGAGCTCCTGCCGGAGCAGGATCACAAACTCATCCCCACCCAGCCGGACCTTGATATCGGTAGAGCGGAACTGTCGGTTCAGAATCCGGGCAAAGGCTTTCAGCACATTATCGCCCTCCATATGCCCTGCCTCATCGTTTATCCGCTTGAAGTTATCCAGGTCAATGAGGATCAGCATTCCCTGCGGCTCTTCTGCCTGGAAAATCTGCTCCACATCTTCCTCCAGCTTCTTACGGTTAAACAGGCCGGTCAGCGAATCCGTCACGTTTCTCGTCCTCTCCTCCGACAGCTTTGTGTTCAGCCGGTGGAACGCATTCATATCTTTTGTGATATCCTGCACAAACCCGTAGGAGGCGTTCTTCATGCAGGTGCGGTGAACCATCAGCGTGCGGCCGCTCTCTGTCTGGTATCTGTCCTCCTTGTAGTATCCGTCCTCCCAGACCTCCTGCTCCATCTTTACCTTCTCGTATTCCTCCCGTATCTTTTTATGCACCTCTTCCTCCGGAAGTCCCACCAGGGATGCCAGATTGTCCGAGCAGAAAATCTGATTGAGATCCACATAATACTCGTAGGCGGCCACTCCCTCGCCAAACATACTGGCCAGGGTGCAGAGCCGCTTTTGCTTTGTCTCAATAACGGAGACCAGTTTATTCAAGTCCTGGGAAAGCTTCTTGATCTCTCTGTTTTTTCCTTCCCTGAAATACACCGTATTTGCTCCATCGATGAACATTGCCATCTTCCCGGTGATCGTCTCCAGATCCTTCAGTACAGTATAGCCCAGCAGCCAGTACACAAACAGCAGAACAAATGCCCCCAGAACTGCCACCGATGCCAGCCCCCTTAAGAAGCTTTCATAGATTTTCCCGTAAAGCCCCGACACGTCGGAGGCATATCCGTAGATAATCCCATTCCTGCATACCAGAGCCGCAACCCATGTTTTCCCGTTCGTATCAAAACTGTAGGTGGCCGTCCTCTCCTCGCCCTCTTCCATGTCATAAATGGAATCCAGGGTATATCCTGTCGGCAGATCGTTGTTTCTTGATATGGCCAGCAGTCTTTTCGTCTTCTGTTCTAACGCAAAAAGGAACCGGTAACGCTCCGTCGGGATAGAAGTCAGGATATTCTCCAATGAGACCAGGCTTTCGTACTGTTCCAGCGACTCCGATGAAACCTCCAGCTGGATCATCCCCTTTGGCGCATCTGTCTTTTTTATACCTACATATATTTTCTGCTTCTCTGCTTCATCGGAGCGGCGCTCCATCTGGATGTGGCTTTCCTGGCCGGCGCGCCCCTCGATCAACGGAAGGAATCCGGCAAAGATTTCCTCCTGGTAACAGTTGATCCCTACGTTATCCGGATTGCTGCTCTCCACTATCGTGCCGGATTCATCGACAATATTTACCCCCTCTACTTCCAGGATGTTCAGCATATCGTCCCAGTCAATGCCGTTCTCCTTTTCCCTGCTGTAGAGATTTGCAGCCACATTGGCCCTGTTTAAGTAATCTTCCTCAAACATCTCATATACTTCCTCTTCCCGCAGCTCGTTGAGCTCCACCGAATGTATGATCTGTTCCATCGAGCTCTCCAGATACTTCATCTCCGCCGAGATGTTGCTGCTGTATGTAAATCTGCCAAATACCCAGGCCATAATAAGGGCAAATAAAACCGTTCCCGCAAGAAGGCTTAAAATGACCGATTTTCTCAGCGTCATGCTTTTTCTTAAATATTCCATATATTTTTATTCCTCGTCGATTCCTATTCTGTCGCTTTGCGCCGCCGCTTTTCGGCGGTTTTGCCCTTAACGATATTCCTATTTCATTTTACTCATAACAGACGCGCGAACGCCTCTGCCTCCATGGGACGGTAATAGAAAAATCCCTGAATCTCGTCGCACCCAAGATTCTCCATGAAATCCGCCTGCTCCTGTCCTTCCACCCCTTCCGCGGTGATCCGCATCCCCATGTTCTGAACCATCTTTATAGTAGAACGAAGAACGGTTTCCTCCGCCTCGGAATCGATCAGATCGATCAAGGTCTTGTCAAATTTAACCCCATGAAACAGATCTATGCGCAGATTTGCAAGGTTGGAATTTCCCTGCCCGAAATCGTCCATCAGTATGTAAAAGCCCTCCTGCCGGAATGCTTTGATAACTTTCACCACGTCCATCTGAACCGACTCCTCGGTGATCTCCAGATAGACCAGACTCTGCTCTATGCCCACGCGTTCCAGGATCCGCCGGTACTGCTGCACGATATCAGGCGCCAGCAGGCTGCCGCGGGAAAGATTGACGGACACCGGGACGACTGACAGTCCCTCCTCCAGCCACTTTTTCTGCTGCAGGCAGACCTTTTCAAATACGTATTCATCCAGCTGCGCGATCTTCCCCCGCTCTTCCAGAAGCGGAATAAACCGCTTCGGAGAGATGATTCTTCCATCTTTTCCCCGCCAGCGCACCAGGGCCTCGGCGCCGCCGACACATTTTCTCCGGACATCGTACTTGGGCTGGTACCAGACCTCGATTCCGCTGTTTACCAGCGTGCGGTCAAACTCGTCCAGAAGAAGAACGGTTTCCGTAAGTTCGATGGCCGCCTGTTCATCATAGGCGTGACAGAGGGCTCTCTCCTGCTTGGCAAGGGTTTTGGCAAACATCACCCGGCCGCGGAGCCGCTCAATGGTTACACTGTTATCCACTGCGCAGTACCCAAACACAGGGTTGCTCTGATTGACATAGATTTTGTGAAGCTTTTCCAGAATCTGTTCCCTCAGCTTCACGCACGTCTCTTCCGCTTCCTCCACAGCCATACCTGGATAGAAAAAGATAAACTGATCGTCGGATACCCGCGCTGCAATCCTGCCGCTGCCATCCTTTTGGGCAAACATCTTTCCCAGATCCCGGAGAATCTCATCGCCTTTCCTGGCGCCAAAATACCGGTTGATCAGCTTAAACTCCACAATGTCACAGACAATCAGGACTCCGCCTTTTCCCTGCAGCCGCTTAAACTCCCGCTTAAACGCCTCGTAATTGGCCTCTCCCGTGAGCACATCCCGGTACGCCAGCCGCTCCAGCTCCTGTTTCTGCCGGCGCTGCATGCGCAGCAGAAAGAAAATCAGAACCGTCACATAGGAAAGCACCAGCGCCAGCAGCAGGAGCACGGAGTTAAAAAGATTATCCGTCCGCTCCTCCACACTGTTTTCCGGCAGTGTACTGAGCATGCTGATGGAGATTTCAGAGCCATGATTTTTCAGCGAAATCGGCAGGTAGTAGCTGAACCGTCCTTCCCCCAGAATCGTAAAATACCCCCCCCCGTTCTGGGAATTGCGCAGATCCGCCTCCAGCTGACCGGCAAAGTCCTGATTTTCAGCCCCGCCCTCCTGCAGGCGCGAGAAAATATTCTCTCCGATTGAAAACATGCAGTGCTCAGATGCCGCCACAACGTTTCCATCCAGATCCATGAGGCAGAACCTGGCCTCTCCGTCAAATGCGCCGGTATCCAGCAGAGACGCAATGCTTTTCGCGCTGAATACCTGGTAAAGGAATCCGGCAGGCGTATTCTGGTCATCATAGACTGGGATACTCAGTATAATGCCCTCCCACTGACACCCGTCCGGCGACTGGACCGGGGTCTCGATGAGACAGATGCCTCCCGATACATCTTCACAAAACAGACTGCTGCCCGACTGATCTACCTCCAGCCCGATGCTGTTCCAGCCGACGCCGCCGGGATCCAGGTATCCGATCCACTCAAAATTATAAATATCGCCCCGGCTCTGCTGGTTCTGGAGATTTTCCCGCCACGAGTCCTCCGGCTCCTCCTGCAGAAGCAGCCAGACACTGTTGAGATAGTCCACCCTGCTCTGCAGCATCTCCGTGATGGCTTTCGAGCTTTCCGTCGATACCGTGCGCAGCGTATAAAAAGATTCGGCGCTGATATCGCGGCGAAGCCGTTCGGTCAGGCCGATACTCCCGAAAATCAGCATGACAGTCAGGCAGATGATAAACGTAATGTTGGTAAGCCGGTAGATACGTTTTTCTTTTCTGCCATTAAAATTTTTAATGGGAAACATTCAGAGTCAGCCTCCTCTCTGGAGAATCCCAATGCGGTAATTCATCTGACTAGAAAACAGTGGTATGTTGCGAGCACCATCATCCTGGCCGTATTCCCATGGAATGACGGGTGCAGAGAATAAAGATTTCCAAATCCGAATAGTGTACTGTGCAATGCCTGATTGAATTGAATTACAATATTGTGTGCTTTTTCGTAAAAGGATTATGTTTCTCTCTGACAAGAAGTATACTATAAAATCCGAAAAAAATCCAGTCCGGAATCGCGAATTGGAGATCCGGTCTGGATATATGGAAAGAGGGCATTGCTCCATCATCTGAATTGATGATTTTGTGACACCCTCTTTTTATATTTGCTTAAGCGATAATCATGGGACTGTCCGGGAAAATATAATATTTTCCATCAGAGCCCTTAGTAACCAAAACCGCATCAAACTAATCCCGAAAATGATTGCGATAAGGATCTCGATCATTAAAATCGGAAGAAGCAGTGACTTAACCTTTTCTTCAGGCACAAAACCATCATATATAAAAAAGACGTCATCCACAACGACCATCCTTTCAGCCGCTTCGTCATCAATGTGTTCTATCTGACTTACCTACTCCTCATGCTGGCTAGTATATCCGTCTATTATAGCGCAGCCGGCACAAGCGACAAATATAATCAAAATCAGACCGTCACACATGTCGAGAAACTCGTGTTCACAAATAAGTCCATCCAGTCTGACTGATAAGGCTGTAATTAGTAAATAAAAATCAAAGAAATATACTTTTATTTTTCTTTATATTTGCATATAATAGAGATATGAAAGGAGTGTTAGCTATGGCACAGACAGTAAATGTGAATTTTAAACTGGACGCTGATGTAAAGAAAAGTATGGAGAAAGCCTGCTCTGAAATGGGACTTTCCATGAGTACAGCATTTACGATTTTTGCAAGAAAAGTTGGACGCGAGAAACGTATCCCTTTTGAAGTTTCTGTTGATCCATTCTATTCTGAAAGCAACATACGCTATTTAGAGCAAAAAATGAAAGATTATAAAGCTGGACGGCTGCAGTTTGCAGAACATGGATTGATAGAGGAGTGATCGGCTGATTAAGGATGCCAGCCGCAGCCCGTTTGAGGGGATGGGAAAGCCAGAACCTCTGAAGGGAAACCTTTCCGGTTTTTGGAGCAGGCGCATCGATGAAACGCACAGGCTCATTTATGTGGCGGAAGACGATATGCTTTTGATCATTTCATGCCGGGGACATTATGACGATTAGAATGCTTTCGCCTCATATAGCTAGCTAGCACTGCTGCAGACAATATGCAGCAAGAAGACCGGCAAGACGGAAAAGCTAACTCCGGAGGAGGGATGGAATTTTGCTTATTTTATAATATTGTCGTCATAATTTCCTGTGAAGAAAACCTGCGGATAAGGGTTTTTTATCTGTTTTATCAATATCTGTATTTTTACAAAAAAATAAGCCCTCTCGGTAAGGTGGATAACTCATGATCCACCTTGCGTCCGAGAAGGAACTTATACATTTTGTTCTGCTCATTCCACAATCAAATTCTGCACAATATCCTCCGAAAATGTGTTTTGAACTTAAAAGTGAATTATACGGTTCTGTTTTGGCGTTCTGCTTTTTACATATATATGCGAATTATATGAATCCTGGCAATGCAAATCTTTCCCGTTTATATGAATGATAGTATCCTTCAGAAAAGCATACTTAACTTTTCCAGTTGTCATTTTCCTTCTGCATGCCATCATCCAATACATCGTATTCACGCTGCAGTTCCTGACGCAGTTCTTCCTCCGAAGGCAGATAAAGTTTATATTTTGAAGTAAAAATCTGACGGTTATCTTCCGGTAATGTATAGCGCACTACCGACTCACTTTTATCCGCGCATAAAACGATTCCGATAGGAAGATTATCCCCTTCATTCATCATTTCTCTGGTATAGTAATTCACATACATCTGCATCTGTCCCAGATCCTGATGGGTCAGTTTGCCGGTTTTTAAGTCAATCAAGACAAAACATTTCAAAATGTAGTTGTAAAATACCAAATCAATGAAGAAGTGCTCCCCATCAAATGTAAAGCGTTTTTGCCGTGCAACAAAAGAAAATCCCCTTCCCAGTTCCAAAAGGAATTTCTGTAAATGGTCGATCAGAGCCTGTTCCAATTCACTTTCATAAAAACTGGAGTTCTGCTCCAGTCCCAAAAATTCCAGTACATATGGGTCACGGATAATATCTTCCGGTTTTTTGCCCGATTCCAGCTTTTGGATTTCCGCCGCTACACCTTTCTTGTCCTGACTGGACAGCAATCTCTCATAGAAAAAGCTATTGATTTGGCGTTCCAGCTGCCTTGTGCTCCAATCTGCCTTTACACATTCCTCCAGATAAAACTGACGGGCTTTTTCATTTTCTACTTTCATAAGCAGGCGATAGTGTGTCCAGGTCAATTCACCACGCAGTGCGTGGTAATTTGGAAATGTCAAATAAAACTGCCTCATATAGCCAAGATTTGAAACTGTAAATCCTTTTCCAAAATCAGCAGTCATTTGTTTTGACAGAGCTTTCATCAACTGCGTGCCATATTCTGCCCTCTGCTCGCCGCCTTGTTTTTCAACAATACTTTTCCCAATCTCCCAGTATGCCCTAACCATAGCAAAATTGGCTGCATGATACACTTTGCTGCGGGCGGAGGCCAGAATTTCTTTAATATGATTGTAAAATCCGATATCTAAAAGTTCGTTCATACTGTCCCTCACCTCTTACTGTTTTTCGACATTTGAATCCAAAACATATTGACCTGATTTTTACTCTGTTTTTTACATTTGAAATCGAAATATATGTTTCCAAATCGGTCTTTTGCTTTTTACATTTGAATCCGAAATATAGAGATCTTATTAAGAACAATTTTTTACATTTATCTGAAATATAGAATTCTAACACAATTAATTTAACATTTGATAAAAGACATTACTATTTACAGATATATCAATTTTAGCTATATCATCTATCATTAATTGAGCTTTTTTCAAAGGGGTTATTACCTTATTCCTCGAATGCTTTTCAACAATCTTATTTATTTCTTGACGAGGAATCGTCCCTCCAATAGCATAAAACTCTCCAGGTTGATACAAAACCTTTTTCGTTTCATATTTATATTTTGTAGACTTTCCGATTAAATATATACTAAGAATCCCATTTCCGTCCCTACCTATCATAGTAAAATCCTAATCAAACACTATATAAGGTGGTTTTGTGTCAAATAATTCCTTCATATCTTTGGCCACCTCTTCCGTATTCTTATATGTCTCCTGCATAACTACATTCAATATTTGATTAACTTCTTCCGCAAATCCTACATACCCTCCAATAGTATGATTTCCTATTTTAAAAGTTTTATCGTATTTTTCTGACGCATTAAGTCCTGTAGCTTTACCATCACTCATAATGAAAGAATTTTTTTCCGAAGCATATCCTATAACAATACTCAAATTTGTCCTCCTCCTAACAGAACAATCATCAGATCATATCCTCGCTTCCCAGAATTCTTATTTCTCTTTATTAGATTTTCTTGCTACTTTCTTTGATTCAAGTGCATATAGTCATAGAAAATCTTTATGTTATTTTTTGTTCATTCTCAATCTCTTGCTTTAACTTATCAAATTCTTTTTTTCGTACTTTCTGCTCTAATCGCAAAAAAGCCAGAAGACACATCTGATAAGTCTCGTCATACCAGTATTCTAATTTTTGCATCGGCATATTTGCAACTGTTTGAATAAATTTATTCTTTGCTGAAGGATCTATATTGTTATGTCTTATATTTAATTTATTGAAGATATAAAAAAGATCATTTGAAAAACTCTTATCAATACTCTCCAGTTCACTTCTTTTCGCTTCCAGAAGGTCTGCTAATTGGCGAATCGTATTCTTCTTTTCCTGAACATTGCCTCTCATTGTATGATGATTATAAGAAATTACCTTATATGACAATTCTTTGGGCACAAGATCACTCTCAGCAACAGAAATTGCCGCAGGTGACCTCTCAACATAAATAATAAAGCCATCTTGGTTTGTCTGAACATATCCAATTTTTTCAATTATTTGAGCAATTTGCATAAAGTAAAATTGAACATTAATCATCGGATGTGGTACAGGCATATATCCAAAGCCAGACATACCCTGCGCATTTTGATAACCTATCAGCATATTCTCAATATACTCACACAGGGATACCAAATAATCTATATTAAAATTATCTGGCTCTTTTTCAAAATGGAATCCATATGTTTCATTGAATTCCTCTATCGAAAGGCATGTCCCTCGGAAATAGAAACCGATAAAATAATCACTCAGCTCATCATAGGCGGAAATTCGTTTTGTATTTGAAACTTGAATACTTCTATCATATAGCATACCATACAATTTTTGATATTCCATTTTAATATCAATATTGGCTTCTTTTAGTATTTGTGCAAAATTACGTCGCATTTTTTCACCACTTTCATGTACTTCCTACTTTTCAAGTATACCAGCATTATATCATCTTTTCTATAAAAACCATCTCATAAGTTCAAAACCCAAAACAGAGACAGACTCTCGGCTACCCCTCACACCTTCATCTTCACTTATTCCAAATTTCGATGCACTAGATACCTATTTGGTTTCTATTTCAACAAATGGTGCAATTATTCCAATAAGTCACTTCTTATCTGAAACCTTTGCCTCTATCATTCGTAATATCTGTGAATATTTTTGATTAAGTTTTCTATTCTGCCAAAACATATAAACCATAAATACAATACTTACTAATATTATAATGCACAAAATAGAACTCATTAAATACAGAGTATTATCGTGTTTTTCTTTCTGTGTATTTCTATATACTAACTCACTAATACCAGATATTCTGGAGGAATAATGAATCGTATCAGGTTTACCATCAGTAATTACATATATTGTAAAAGACTCCCCTATATTTAGATAGAAGTCAGTAATAGTTAATTTTATCCCATCAAATTGCGCATTAGAAAGTAATTCATCAAAAATTTGTTTATTTGTTGATTCCACAATTTGAGCATTAACAATTTGTTTACTGCCAACAAATTCCATAGAAAAATTATCTTTAAAGTCTTCATTTGTGATAGCATATTCCCCTGTATTTTCAATCGTAATGCTGCACACAAATGGTAGATTAACCGTATTTCCACCATACGAAATTTGGAGTTTACTATCCGAAGCATTTTTTGATAGCAGAGGATACGAATAGTCTAAAGTGCAAGTCAATTCTTTTTTCGGAATATTAGCAGCGGTAACATCTTGTGAGGGCAACACCCAACTAAGCCCCCACGATATAATTCCTCCAACTACTGCACTTATTATTACTGTTAAACCCAAATATTTTTTCAGCAATTCGCATATCCTGATTTTCATATTTTACTGTTTCCTCAGGCTTTCATTAAAGTTTTATAGCATTTCAATATTAAAATTGACTTCTTTTCCTATTATAATCTTTTCCTCTTATCATTTCCACCCCAATTTATCTTCCTTGCACAAACCTCAAATAATCAGAGGCAGCCTCCCGGCTGCCCCCCTTCTCTACCCAAACACCATCTCTATCCCCTTCGCCGCTCCCAAAGGATACGCCTTCACAAACAACTGAAGTCTCTGCCTTGTCATCCCATTCTCTTTCATCCACTCCTGCACGGCATCCGCCTTCTCCGGGTTTTCCGCCACATACATCAGCAGGTTCAAAGCGGTATGTATCTTCTGATTCTCCTGAGTCACTGGGAACTTAGATTTTCTGACCCGGAAAGTCCGATCCACAATCTTTACCCTGACCGAATCCTCCGACTGCACCATGTTTGTAAATATATATTCCATCTCTTGCTGTTCTTCAATAATCCCTGCATGATAAGCCGCTGACTCGTAAGCATACACGCCCTCAACATTCCCATTTCTTTTAATATACTTTCGGTACGCAATCTCGTCCGCTGAATGTTCCTCCAAGGAATAGGTATTCCAGGACAGCTTTCTGAGATACCCGTTTTTTATCAGCCCATTCATGACCGAGTTTAAATTATCTGATTTCATGTCCAGATCTTCCCGGATATCTTCAATAAAGCAGATTCCCCCGTTGATCTCGCAGGCCTTTTTTACGGCCACGTAAACATTGGAGCGGACGCTGTACTCACTCCGGCTTCGGATCGCGGGCGTACAGAGGATACATCTCTGGCCGTAAAGGAAATTGGGCGGATAAAGCTCCGTATCGGTTCCGCAGCGGTGATGCCGGATCTTTACCTTTGTTTTCTCGTTCACATAAGGAACAATCAGATCATATTCCCCATTTCCCAGAATCCTTACTTTTTCTTCAAATGTATCTCGGTAACGGTTATCGCTGTTGCAGATACGGCAGAAAGGATGATCAAGGAAACCTTTCAAGTGAATCGTAAACTCCCCGCCGCACGACAAACACTGAACCCGGATGAGCTGGCCTTCGCCTTTTGCCCCGTTATATTCCAGCAGCCGGAACCTTGTTTTTGTCGGATCGATCCGCCGCTGTATTTCCTCCAAGTCCACGCCGGCCTCGCAGGTGCATGCCCGCCTTCCCCAGATCATGTCGGAAAAATTGATGTTCCTGACACTGCCGCAGGTCTTATGGAGAATTTTTGTCTGCTTTCCAAAGCCCTGGAATGGCTCCAGCATTTCATAATTTCCGTCTCCCAGATGTGACAGATAGCGTTCTGCAATGGCGTCATCCGTCAGGCTCCGGTCACATTCCGGGCAGCCCACTCCGATCTCCGGGCCGTATTTGTGTATGTAGAACTCGTTCCCGCATTTCGGACAGCGCACATTCAGAATCGGATCAAAATTCCCCAACACCTCATAAGACTCCAGGAATGGAAGGGCGGAATTTCGAAATTTAAGAACCGCTTCATAAAATTCCCCATATTCCTCAAACAGGAAAGCCAGCAATGCCAGCATTTCTTCCATTACAATGCTGTCCTGCCCCATCAGCTTCCGAATCCGGACGGCAATGTCATCCGACTGAAAGAACGGGACAAAGCCCGCATCCGCCAGCCCGGATATCAGACCTCCATAAGGATATTCCGGATGGAAGCCTTTCTCTACAAGCTGCCTGCGGACGGCTTCTTTGGTCTGAGCAAGGCTGATTCCTGCCGCCGGCTTCCGATACATTTCCTTCACAAAGCGGCTGAGACGTTCCTCAGCCTCCACACCGGCCTTCAGCCTTAACGGCTCCTCCCCGACGATCCTGCCTTCCATTACCCGGCACCGAACCAACGGCTTTCCGTTATGGACACGGACACCCGGCAGCTGGTCCTCCACACGAAGGTACCAACTTTCCTCCCGTGCATGCAGTTCCGTAATCTCTGTCTGGCATACGGGAATACAGGTCTTCCTGTCCATACGGGGCCGCAAAATGAACTCCGCCAGTTTTACCTGCTCCCCAAACGTCCGCAGCGGCAGCATGGCGTAATAATCCGTATGGAACCGAAGAAACTCCTCCACGCTTGGGAACTTCCTGTGAAGAGCGTGCAGGCTGCAGAGCCGCTCCAGATTCAGTATGTAGTCGTATCGAATCGTTCCCCTGATTTCCGCATCCTCCCTGGGATTAAAAAACGTCCGGAAAAAGCGTATTTCCTCGCCTTTGTTTCCCTCGATCCGGTTTTCCTGCAGGATGCGCTCATACCATCCGTAGAGCAGTTCATCATCCTGGATTTTTAATACACGCGGCAGCAGCATAGGCTTCCCTCCCATAAGTTTTGTTTCTTATATTATGGTCCGTCTGCCTGCAATTACCGCACAAAAAGGGGCCTCCCTCTCAGGAGACCCGGAAACAGATGTTACTTTTTATTGTTCTCCGGGGGATACGCCCTTTCTCCCAGAACATATACCCCCTTTTCCACTCTTTTCAGATAACCGTTGTCATTGAGCCACCGGCAGATGCTCCTTCTTGCTCCATGACTGATTCCTGGAAGATCCTCCGCAATCCAGTGCCCTTCCCTTTCACATGTCTCCCTGGCCCGGTCAAACACCGCAAACCGGTCGTTGATCAGCGTTTCCGGCCTGGATGGCCGAAAGCGGAACACGGCGGACGGTGTGGGCCGGATCAATTCCTGGATAATAAAGCTTCTGGATTTATGGAATACGGTACCGTCCGCATACCGGACCGTTACCCGGTCTCTTTGGATTTCCTCCACATTGTACAGCCCGTCCGTGCAGTCACGTACCGCCTGCTCCACATATTCCCTCGGCCAATTCACCGGAGTACAGAGCGGACAGCGGTATCCCTCCCGGAAGCCGTCCGGCGTTATCGCAAACCAGGTGCCGCAGGACGCATGGCGTACCAGCATCTTATCCCGGTATCCTCCGTAGGGCGATATCCTGACGTACTCCTTCCCGGTAAGCGCCTCCATGGCCTGGTCAATGGATACGGACGGCACGTATCGCGGGCTGCAGATACGGCAGGTGAGATTGGGAAGGAAGTACACCGGCTTTACGTCAAAAACCCCGCCGCATTTTTTATGCCTGATCCGTATCTTTCTCCCGGAAGGATCTTCCACGAAGGATTCCGCCAAAAACTCCCGGCGTTTCTTATCAATCAGGTCCTGATATTCGTCCAGACTGAGTACCACTTCACATTTGCAGCGTTTCTCCCCAAACACGATGTCATAAAAATCATCCCTGTAAGCTCCGCAGGTATCATGGATAACCCTGCATGCCTTGATCTTTTCGGGGACATAATCCGTATGGTATTTTCCGTCTCCCAGTCTGGAGAGCATCCGGTTGGCAAGTTCTTCCGGGGACAGCTTTTCATCGCAGCTCGGACAGCCAAGTCCCATGAGCAAAGCGTAAGGATGCGTGTAAAATTCGCGGCCGCAGCCGCATTTCAGCTTTACGATCACCCCAAAATCGGAAAGGAGTTCAAATCTCCCCTGCAACTCCGTCCGCAGCGCCCGCTCCTGTCCCGCAGTGTCCGCGCCCATTTCCCGGACCGTAAGATATGTTTCGGCGGCCTGGAGCAGACACTCCCCATCCTTTACCTGCCTCTGGAGAAACAATTCAAACCGATCCATGCCGTTAAAAGCACACTGCATGCCGTACCGTTCCCTGATCCGTTCATATGCCTCCGACACCGCAATGCCTTCTTTCTGAATTTTATTCTGGACGCTTCGGATGATCTCCGTGAAATCGGTATAGGCCGGTTCCCGGTAAAGCCCCTCCAGGAATCCACTGCGGAGAATTTCCGTCCTCATCTCCTCCGCGGCCTCCTCCCCGTCGGTGCGGAAAGTATCTGCCTGTTCCCATAAATCCGCCGCCCTCTCCGTGCGGACCATTTTCAGGGGACATAAATGTTTCGGGCAGATTTTCATTCCGGGTATATGGTGTTCCGCATGGTAATAAGCTTCCCCATACCGTTTTATATCCTCCCTCATGCAGTCCGGACAGAGCTTGAGATAGGGAAGGCTTCTTGTCGTCCTCACGGGCCGGATGAAATTATGGGCGCCGTGCAGGACGGCTTCCATATACCTGGCCTGATGGGAAAAACGCATGAACGGAAGGATGGCCCCCGTCGGCAGCATTTCAAACACCAGACGGCGTATATCCGGAAAAGAACGGAGCCTTATGTTTTCGGCTGCTGCCCGTTCTGCATCCGTGACATAATCATATGGAATTTTGGTGCCCCTTCCCGTGCCGTACCCGATGCCAAAGTTACGGAAGGCAAACCGCCGAAAGGATTCCGGTTCCTCATTATACCGGTACATGCGCAGCGCAAACCCGTAAAGCAGTTCCCCTTCATATGGCTTTTCACAATAAGACAGCATTTAGATTCCTCCCGCCGCTTTCTTCATGTCTTCCATCAGTTCCTCATCGCTTAAGACCGGTCTGGGACTCTTTTCCTCTTTCTTTCCGGCCCTTTTCCTCCGGCCTGGGATCTTCATTTTTTTCAGAATGCCCATCACGGCCTTTGTTTTATCCGATACCGGCAGCTCCGCAAAGCCCTCTTCTTTTTCCGCCTCTTCGTATGCCGCGCTGATCATCGCCTCACTGTAAATGTCAAATACGTTCATAATGCTGCTTCGAACTGCCGCCATGTCCGCAACCCGGCCATAGGATTTTGCATTCAGCATGCCCTTTAACTCCGCTTCCTTCTTTTGATATTCGTTGTTTTCTCCCTCTCCCCGGATGGAAGTGCGGTAATCCAGACGTCCTTTCAGGTTTTTGTCCCTGGACACACGGATCATGGCGCCCATCTTTTCCAGTTCCCTGGTGGTAAGCAGCCCCCTCAGATACTCGCAGTCCATCTTTTCCGGGCAGTTTCGGAGTATGGCGTGTCTCTGGATGGTAAAACAAATGGTGGTGATCGCGTCAATGGAGCCTCCGGACAGATCCGCAATCAGCTCTGCCGTTCCATCAGAAAACGGAACGGGAATCTCCGTAAACTGATACTGCCACAGTACGGACACCAGCTGCTTCACGTACTCCCTCTCCATACAGTACTCGTCCGCCTTTACCGTGATCCCCGCGATGCGCCGGTATATTCTCAGATCCCCGGCGATCTTGTCCATGGCGTCCGGCGTGCCGATACAGCACAGGGCAACCCCGCTGTTCGAGGTTATGGCCAGAAAGTTCTCAAAGGATTTTGCGGAATTTGCCTTAAAGTCCATCTGCTGAATCTCGTCAATGATAATCATGCCTATGGAAAATTTCTTTATGATCTGCGTCATCATATTGCTCGCCCGTCCGACATTGCTTGTCTGCTTCGAAAACATTTCGCTGTAATATGAATCCTGGCCCAGGAGGTCATCCATCTGCTGGCCGAACTGTATGAACAGCGCCTTCAGGTTGCTGTTAGCCGGAGCGGTAAGAAGCACGATTGGAATCTGGATATAGGAAACCTCATCCAGTTCATGAATGATAACCTTCGGGAACTTCCGCAGCGTCAGCCGGATGGCCGACGTTTTTCCAGAGCCAGCCGTCCCGATGACGGAAAAGGCGGGAGGGGTGCTCATCAGGTCATTCCGGCGGGAGCACATGGCCGTCGATACCGTATGCCCGTCCAGGACGATCTCTGCAGTCTTCCCGGTCTCCGCAAGCCTGTATTCACGGTTGGCATAGCTGCGGATCAGGCAGTTGTGGAGCGTGGACTCAACACTTGCATGAAACGGGAGGGGAAGCCTCACATCCTTGATCCCAAACAGGATCCTCTGCCTTTCTTCCGTCCCCATTTTTGGAACCAGCCGGCTGTCATATCCCGGAAGGGGAACGGCATGGCTTCTGTACAGTCCCTGCATATCCTCTTCTTCCGGAAGAGCGCATATATTGGGATTATTTTCATACCCATCATACCTGCGGTACCGTGCCGCCACAACATCGTTTTCATCCAAGAGCCTTGCATCATACTGAGCAGCGTCACGCGAAACATACGAAAGATTAAAATTCCGGATTTTCTTCATCCATATCACCTCCGTTAATTGAATTTTGAGAGTTCTTCCGTCATTTTGAGGAATTCTTCCATGGAAGCGGGCTGCATGGGGGCCTCCTGCCTGATTTCAACGGCAGCCGGCTCCGGAACTTCCGTTTCCGGAAGCAGCAGCTTGCCTTTGGCATCCGCATCCCGCCTTACGAGCTCCCTGCCATCCTCTTTCCGCGCCGCCCGAATCTCCGTGGTCTTGTTTTTCCCTTTGGATTCCGGACTGCCCAAGGCCTTCGCCGCTTTTGCCGCATCCACGATTTTCCGGGTTTCCTTTTTCGCTTCCCGCCTGTACTGGTCATTGATCGGACGGTAGGCCGCCTCATTCTCCTTCTTCATCTCATACAGTTCCAGATATTCTTTCCACGACATTCCCAGGAAGCTCTTCTGCTCATCTCTTTGGAAACTCAGCGGGATCGTGATCAGCCTGCCGTTTTCCATCCGATAAATCCGGTCCACCAGACGCGGATCGTAGCGGATTCCGGAAATCTTTATCGACTTCTTTTCTTCCCGGTTCATCTTCATGCTCAGTTCCAGAAACCAGCTGCTCTCATCCCAGTAATACAATCCCTTGTAGGAAATGCCTTTCCCCGAAGCACGGAACGGAATATCATTTCTTAACAGGGCGAAATACAGCATGTCCCTGTTTTTATCCGTCACCTGCCTCGGCGATTGGATATTCCGAATGCCGTATTCCCAGATTGCCATGGGGCATTGAGCAATTCCGCTTTCGATCATCTCCCTGGTATAGGGATAATTCGGGCGGATCTGGCGGTTAAAATATTTCACGAACTGGTACATCATGCTGCGGCTTTCCTCAATGGTAAGGACTGCCTTTTGCTTGTGATTGGAATTGTACCGTCTGTAGGTCTCTCCCGCATCCACAAGCTGCGATTTCATCAGGGTCTGGAACTGATGGAAAAACTGCTCCACCGTACCTTTAAGGCTTCCGGTAGCCGGTGCAACAAAATGATGGTTAATTCCCATCTCCTTGCACATACGGGAAAACTCCTTTGATTCATACTCCGCGCCATGGTCCGTCCGGATGGAGGTCGGGATAAAGCGGGACGGGAAAAGTTCCGGCGTCAGCTCCACTCCATATCTTGCCGCTTCTTCCGTGTGATCGTCCAGCAGGGTGTACAGAAGATCCGTTATCCCCGTAATACTGTTATTTTCAAATCCGATCCAGCAGGCCACCAAACAGCAGCTGTACACATCCACCGCGCAGTACATAACGCCCTTCCCAACAAGCTGGCTGCGGTTCCGAAGGGATACGTTGTAATTGTCCAGCTCCACTGCATCGATCTCCAGCATCTGTCCCGGATAATAGACTCCGGACTGAGCGTTTCCTTTGAGCAGCCGATGATTATTGCGTCTTTCCCTGGCATTCATCTTTGCCTGCTTCAAGGTCATGTTATTTTCCTCCAGTCTCCGATTGACGTAGTAATTAAAACGGCGATATGTAGGAGGTGCCAGTGCCGTATTTTCAAAATGCTCCGCTACCATTTCATCATATACGGCCTGTATCGTCAGCTTTTCGCTGCTGTTCAGGAACTGGGCAAAATACTCATCATAAATTGATTTTAATTTTTCATCGTTCTCTATACGATTGGGATCATAGTATTTTGGTTTTGCGCCGCGAAGCTTAACCATTGAACAACCGCTATGGTCAATCATTTTCCTTCGATCCATCAAGGAGTATTCATTTCTTCCTGACTGAAGATATTCCCTTACTTTTTTTCGGACATACTTAGGAGTACAGATAAATTGATCAATCAGTTTTAACAGTTCCGGTTTTGTCCTTTTCTTTGCCAGGTCATCCCAGTTCGGGTACAATTTATCCAACATATCTTCAATATAGTCCCGCTTCATCCGAATACTCGCTTTTTCATCGTCGGTAAGGTGTTCAATGGGATATCGTGCTTCCTCACTTGTATCAATTACAGCTTCATCCCGATTGAGAAAAGCGGAAAGGACCGTCTCATGCTCCCATTTGAAAATCATCTTATCCACGTTCATCTCGATCATCAGAATAAGTCCCCTGTGTTTAATCAGAATACGGTAAAGTTTCCCAAACAGGACAAGTCTGTCGCCAATTTTAATTTCCTTCAGCATAATATCCCTCCAATCGGATTTATCCGGTATTCCCATCCCGCAAGGCTATCCGGTATCTGGCCTTTATATCGGGAAGCTCCCTGCACAATCTTGCATAAGGAACAGGGCCGTGTTCCATATCAATACGGATTTTCTTGTGAGCCACCAGATATTTAAGCATATCCTCCTCACTGTTTACAAAGCGGGGATCATAAAATGCCATTGCCGCTTCCACGTTGCGGGTATATACCGGATTCAGATCGGTTCGGAACACGATTTTAAACTCGGCTCCGTGCCGCCTCCAATACTCCTGCTCTATCTTCTGCCGTTCCAGAATGCGCCTCTGCTTCCTGGGTTCGAGGTTTGGCTGAAAGAGCGCGGACCGGTCTGATTTTACGCTGTACGCAGTCATACGGCCATCCTCATACTCCACGAGCAGATCCGTACTCAGGATATGGGAAGGTTTCCGAAATTCAAATTCCGTACAGATTTCCGCGACGATCTCCGGCGCCAGCATCATCTGTTCCTTAATCTCTTTAACCCCATCCCTGAATCGGATTATCCAGAACAGCTCTGCCTCTCCCTGGGATAACAGTTCCACTTTTCGTCCGGCAATCGGATCATAAACGCTTACCGCCGTTCCGATGCTGCCAGACTCCCTTGCCAAAATGAATCCCGTATAATCTGATCCTTCTCCAAGACATCTCTTTTCAGCCAGCTTTGTTTTGTCGTTTTTCATTTTCATATAACCTTCTCCCAACATTCTGTTTTTCCATAACGATGGAATCCAGAGCTGCGATATTGGCAACAACAATCGTATTGATTTCTTAGTTTTTCTTAATTTATAACTATATTTTTTATATTATGTTGTTTTATTTACTTTATATTTTAATATTTCTTATATTTTAATATTAAATAATAATGTTTTATATTATTACTTATGCTAAAATGGACTTAACGTATTTACATGAAGGAGAGCTAAAGAATGCCGGCATATATGTACCTCCGGGAAACACCCTCCACAGCCCCATTAAAAGAACAGATAAAATATGCCCAAGAACATCAAATTGCAGAAGAACATATGCTGGGCCCCAAGCAGTATGCCAGGGAAAATTGTAAAGATATTACCCAGTTAATCGAACGTCCTCTTAAGGCAGGGGATCAATTAATAATCCGAAATCTGTTCCTTGCCGGTCATTCACATCAGCGGATTTATAATGTACTCACCCTGTTCCACAAGTATCGGATACAGTTGCAGATCGTTGACATCAACTACTTCGATCTTGTTCCTGCTTCCGGGGATCCCCGTTCGAAAAATGACGATTATGCCAGGCTCACTGCCTTTTTGCGGGTTTTTATTGAAGATAACAAACGGAAGAATCTGATCCATACAAATTCCCCGCTAAAGCCCCGTGGGAAAGGACGTCCACCCAAAAATTGGAACACACTACCGTCGAATGTACGGGAGATCATCATACGCCATTGTGAAAATCTGTACACTTACCCGGCGACCCGCGCACTGGAAGACATCAATAAAACCGGATACGCCCTCGGTGTAAGCCGCTTTCAGGTCATTAAACGTGAATACAAAAATCTTACAAAGCAATCGAAAAGAAAGCTTTGATTTACAAGGATCGGGCAGTTATCTCTGTTATGGAACTACCCGATCCTGTCATTATCTCAGAAACGCGGGATATCATACGGATCCGTCATATAATCATCATACATGATTTCCGTGAGCGGATCACCATCATAGGGGATATGCCGGGAGCGGCATGCATACGCCGCCATGCAGCAGGCATATTCCGCTCCGTCAAGAGCTCCGTCCTCATAGACCGGCTGTACCGCCGTGCCGATCGCTGTCTGCTGCTCCCAGTCATGTTTCAGCAGTTCCACCAGCTCTCCATTAAGTTCAAGAAGCTGCAATGCCTCATCCATTGACCCGACACGCTCCGCATATTCACAGGCGATCGCCTTCACCTTTTCATATTCCCGACATGCGAGCATTCTTTTGCATATATCTTGCAAGCTCTCTTTAAATCCTTCATAAAACGCTTCGTAATAGGAAAATGGTACAAGATCAAAATACAGGTTTTTCAGTGCTGACATACAATCACTCCCTCTTTCCTTCAGCAGTCACCTCAAATTCCTCGTCCGGTTCATAATCCATCCCCAAAAACATGATAAAATTGATATGGCTTCGGATTTCATCTCTTTTGGCTACATATTCGGCCATATTGTGGACTCCCATCTTCTTTAGCTGCTCAAGTGTTGTCGGGTTAGCAGTTGGAAAATCAGACATCTCCTTCACCTCCTCCGTCTTTAATACCGGGAATCCGTATCGTGTTTCCTGGTTCTATGACATATTCCTGGGCTTTTACCATTACTTTTATTGGTTGCACTCCTGCATTCACAATATACGCATCAAAATCATTCATCCACGAGTAGAATTCGACTCTGTCTGAGAACGGAAAATAACGATAGTCAATAGCCTGTCTCGTCTTATCTGTAAGACATCCTATAAGCACCGAGTCACAAAACGTCCCAATATGTACAGTCGGAATTCTAATTTCTATGATTTCACCACTGCAGCGATAAGCTGCTCCAACATAGTAATATTCCGCTTCTCCGTCCAGGGCAATCAATGCCCCATCTCCCTGTCCGGGTACCTCCAGCCGCCTTTCGTACTTCTCCCGCAGGTTCTCAAAATCGAGAAAATATCGCTTTCCAGGCTCATCGAACAACTCAAAAGAAGCTTCGTCAAGCCTGCAGTGATATTCTGAATTTTTGGTACGAATCATCGCCATATCCCGCTCAACCATTACTGCGGATATTGCAGATGTGTGGATCAGTATCCCGTCCGCAAGGCGCTGATGCCCATGAACGATTCCATGGGCCATGCAGCCTTTCCACTCTCCTTTTCTAAATCCTGTGATATACCAATATTTCAATGTTTTCATTTCGAACCACCTCATATAAATCTCAAAGTGTAATGTCTAAATACGATCCACATCAAGTTTTGCCCCGCAGGCGCACCTGATCTCCGCCAGCATGCCGATCGCGGTTGGTGTAAAACAGTATTCATAACCGCCTCCGATGCATCCAAAATACTGGCTGCCATCCGGTTTCCGATACTTGCATTTATGTGTCTTCTGCCAATGTCTGATCCGTTCCCATTCGCTGGCATCAAATCCAAATGTCATCCCGATTTTATCGGTTATTCCTTCTTCGCCTCGGCCAGCAGGCCTCTTCTGTTTTCTTGGATTCCGTTTTAATTTTCCAAAGATCATTACTTTAAAAATACTTTTTACCTTCCTGGATTTCATAAGCAATCTGTCCTTTCCCTAGTCCATCAGTCTTCCGTATTCGTCCAGTTCGATCTCCTTAACACGTTCCCTGCCCTTGTAATAACCGATATACCACGGCTCCTGCGGTGATACATACACGATCCGCCATTGGGTCCAATAATTGTCCCGTATCACCACCGCACGGGTTTTACAGCGGCAGATGGCCGTGTTCTCCCCTTCTCTTATCTGCGAATATAAAAAGTCTTCCAGTTCAGCCATGGAGAACGGTGACCGATCTTCCAGCTCCAGAAAAAAACGGGCCAGCCGGATCCGGTCTTCCGTCTTTTGGGGACACTCCGTGCCAAATTGTGACGGGACAATCGGGGCCTCTTCATACTCCGTAAAGATTGCGACCGGAACGCTGTCATCGTAATGCTCTTCATCATTGTCCCGCATTTCCTTCAAAAACCTCGCCGACTCCCTTACGGAGGATTCCCGCCAGCTCCTGATTTTTTTTGCCTCCAGTGCCCTCTCCGCCTGGGCATATGCCTTCTCATATATCTGCATTTTCATGATATCGGCTTCATACTTTTTCTCGAACAGATTATACTCGTCATCCGTGCAATCCTTTCCCAGCTCCTTCAGAGCCGCCAGGATCTCGTCCGTAATGTCCGGACAGTACTTGCGCACCCGTTCCTCTCCCGACTGATCCAGAATCGTTTTCAAGGCACCGACAGCAAAACTGATACTGTATCCCTCAAGCCACAATGCATCCAATAATGTATCGTTCATTCCTATTTCCCTTTCAAAAATCATATTGACTCCGACTCCATATGTGATATGCGTCCATATGGATCCATACGGACCCTAACAACTGTCTCATATCCCCGCCTATACTGGATATACCAGGGATTATTCCTGGATACATATTCAATTTTCCACAAAGCCGGAATCTTTCCTGTAATAACCACATGATTGCCGGATCGGAGTATGGTGCCTTCCGGGCAATCACTCAAATCTCTCTCTGCTTCCTCTTTGGAGCTCCATTGTTGATTTTGCATTCGCATGAAATGTTTTGCCAGTCGTATCCTTACTTCCGTATTTTTCAGCTCATCTTTTTCAAACCCCTTCGGAAGGATATAATCCCTACCGACAGAAGAATGCAACGCAATCGGCACTTTTCTTTTAAGGGCCTTTTTCGTAACTTTGGCTTCATCTGCGGCAACCAGGAACCCGACAGCCTCATTCATGAGGCTTTTTACAGCTTCCTGCTCTTCTTCTTCCCTGAGGGCCTGCCTGGCTTCTTCTCCCAATTCTTTATACATATCCGTTTCCACCAGGATTCTTTTATATTTTTTTGTAAAAGCTCTATCTGCATCAAAACTCTTTCCGGCATTTCGCAAATCTTCCAGCATTTCATCCGTTGCACCTGGGCAAAGCTTCCTGACATTTTTCTCCCCTTCGATTGCCATAACTATCTTAAGTTCTGACAGGATTCGTCCCAACTTATAGCCATGGATCCACATGCTGTCATACATTGAGTCTCCCATTACTCCCCATCCCCTTTTCTTGCCATGTAGTCCTCCAGCGCACCATCCAGCATGCCCAGTGAAACCAGGAAGGTATATGGCCCATACTCCCCATACGCCTCCGGCCGGCTGATCACATAGATTTCTATTCCCCTTTCCGTCCATTTTCCTGCGAAATCCACCAGTTCTTTTCCATGCTGCGTTTTTACGGCCAGGCATCCGTCCCGGCCCGGTATCACCGCAATCACGTAGCATCCCTTTCCAGCCTCTTTCAGCGCGGCCTTGTCCTTCTCTTCATCCACCACATACATATCGAGGAAACCTGCAGCTCGCAGGTATGAAATCCCATCCAGGATTCCAGCAATGTACGTAAGGGTCAGCTCGCACTCATTGGCCTCCATCCGTTTCTCAAGCATCCTTTCAATGACCGCCTTCTGCTCCTCTGTCAGCGGCAGATCCATGTACTGTTTATCCGCCTCACAGACTGCCTCCACTTTCTCTTTGTGCAGGTCCCAGCCCACACCATACACATGTACCCGTTTCTCCCGCAGGGCCGTCCCCAGCTGCAGCAGCGTATCATACAGTTTCTCCTTCTCATTCATTATCCTTTTCCTCCTCAACAGCCAATATTTCTTCAATCGTCACACCCAGGATCTGGCTTAATCCATGCAGATGGGTTACCGACGGCAGGTTGACCCCGTGCAGCCACTTGTAGACTGCCTGGCACGAGTCGATTTCCAGCCAATTCTGAAGCTGCGTGACCGTTATCCCCCGGTCTATCATCATCTGCCGGATCTGCATTCCGGTCCGCTTCTTTGAAATTTTCCTGATTTTCCTTATCCTGACCCCATCCGCCGTACCCTCCTTTTCTCCCGAAAAAACAAAAAAGGCACAGCAGATACTGTCCACTCAAGGACATAATATCTACTGCGCCTATTGGCGTTCTACATATCCAATATTTGCTTTTCTTTATACTTTAAGTTTAATGGATGCCCATCCGATTGTCAATTACTTTTTGCTTTTTTTACCCATTTTTCAGAGCCTTTCCGGCTAAATCTGTCATCTTGATTCTTCCGCGATACATCCTTCCCCATAATCTTTACAGATAGATACCAGGACAAGGCATGGAGCGTATCAATTCCGGCCTGTCCTCTTTTTATTTTCACATATGGAAGGAGGAATCCCATGGAACGGCATACCTATTACCCCGTTGAGAATCTCATCACATTAAAAGCGGAGAACAATGCCCTCTTTTCCCAGATGCTTGCAGTCACCGGACGGGTTTATCGTCTCTGCCAGCCGGCGGAAACAGCCATTGCGGCTGCGGTTACATTCATGGACGTCGCTGAATACCTGGATCTGCTGGATTCCCTTGCGGAGCTGCTTCATGGCATAAACCAGTTTTTTAAGAAGCAGCTCGGCAGACCGTTTTTCAACCGTATCCCCGATTATAACCGTTGGCGCGTCAAAATAGCGGTCGCTGCCGCGCTGTATCAGGAGGCATCTGCACTGTAAAGCCGGACCCAGACAGTGCCGCAAAGTCATCCGTTATGGAGGCTTTGCGGCACTCTCTTTATGATTTATTATCACACCATTGCCAGCCAATATTTGCAAGAATAGCCCTGTCCAGATCAGATCCATAGCTTTCATCAACATTTTCTGCAACCAATGGCAATTCTCCTGTGCTTATACATATTTTATTTCTTCCGGGATCAGACATATCGACAAAATACACTTTATTGTCATAGACGTGGATGTATATAAGGTATGGAGATTCCTTAACCGTTTCAAGTTCATTTGTTAGAACATACGCATACTGATATTCTCCATCCTCATTCACAGAGGTTTCACATCCAAATATGTAAGCATTTTTATCCAGAAAATAGTCCTGCAATTTATCGTAATAATTCTCAGTCCATTCCTGCAAAAACATCAGCGTCAGATTTCTATAAATATACTCCGTTTCCTTCAAAGGGTTATGTCTTTTATCTTCATATAGCTCCCAGCGAACTGTATTTGAAGCATCAGGCTGCGGCATATCCCCCAAACCTATGGCTTCAAGCATTCCGCTTTCCCACGGATCCGCTTCCGTTTCTCTTCCAATTGTACTGATGTCTGTGTCCAAACTGACTTTTACGGCAGAGCCTGTTTTTACTTCATTTTTCAAATCCACGTCGGCTTCTACCCTGTAAAGGCCTGTTGTCGAGCTCGAAGCTTGATCCGTATGCAGAATCTTACCTTGGTATCGGATTCCGTTTTTTTCAGCATCTACCTGCTCTCCATCAGTCATATTTTCTGCAAGTTCCTCTGTCACAAAAAATTCTATCTTATTGTTTGAAATGGCCGTGCCGACAAGGGAAATTTCTTCCACTGCCTTTTTCGTGGCCCAAGAATCACGATCAGTTAAAACAAGATATGTTCTTTCCCCTGCTTGGATATCCGGGCAGGCAGTAAAAATAAAAGTATTTCCGGCAGGTATATGCTGTCCTGTCTTTTCATACAGAAAATTTTCTAATTCATCCTGAGAATCGATTGCGGTACTGTAAGTGCGATCGGCCGAATCCGTATAACAATATACCGGGGTCAGTTCAATCTTCTTCTCTCCCGTATAGATGACAATGGATTGATGTTTCTCAAAATAATCCGGATCCATATAGTCCGCAATATCCGCAAACATAGAGCCATCTGCTTGCTCCCGTCCATAAACGGTATGCAGTCCGTACTCATTGATACTATGGGCGGAATCCAGATAAATGGAGCCGGAAATACTCTCTTGCCCGTTAATGTCGTGATAAAAGAAAAATTCATTATCGGCTGTATTCTGAACAATGGGATAATTCACATTCGTACCATTTATAACAAGCCATCCAATGACAGAGCCATTGTCATTCATCAGGGTCCGCAAAAATTCAGGAACCTTATATGTCTCTTCTGCCGGCAAAGTATCTGTCTCCGCGTCTGCCTCCCCAAATTCATTGAGATAGTTACTCAAAATATCCGTATTCTCCGCAGCAGAAACACCACTTAAGCCTTCATCGTCTGAATCAAGGCTATTTGCAACGACATTATCCGGATCCGAGTCATCAACCCGTATGATATCAATGGTAAACGGTGCGGGAATCATATCGCCGGTTTCAATTTCAAGCGGCAAAGGGATCAGATCCTTTATGGCCTCTGAAGCATTCTCCCTTGCCTCAATCGTTTCTTCATCATAATTTTGTCTCGGATAAATCAGGTAAATCTGATCCTCATACTCATATACCATGGGGGTATATTGGTTTAAATGGATGCAGGATGGCACCGTATGATCTCTCCCATATAGATTTTCCGCTTCCCGCATTAAATTATTGCTCATCTGGTCCGCATATGGGATTTCTTCCAATTCCTGGCAGTTTTCATCATACAGAAGCTCACATCTGTCCGCCAGATATGCGTCCAGTTCCTCCAGATAATTTTCATATGGCAGATCTGAAAAGGATATCTTCCATTTATGCTCCGTGTATTTTTCCCCGGTCACACTGTCGATATCGTTCTCTTCAGAAGTCTGACAGCTTACTTGAAAATTTTCGTTTGGTTGCGGCATGTCTGCCAGACCGATGGACTCCATGATCCCGTTCTCCCATGGATCCTCAGACACTGGTACGGAAAGCATGCCGCATCCGGACAATACGCCCATTACACCGCAGGTTACTAATAAAAATATTAAGTGAATTTTTCTTTTCATGGCTTCAAGCTCCTCCTGTCTTCATATTTCTATACGTCAATTATGGAACTTGAAACCTAGATATTGCCCACAGCAGCAAAAATTTTTATTTAGCTGCTATTCCGTCTATATTTTCATTCATTTTTATTATCTGTTTCACAATGTATGCTCATTGGTCTTACGGGTCTCTTAAATTTTCAGTTAAACAGCCGTATATTATGAAACAGGAACGTCAGCTTATCAATCTTCTTGTTGATATGCCAGTGCCCGCAGTACCATTCCTTATAATCCAGCCTGTCCTCGA
>ERZ894229.492-NODE-492-length-32742-cov-7.06425_pt1 | contig 32742 bp, 33 predicted proteins | sample MGYA00380295_ERZ894229 | MGnify/ENA primary metagenome ERZ894229 (study PRJEB32331, sample SAMN06328479) | human gut metagenome | biome: human gut microbiome; feature: stool | host: Homo sapiens | collected 2014-09-17 ... | reverse complement strand
GGGACAGTGGAGAGTCATGTCAGCTCCTGCGTTTGAAGGCGTTGACAAGGCAGGTGCTCCTGTATCCCAGTACATGGCCATCATCGAGAAGGGCGATAATCCTTATTCAGAGCTGTTCCGCCAGATGTGGTATGATTTCACCTTTGACACCCAGGCAAAGGAAGTATGGGTCAATTCCATGGAAGAGCAGAATGCTCCTTATTCCAACCCAGTATCCAAGGAAATGCTGGAGGATCCATTCTGGAAAGAGCCATCTGACTTCTACGGCGGCCAGTCCTTCCGCGAGATGGAGGGCAAGTGCCTTGAGAACGGCGCTGCAAACCTGGTGGTAACACCTCAGGATGCAGAGGCAGATGAAATCATTTCTGCTGAGCTGGAGAAGTACGTGGCAGGCAACCAGTCCATGAGCGACGCTATCGCCAACATGGATAAGAACTTAAAAGCTAAGATCGGCAAGGCTGAAATCAGCCAGTAATGCAAAAAAGGCTCCCGCCCCGAGGAGGGAGCCTTTTATAAACCTTAAGGAGGAGGCAGCGAATGTTAAAAGCACTGAAAAAATACAGGGCTCCCTATTTGTTTATCATGCCCTTTTTTATCCTGTTTCTTGTATTTCAGCTGGTGCCCACCATATGGACATTCTACATCAGCCTGACAAACTGGAAGGGAATCGGGACTCCGGATTTCTGCGGATTTGACAATTACAGGAAAATGCTGATTGACGATATGTTCTGGGAATCCCTGGGCAACACAGTGGTCTACTGGCTCACCGGACTGGTATTCATTATCTGCTGTGCCCTGCTCATCGCGTCCCTGTTAAACAGCAGATACTTAAAAAGTAATTCCGCCAGGGCATTTTTCAAGACGGCTACCTTCCTTCCGAATATATGTGCAGCCATTGCCATGGGTCTTATTTTCCGAATGCTGTTTGATGAGAACGTGGGTCTGGTCAATGAGGTGGTGACAATATTCGGGGGCAGCAAGATCCCCTGGCTTACCAGCACCACATTTTCAAAGATACCTGTTATTATCCTGAATGTCTGGAGATATACACCATGGTTCACCATGATTCTCTTATCGGGACTGCTCAACATATCCAAGGATTACTATGAGGCAGCCACGGTGGACGGTGCCAACGGGTGGCAGCAGTTCTGGTTCATCACCCTGCCGTCCTTAAAGAATATCCTGTTTTTCTGTTCCGTGACACTGACAGTGGATATGTGGAAGCTGTTCAATGAATCCTATATCCTTCCGGGACCGGGAACCTCCAACTCATCCCTGTTCCAGTACATGTATGAGTCAGGCTTTAATGTATTCAACATGGGTTATGCATCGGCAATCGGCGTTATCCTGATTCTTATTCTGATTGTCATATCCATCATCCAGTTTGTGGTAAGACACAAGCAGGGCGAAATATAGAAGGAGGGAATAAAATGAACAGAAAGAAAAATGCGTCCACGGTCCTGGTATACGGCGTACTGATATTCATCACCCTTATCTGCCTGTTTCCCATTGTGTGGATGTGCCTGATTTCCATAAAGAGCACCAGTGAGAGCATCACGGGATTTAATTCCCTGATGGTGTCAAATCCCACCATGGCTAACTTTAAGCGTCTGTTTGAAATGATTCCTGTTGGACAGAATGCCTTCAACAGCGTGTTCACCACCATCATGGGAACCATTACCTCCCTGTTTTTCTGCGCCCTGGCAGGCTTTGCCTTTGCAAAATACAGGTTTCCGGGCAGGAAATTCCTGTTTTACTTTGTCATTGCCACCATGCTGGTGCCGCCGGAGGTGGGAAGTGTGCCTTTGTTCATCATCATGAAGAAGGTGGGACTGATTAACAGCCTGTGGTCCCTGGTAATCCCCAGGATTGCCACGGCAGTGGGTATCTTTTACATGAACCAGTATATAACTGATGTGCCGGATGAACTGGTGGAGGCGGCCAGGATTGACGGATGTTCCGACTTCGGCATCTTCACCAAAATCATTCTTCCGGTTATCAAGCCGGCCATGGCGTCCTGGGGAGCCATCACCCTGATTGCCAGATGGAACGATTTCTTCTGGCCTCTGCTCTACTTAAGGAAGCAGGCAAAATACACGCTGATGGTGACGATATCACTGCTGCCGGTCAGCGAGGGATTATCCACCCCGTGGCCCGTTATACTGGCAGGCACCACCCTGGTTATCATACCTATCATCATCCTGTACCTGATTCTGGAGAAGTTCCAGAAGGCCGGTATGATGGAAGGCGCTGTTAAGGGATAAGTGCATCTTAAAAGAAACATATATAAAAGCACATATATAAAAGTACATTGACAATCCAATGTTTTTTGCCTATGATTATGGCATAAGCAAAGACAGGAAAAGCAACAGCATTTTCAGGAATATTGCATAGGCAGTAAGCCTGGACGGACAGCGAGTCGCTGCCCGGAGTGAAAAGCAGAGGGATAAGTCCGCAAGCTGCGCCGTGGTACATCCGCACATTTCATGTGCCCGCCGCTTTGCGGCCCGGTACCCCTATGCATCTTACGGTATCCGGATACGTGTTGCTTCTCCTGTCTTTGTTTTTGTAATAACTGTTTGATTTGTCAGGAATTAATTCGGAAATTGATCTGTGAAATGATCTGGAAAATGACCCGGGAAATGATCCGGAGAATCGGCATGGGTTCCAGGAGGTAAGAGATATGGCCCGGACGGATTTGTGGAAATATTGCAGTGCTGAGCAGTGCAGGGAGATGATGCTTTCCTTCCGGCTGGTAGGGGCCGGGGACTGGCCTCCTGAAAAAATAATGGGCTGTCTCTATGCCCTCAGCAATCATGCGGAAAAACATTACCAAAGGGTGAACATTCCCAAGAGAAGCGGCGGCTTCAGGACCCTGCTGGTGCCGGATCCCCTTCTGAAAAATGTGCAGAGGAATCTGCTTCATCATGTGCTGGACGGATTTACAGTGTCCGACAGCGCGGCGGCTTACAGGAAGGGGGCTTCGGTGGCTGCCAACGCAGGGAAGCATCAGGGCAGGAAGATTGTCATGAAGATGGATATTGAGGATTTTTTTGGGAGCATCACCTTTCCCATGGTGCTGCATCACGCATTTCCGGCAGCCTATTTTCCACCGGCAGTGGGTGTCATGCTGGCCTCCCTTTGCTGCTGCCATGACCGTCTGCCCCAGGGAGCGCCTACGTCTCCGGCCATCTCCAATCTGGTGATGAAGCCCTTCGATGAGTATATGGAAGCCTGGTGCGGGGAACGGGAAATTGTATACAGCAGGTATTGCGATGACATGACATTTTCAGGTGTTTTTGATGGTTCTGAGGTGAAGGGAAAGGTATACGGTTTTCTCAGGTCCATGGGATTTGAGCCTAATCTGAGGAAAACCCGGATTCTGACCAGGGGAACCAGGCAGGTGGTGACCGGCCTGGTGGTGAATGAACGGGTCCGGGTTCCCGCCCCCTACAGAAGACGTCTGCGGCAGGAGATTTATTACTGCATGAAATATGGGGCAAAGGAGCATCTGACGCGTACCGGAAGGCAGGCATACCTGAATGATGGGGATGGGGGAACCAGACGGTATCTGGAGTCTCTGCTGGGCAAGACGGCCTATGTGCTGCTGGCCTCAGGGGATGGGGATGCCTGGTTTCGGGAGGCCCAGGTGAAACTTAGGGAGATGCTGGGGCAGGATAGTCTCCGGTCAACGGTTACCACGGAGATACATCCAATTTGAAGGGGATTTGTTTCCGGGGATATTGATAGTATTCATAAATCAAAATGCAGAATATGGAATAGACACGGGCTCCAAAAGCAGACAGAGGGGACCGGAATCATGCTTAAGCAGTATGATTCCGGTCCTCTTTATTTTGTGAAATATATACAATAAAACATATTATATTATATAACAAGTAACTATTGATAAAATAGAATTAACTTGTTATTATAAATAATATGATGAGTCGCAAACAGGCCAGTGCGGGAAATGGACATGCACCGCCTGCGTCTGGAAAGGAGGATAAGATGAAGTATGCGGATATGCATTGTGATACGCTGATGGAAGCGTATTTTGCAGGGAGAAAGAGCCTTTTAAGCGTGCCGGAGGCCATGACGGATATAGGAAGGCTGTGCCAGGGGGAGTGTATGATGCAGTTTTTTGCCATATTCCTGCCGTGCGCCGATATCTGGGAATGGTATGGCAGGACCCCGGTTCCGGATGAGGAGTATCTGGAGGGCTGCAGGCAGATTTATGTGAATACATTATCCGAAAACGGAGATCTCACAACAGGGGCCGGTACATATGAGGATATCCGTTGCAATGAGAAAGAGGGAAGGATGACAGCGGTCCTTACCCTGGAGGATGGAAGATGCGTGCAGGGGAGCATGGAGAGACTGGAGCATCTGTACCGTGACGGCGTGCGCATGATCGGGCTGACATGGAACGCGCACAATTGTTTTGGCGCGCCCAACAGCCGGGACGCCAAGACTATGTCGGAAGGTCTGACACATTTTGGACGGGAGGCGGTGAGATATATGAACTGCCTGGGCATGGCGGTGGATGTATCCCATCTGTCGGACGGGGGATTTTATGATGTGGCATCCATATCGGAAAAACCCTTTGTGGCTTCCCATTCTAACTGCCGTGCGCTTTGCGGCCATCCCAGGAATCTGTCGGATGACATGCTGAGGGTGCTGGGGGAGAAGGGCGGCGTGACAGGGCTGAATTTCGGACCGGAATTCCTGAATGACACGCCGGGAAATGAACACAGCTCCTTGGAAGCCATGTCGGCCCATGTGCGCCATGTGATACAGGTGGGAGGTCTTGAATGTGCTGCCATCGGAACGGATTTTGATGGCATAGCGGGAGAACTGGACATTGGAAGCGCCGATCAGATGCAGAGCCTTTTCTGGCAGCTCCATAAAGACGGGCTGACGGAAGGGCAGATTGAAAAAATAGCTTATAAAAATGTACTGCGGGTATTTGGGGATATCTGGAACTGATAACGAGAAAGCTTTTAACAGGATGAATGTTTTGAATACAAGGAGGATAAAAAGATGACTGAGGCGGTCAGAAATGTAACAACGGTCATATGGCCATTTGCTGCTATTTTACTTTCATTTGTCATGGTCCAGGCGGCGATGTTCATGGTCAATGCTTTGCGCTTTAACAAAAAGTATAATTTATATTCCAGGGATGAGCTGGTCTCCATAGCCAAGAGCGCTACGGTTTCCACCATTGGTCCGTCCCTGTCCGTGGTAGTGGTCGTGATTGCCATGATATCCCTGGTAGGGCCGGCAGTTACATTCATGAGGACCGGCGTAATCGGAGCCGCTGACTATGAGCTTTGGCTGGCGGACGTGGTAGCCACTGCCATGGGGGTCACCATCGGAGGGGAAGGATTTACGGAAGCAGTATTTACATGTGCGATTTTCGGAATGGTGCTGGGAAGCGCGCCTTATATGCTTAACCTGTTAATCAGCTTAAAGCCTCTGGACAAAGCGGCCCAGAAGGCCAGCACAAAAAAACGTTCCTTTATTCCTGTGCTGGGGATGACTGCGGAGCTGGGATTTCTGGGATATTGGGCACTTTCCACCGCGTCTGGCGGAGCACCTAAGACCGTGGGCATCATCGCGGGATTGTTAAGCAGCATGGCGGTGACCACGCTGGTGAAAAAGAGCGGTAATGAGAAACTGAATGACTGGGTACTGGGAATTGCGCTGGTGGGCGGTATGACTGCGGCTGCAATTGCAGAGACGATTCTGGGTTAGGAGGATATGAAGATGGAGCAGAAAGAAATGAATTCCATGGAACAGGCCATGCATGAGGAGTATAAAGGCAGCTACACAAAGCAGGTTCACCGCATTGGAAGGGTGACAATGGTCATCGCGCTGGTATTATCCTTCCTTCCTATCCTTTTTCTGAATTTTGTTATGGGTTACCGGGTTCCGCTGTCAGTGTACTTAAATGTTACATTCGCCCTCACAGCGCTCTGCATCGGCATGTGGCTGACAGAACCCCTTATATGGTATCCCATTCTGGGAGCGGCGCCAACCTATATGGCATATCTGTCCGGCAATGTGAAGAATATCCGTGTTCCTGTGGCCCGTTCTGTCATGAAAAAGTATGGGGAGCATACGGATTCCCCCAGAGGGCAGATACTGGCGACCTTCAGTGTGGCGGTTGCCCCTGCTGCCGCCCATTGTGCTGACTGCCTTAAGCTATGTGATTCCTTCCCTGATTGGCGCCCTGATCTGTTTCCGGATTGAGGAGTCAGGGTGGATCAAGACCCTGTTATGGTCTGTTCCGGCCGTGGTCATCTATATTCTGGTCAATGTAATTAAGGTGGAGGCTTTGGCAGACATTGGAGAGGCGCTTTCCATCGGAATTACCATACTGATTGGCTATGGTATCTTCAGGATGCAGGGAGATAAGGAGGACAGGCAGGAAGGCGCTAAGTAGCCGGATAGAGCGTCTGATTCAATATTCCGTTCAGGTGGGAGGATATGAGACATGTATGATTTTGACAGGGAGATAGACCGAAGGGGCACGGGCAGCATTAAGTGGGACAGCCAGGAGGAATACGGCCAGAAGGACGGCCTTCTGCCCTTCTGGATCGCGGATACGGATTTTGCGTCGGCGCCCGGGATATTGGAAGCTGTCAGGGAACGCTTAAACCACCCCATTATCGGATACAGCAATCCGAAGCCCGGCGTATACAAGGCAGTCCAGGGCTGGTGGGATCGGCGGCACCACTGGAAGCCGGACACAGAATGGATGCTTTTAAGCTATGGCGTGGTGACAGGTATTTTTTTTACATTAAATGTGGTGGTGCCGGAGGGAGGCAGGGTACTGGTGTTTACGCCGGTATATGACCCGTTTTTTGCGGCAGTAAAAAACAGCGGACATACCCTGGCGGAATGTCCCCTGATATGTGAAAATGGCTATTACTCCATTGATTTTGACGTATTTGAAAAGGAGCTGGAACATGGCGTAAGGGCGGTGATCCTGTGCAATCCCCACAATCCTGTGGGGCGTGTGTGGACGGCCGGGGAGCTGGAACGGGTCGCCGACCTCTGCGCCAGGTACGGCGTCTGGCTCTTGAGTGATGAGATTCACGCTGATTTCGGCCTGACCCGGCCCTATACTACCATGGGCAGATTCCGGCAGATACATCACAGGCTGGTGGTGTACACGGCAATCAGCAAGACATTCAATATGGCGGGTCTGGGTTCCTCCTGTATGATCATTCCCAACCGCGAGTTGAGGCAGAAGATATGTGCCGAGTATGAGGCGCGTTGGATGTTCGGGCCCGGCGATCTGGCATACGCGGCAATAGAAGCAGCGTATACACACGGAGACAGGTGGGTGGATGAACAGATCCGGTATCTCCGGGAAAATGCCGTCCTGGTCAAGGAGCTTGTGGCAGAGCATATGCCGGGTGTCCTGCTTACGGACCATGAGGGGACCTTTCTCATGTGGCTGGACATGACCTGCCTGGGTATGTGCAGTGATGAGATTACAGAGATTCTTGCCAGGGATTACGGAGTGGCTCTGGGAAACGGAAGCCATTACGGCAGCCAGGCGGATGGGTTTATGAGACTCAATATCGGGTGTACCAGGGCCAACCTAAAAAAGGGACTGGTACAGATGGCGGCCATGTATGACAGATACAAAAAGCAAATGTAGATGAAATGGCAGATGTCAGAGAATCTGCGGTTGATGGAGAGGAACGCGGGGGTCTGTGGCACAGGCCCCATGAATAAAAGGGGATGCCGCGGCACCCCTTTTTGAATTAATATGGAGATAAGACGGAAAGGGGATGATACACGGATATGGAACGTTTTGCAGTCATAGGTTTTGGATGCGCCGGATATCACGGCCTGGAGGCAATCCGGGAGGCAGGCTGCCAGGCATCGGTTGATGTTTACAGCGACACAGACATGCCGCCCTATAACCCCATGCTTACCACCTATTACACAGCCGGACGCCTCCCATTTGAGGGGATGTTTCCCTTTGGGACCTTGGAGGAGATTGGCGGAAGATACAGGGCCGGTTTCATTACCAATACAAAGGTAAGGTCGGTAAGGGCAGGGGACAGGGTGGTGGTCACAGAGGATGGGAGAGGGCAGGAGTATGATAAGATATTGATTGCCACCGGAGCCAGGGCTTTTGTGCCGAAGCCTTTTCAGAATCTCAAGAATGCGTTCTGTATGAGGACGGTTGAGGATGCAACGCGCCTTCGGGAAGCGCTTGCGCTAAGGATGTATAAGAACGCGGTGGTGGTGGGCGCGTCCATGGTGGGAATCAAGGTGGCGGAGCTGCTCCATCAGAAAGGAATACATGTGACTCTGGCCGACATGGCACCCCATATATTTGCGCTGGCCGCATATCCTGAGGTGTCGGAAATCATAGAAGGCCGGATTCGGGACATGGGAATGGATACGGCCTTCGGCCGCGCAATCACCGGAGCAGAGGAACATATGGATAAAAATGGAGATATAACAGGTTATACGGTCCATCTGGGGGATGGCGGCGCCATTGAGACCGAGATGCTGATCCTCAACATAGGGACCAGGGCGGCCACCGGCATACTGGATCCAAAGGAGGTTTCCATGGACAGGGGGATTGTGGTAGACCGGCGCATGCAGACCAGTGCCAGGGGGATATTCGCAGCAGGGGACTGCTGCCAGGGCAATGACATACAGTCCGGGGACACGCAGATCATCGGCCTGTGGGCCAATGCCGGAATCCAGGGCCGGGTGGCTGGCCGTAATATGGCGGGGGTCGGAGATGAGACAGACGGGAATATCCTGCACAATATCACCCATTTCCTGGACATGGATTTTATAGGACTGGGGGATAACCGGCTGACCGGGGAGGTCTGTACCTATATGGGGAAAGACCGGGGATTTTATCTTCAGGCTGTCCTCAGAAATGGGAAGCCGGCCGGCTTTAATATTCTGGACAATCATGGCATAGCCGGCATACTGAAAGCCCATCTGATCCGGCTGCTGAGGGGCGGTCCCTGCCGCTTTACGCCTGAACAGAGGGGACAGCTGGCGCGTTACGGACTGGAAGAACGTATTATGGAATATCTGGAGGCAGCAATATGACAGAATTAGAGCGCAGGATAAAAGCAAAGATACCCGGACCTGATACGGGCATTGAGGTCCGCCATACCATGTGTGACATCTGTTCACCTGGTATGCACTGTGGAATCAACGCATACATAAAAGACGGGAAGGTAATCAAGATAGAGGGCATTGACGGACATCCCTCCAACGACGGACGCCTGTGCACCAAGGGGATGGCCAACCGGGAATACATTTACCGTGAGGACCGGATTAGGACTCCCCTGAGAAGGACCGGCAGACGTGGGGAGGGCAGGTTTGACCCCATTTCCTGGGACGAGGCTTACGCAGAGATTGCAAAGGGCCTTAACCGATGTAAGGAAACCTGCGGCGCGGAGAGTGTGGCCTTTTACTCTGGGTATTCCAAATGGTACCGCCAGCTGCTCAGACGCCTGGCCTATGCCTTTGGAAGTCCCAACTATGGATGCGAGTCCAGCGCCTGTTATACAGCGTCCTTTATGGCCTGGAAGGTAGCCGCAGGCGAACAGGGAAACCCGGATATGGAATGCTCGGACCTGTTTCTGGGTTGGGCATATAATCCATTTTATTCCAGCTATATGGAGGCATCCAGAGCCATGAAGCTGAAGGAAAAAGGACTTAAGTTCCTGATTGTGGATACCAGGAGGACTCCGGCCACGGAAAAGCTGGCGGATCTGTTCCTGCAGCCAAAGACCGGCACCGATGGGGCCCTGGCCCATGGGATTGCCAATGTGCTGATCCGCAGGGGATGGGTAGACAGGCCCTATATAGATGAATATGTCTATGGCTTTGAAGAATATGCCGAGTATGTTAAACAGTTCAATGAGTCAAATATAGAGTCCATAACCGGAGTACCCTATGACCAGGTGGAAGCCGCCGCCAGGCTGATTCATGAAAATCCAAGGATGAGCTGCAATGAGTCCTCCGCGCCCCTGTGCCATCACAGGAACGGACTGCAGAATTACCGCTCTGTCATGGGACTTCTGGCAATCACCGGCAATTTTGACAGGACAGGGGGACAGAAGCTGACTCCCCACACCTATATGCATGTGCCCTGTGGATTTGAGACCGGGGAGAACCGGTATCTGTATGAAATGAAACCGGAGACAGGGGTTAAGCCGGTGGGGGCAGAACGTTTCCCACTGTGGGACTATCTGGAGGGCGAGATGCAGGCTATGGACATGCCGCGCCAGATTCTGGAGGGAAGCCCCTATCCGCTGAGGGCGGTATTTGCCCTGGGGCTCAATGCCCGTATGTTTCCGGATTCCAACCGCATGTTCAGGGCTCTGGACAGCCTGGACTTCTTCGTGGATACGGATCTATTCCTCACTGATACGGCGAAATGGGCGGATATTGTACTGCCGGCCTGTTCTTCCTTTGAGAGAGGTGAATTCAAGCCGTATCCGGGAGGCCTGGCCTGGTATACCAGCCCTGTCATTGAACTTGTCGGGGAGGCCAGAAGCGATGTTCAGATCATTGCACAGCTGGCAGAGGTCATGGACCTTCCCGATGAAACCCTTAAAAAGGGGTATGAATATTTCATCCAGCATTATATCTTAGATGATTTTGGGGTTACGGTGGAACAGCTTAAAAAAGTGGACCTTCCGGTTAAGATTGCAGACGTGACGGAACAAAAGGACCTGGAGCTGTTAAAGAAGGGGCTTAACACCCCTACCGGCAGATTTGAGTTAAAGAGCGCTGTCATTGAACAGCATCCGGAGTGGGGACTGGACCCGCTGCCCACGTATGTGGATCCCCTGAATGACGCTGACCCGCAGGAGTATCCCTTTGTATTTACCTCAGGCTCACGTATTCCGGGAGCCATCCACAGCCGGCTCCACAAGGTGCCAAGGAACCGATCCCTAAGGCCCGACCCCATGGCGGATATGAACAGTGGGGACTGCTGCAGGCTGGGGGTGTCCGAGGGGGACGATATCGTTATATCCACCCCTAAGGGATCCATCACGGTAAAGGTGCATCCCACCCTGACGGTTCCGGAGGGGCTTGTGAACATGTTCCACGGATATTCAGAAGCCGATGCAGAGAGTATTATGGACGGGGACCATCTGGACCCGTATTCAGGCTTTCCGGCCTACCGCTCCACGCGCTGCGCGGTCAGGAAGGCAGGAGGTGTTTAACAGTATGAAGCGCTATTTATATTTTGATTCCGGTAAATGTTCTGCCTGCGGTGCCTGCGCACTGGCCTGCATGGATCAGAATGATATCAATATACCGGCGGGGGAACAGCCCTTCCGCCACACATTTACCATGGAGGAAAAGACGGGGGCCCTGCAATTTTACTCCGTGAGCTGCATGCACTGCGCCGATGCGCCCTGTGTAATGGGCTGTCCTGTCGGCTGTCTGACAAAGGATGGGGAAACGGGGTTTACGCTGTATGACACAACCAACTGCATTGGCTGTCATTCCTGTGCCATGGCATGTCCTTACGGCATACCAACATTTGGGGCCGATGGAAAAATGCGCAAATGCGACGCTTGTATTGAACGGCAGAAGGCAGGGCTTAGGCCTGCCTGCGTAAAGGTGTGCCCGACCGGGGCCCTGACCCTTCTGACGGAGGATGAATTAAAGGCAAGGCAGACTGCCGAACAGAAGCTAAAGGCAGCGGAAATGATGAGGAAACAACTGGAAAGGTGAGGATTGATTCGATGTTGATTGGGATTCTGTCTGTGGCAGGAGCGGCCACCCTGTTGGGGATTATGCCCAGTATGCAGAAAACACTGCTGGTGGGGGGACTTCCTATGAACAGCCTTATGTTCTTTACAAATATGACAATCAGCTGTGTGTGTATGGCAATGGCCCGTATCAGAAAATGCTCCTTAATGGTAACGGGCATACAGCTGGCCCAGACCCTGATTATGGGAATCAGCGGCATGATGCTTACTGCCCTGCTCTTAAATACCAGTTATCTGTACCTTCCGGTGGGAACCGCCATCATGCTGAATTTCCTCTACCCCACCGTGGTATGTGTTGTCATGGGAACTGTTTTTAAGGCCGGGTTTTCACGGCTGCAGGTCATGGCTGTGGCTGTATCCATTGCAGGCATGGCGTTTCTTACAGGAGCGGGAGGGCACATGCCTCTTATCGGTATCATTATGGCCATTGCGTCTTCCTTTACCTATGGGGGATATCTGATAGCCAACGAAAAGGGGCCGGCCAATAGTCTTCCCATAGAAACAAAGCTGTTTTATGTGTCTCTGCCCGGAACCCTGGTGTTCGCTGTTCTGTCGGCGGCTACCGGGACCCTGTCCGCTCCGGCGGGCGGGCCCGGGGGATGGATGCTTCTGATTGGCGGGTCCGGACTGTTTACCGTGGGGGGATATTTCCTCATGATGTATGGGATCAGCAGGCTGGGAGTCTCCACCGCGGCGTTTGTGTCCATGCTGGAGCCCATTGTCAGCGTGGTGTTTGGTACAATCTGGTTTCATGATGACATTACCCTGGGCATCGCAGCCGGCGGCTGCCTGGTGATTGCCAGCATTCTTCTTATTACGGTGGACGGTCTGATGAAAAGCAGGAGGGCTGCTGTTCCCGCGGGAAAAATCAGCGGGGGTGCATAGCGCTTGCATATACGGAATCTGCCATGCTATAATAGGGGCACATTAAGCTCTGGCAGGAGGTAAGATTGTGTTTCAGGTGGTGGACAGGCCAAAATTATACGAACAGGTAGTGGAACAGATAAAAAACATGATAGTACAGGGGATATATAAGAAGGGGGATCTGCTGCCCAGTGAAAAAGAACTGATTGAGATGACGGGAGTCAGCCGTATTACGGTCCGGGAGGCCCTGCGGCTGCTGGGCGAGGCCGGCGTGATCGAGACCCATAAGGGAAAAGGCAGCATCGTGATGGTGGACGGCAAAGGGCTGCTGGGCGAGGATGAGGTGGTGGACCACAGCTACAGGGACAGGTTCTTTCATTCCACTAATGCCAGGATTCTTCTGGAGCCCTCTGTGGTGAAGGAGATTGCGGCCACAGCCACAGACCAGGAGCTTAAACAGATTGCGGGATATATCAGCGACAAGGACTATGAGGATGGCGAATTCCACAGGGCAATCATTTCAGCTACCCACAATCCGGTGCTGCTCCAGTGGTTTGACCAGTTAAACCACATGGAGACATCACCTACCATCAGAAGAATCGTCCCCCCGGTGAATCAGAGGAGTGTGTCTGCGAAAATCGCGCAGCAGCATCAGAACATAAGCGACGCTCTGTTGGCGAGAAATGGTGAGTTCGCGTATTTTTATATGAAGGAGCATCTGATATATATAAGGGAGATTTATGAAGAATATTTTAAGGTATTTTATTAAGCCGGACAGATTGAGCCGGCTTTAACCGCTGTCAGCCTAAGATATTAGTTTATCAAATTTCTTTTCCGACAGTATCTCATGGATTAAGAGTTCTCCATCGCGAAACAGTGAGAATGTAGTAAAGGGAGCCGGGGCGTTTTGGGCGTCCTCTCTTGTCTGTATATGCACGGTTTGAAGCTCCACATTTCTTTCTTTGGCTGTTTTTTCCAGAAGCGGCACATATTTTGCCGTAAAGGGACATTGGCTGGTGTAGTACAGGACCAGTCCCTTTGGCATGTCCTCACGGTTTTTAGCCGTATGTCTGAAACATGGTTTGTCAGCATTTCTGTCAAAGGCCAGATACATCAGTTCAAAATAGGGGCCTGCCGCGTCTGCGGTTTCAAATCCTTTATATTTCAGATATTCAGGGTCGGAAAGATATCCCATTTTTTTCTTTGAGGATAAGATAACAAGTCCTTTTTTTCCTTTTTCCTTACTGTCCCGGATACATTCGTCCAGCAAAAGCGTTGAGTAGCCAAGTCCCTTAAACTGTCCGGATACCCACAGGCAGTTGATATACATATACCCGTCCGCTTCTATCGGCGCCCAGGCGTATTCAGCGGGAATATACTCAATAAAGCACTTTCCCCTCACATTGCATTTTAAGAATACAAGTCCCTCGTCAAGTCTTTCTTTGAGCCAGGCTTTTTTTGTCATGACCTGAATGTCTTTGTTGTTTGATATCGCACAACAGATATGTTCCTGTTCAAGGTTGCCGTGTGTTATTTTGATAAGCTCCATTTCCTTATTCCTCCGTATCGTATGCCTGTATCATAGGGCCTGGCCTGATGGGCGGTTTCTATGGCTCATCATGTGCCGGCTCCCTGAATTTAGTGATTCGCCAGATTGGTCCTTCAGGGCCTTTTTCTATAAGGATAGAACATTGAATATGACAACAGTATGTCATGTTCTTTCGTTAAGGGAATATATAATATTGAGCGAAATACTGGCGCGGATGTCTGCTGAGGGGCCGGGATCATGCTGTGGCAGCATGCTTCCGGCCCCAGTGATTTTTGCAGCGGAGAGATTTTGACGGAAGAGTCCTATACCCCCTGTATAACCGGCTGTATCTGCCTGCCCTCCAGGGCCTCCTTAAGGGTATCCTCTATGAGTCCGGTATGGGCAATCATGGAGGTGGGCTTTTTCACCGGATCATCCTGGCCAAAGGGAACAAAGTAAATGTTCTTCATGTTGAACAGCAGGCCGATGTTCTTAAGGTTGATGCCAAGGGCATCGTTGGTGGATACGGATATCACCAGCGGCCTGCCGTTTCGCAGATGTGCTTTTGCAGCCATAAGGACCGGAGTGTCCGTGATTCCGTTGGCCAGTTTGGCCAGGGTGTTGCCGGTGCAGGGAGCGATGAGGAGGACATCCAGGTACCCCTTTGGACCAATGGGTTCGGCCTCCTCGATTTTCAGTATTGGCTTCATTTCCGTGATGGATGTGATCCGGTCCATAAACTGGCCGGTATCCCCGAAACGGGAGTCCGTGGACTGGACGCTTCCAGAGAAGACGGGGTGCAGGATGGCCCCTGTCTCCTTCAGATGCCTGATTTCCTGTTCTATTTTTGCAAAGGTGCAAAAAGACCCGGTGACGGCCAGGCCTACATGTTTTCCTTTTAATTCCATAGTATTCTCCTTATTCCTTACTGAGTCTGTGAATCCCGGATATGCTCCATGACGGCCTCATAAAGAATCAGGGCAGAGGAGAGGGGTGAGCAGCGGCCGGGAAGTCCGGGACATAATCTAGCCCGTATATTCCGGCATTCAAGGGCTTGGAAATCCACCCCTCCCGGCGCGGAGGCAATGTCGATGACAGCCGCATTTTCCTGAACCTGGTTTGCCAGGGCAGCGTCCAGTACCAGGGACGGTATGGTGTTGAAAATAAAGTCAGATTCTCCTATGACGGCGCCCAGTTCCTTTAACAGGCAGGTATCGTATCCCAGACAATGGGCCGGGACCAGCCGGGAGGCATTGCGGCCCGCCACGGTTACGCGGGCTCCCATGCCCTTTAGCCGGTCGGCCAGAATGGCGGCGCATCTGCCGTACCCGGTTACCAGGCAGCGGCTTCTGTAAAGATTTACCGGACTTAAGGATATGGCCTCTGCAACCGCACCCTCTGCGGTGGCAACCGCATTTTTCCATGCCACGTCCTCCATCTTCATGAAATCATGGCAGGGAATGGAAAGAAGGTCACAGCGCTCCCTGACAACGGAAGGGATATTCCCTCCAAAGAGTATATGGGTGTTTTTCAGGCAGGCCGTGAAGGTCTGTATTTCCAGGCCGGGCAGGCTGTTTTCTGAGAAAATGGTTTTACCGTCCTTGGTAAAGGGAACGGGGCAGAGGATGATATGGGAATCTTCCATGGCTTCCCTGAGAGAGAAGGGGGAAGAGGGTCTGTCATAGTAAAAGCAGGTACTGGCACCGGACTGACTGAGAAGCCGGTTCAGGCAAACCTGCCTGGAGTCTCCGCCCAGTATGAGGAATTGATGCATGGATACTCTCCTTATGAGATTGGATTCATATTGTCACTATATGACAGAAGGAAATAATTGGTACCATAAAGACGGGTTTGTCATATTTTCATAGTATAATGATTGAATCGGGGGACTGATGTTTATGAGTCACAGTATTTTTGAGGGCAGCGCTGCGGCAGTGGTGACGCCCATGAACGGATATGGAAATCTTGATTTTGACGCCTTTGGAAGGCTTCTGGAATGGATGATAAGGGAAGGCACGGACGCTGTGGTGGTGAACGGCACCACAGGGGAGTCGGCCACCCTGGACGACAAGGAAAAAATGGCTGTTATCCGCTACGCCGTAAGACAGGTGGACGGCAGGATTCCGGTGATTGCGGGTACGGGGAGCAACTGTACGGAGCATGCGGTGGAGCTGTCCAGAAAGGCCCAGGAACTGGGGGCGGATGCCCTGCTGCAGGTGACTCCCTATTACAACAAGGCATCCCAGGAGGGGCTGGTGCGCCATTTTACCCAGGTGGCGGACCATGTGAGCATACCCATCCTTTTATACAATGTGCCCAGCCGTACCGGGGTAACCATACAGCCGGAAACCTACAGGATTTTGTCGGAGCATCCCAATATACGGGGGACAAAGGAGGCCAGCGGCAACCTGTCCCTGATAGCCAGGACAGCAGCCCTGTGCGGGCAGGGATTTGACATCTATTCAGGCAATGATGACCAGACCGTACCCATCATGTCTCTGGGCGGCAAGGGTGTGGTGTCGGTACTGGCCAATATCATGCCGAAAGAGACACATAAGATGTGCCGTCTGTACCTGGATGGGGATGTGAAGGAGAGCAGACGGATGCAGCTTCAGCTTCTGGAAATCATGGAAGCCCTGTTCTGGGATGTAAACCCCATACCAGTGAAGACGGCCCTTGGCCTGATGGGGGTCTGCGGGGACGACCTGCGCCTTCCGCTGACACCCATGGAGCCGGAGCAGAGGCAGAGACTGGCAGAGGTTATGAAACGGCAGGGAATCAGCCTGAAAAAAGAATTGCATAATCAGACAAATCTGCTATAATAAAGGGAGTGAAAGAATAGCAGTTTGGAGCTTTATGCGCAGAGAATCAAAAGCCGGCGATTGCCCGGCTTTTATCTTTGATGACGTTATTCTTAAAAAAACATAACCATTCAAAAAAGGGGGCATATCATTGGACCAGAATCAGCTTCACTATGGGATATCACTGAAATTATATTTTGAAAATAAGGCATTCGGACCCGGCATGTCGGTACTGCTGAGGGGAGTGGAATCCACCGGTTCCCTCCAGGGGGCGGCCCAGGCTATGAACATGGCTTACAGCAAAGCGTGGAAGATGTTAAAGGAGTCAGAAAAGGCATGGGGGTTCATGCTGACGGAGCGGGAGACGGGAGGAAGGGACGGAGGCGGCTCCACCCTTACGCCTCAGGCCGTCAGGCTGCTGGAGGCATACGATGCCTTCATGGCAGAGACAAGACAGGAACTGGACCGGTTATTTGAGCAGCATTTTTCACAGGAATGGGTGGAGGAGCTGAAGCAGTCAGCTGAACAGGCAGATGAATAATTAAAGATGGAAGGAAATGGATGTAAAATGACGGAACGTGCAAAACAACTGGTAATTGTAAGAGGCGGCGGTGATATTGCCACCGGTACCATCCACAGGCTTTACCGCTGCGGATACCCGGTGCTGGTGCTGGAGTCGGGATACCCCTCGGCAATCCGCAGATGCGTGGCCTTTTCCGAAGCAGTATATGACGGTACGTCTGAGGTGGAGGGAATTACCTGTATCAAGGCTTCCGGCTATGAGGAAGCCTGCGCCATCATGGAGCAGGGAGCAGTGCCCGTCATGATTGACGAGAACTGCGCAGTGCTTGAAAAAGTGCGTCCCTGGGCTCTGGTGGATGCCATACTGGCCAAGAAGAACCTGGGGACCACAAGGGACATGGCGGATAAGACCATCGGCCTCGGGCCGGGCTTCACAGCCGGACAGGATGTGGACCTTGTGATAGAGACCATGAGAGGCCACAATCTGGGACGCATCATTGGAAACGGAAGCGCTGCCCCCAATACCGGAATTCCCGGAATAATCGGCGGCTATGGGGCAGAGCGGGTCATCCATGCCCCGGCCAAGGGGATTTTCTTTGGCAAGGCCTTGATTGGGGACATGGTGGAGCAGGGCCAGGCCATTGGAGTCATTGTGACCGGACAGGGCGAGGTCACGGTGGAAGCTTCCCTGACAGGGCTTTTGAGGGGTATCATAAAAGACGGGTATCCGGTAGTGAAGGGATTTAAGATCGCTGACATCGATCCCAGAAAAAGTGAATATGAAAACTGCTTCACCATATCGGACAAGGCCAGATGCATCGCAGGCTCCGTGGTGGAGGGCTTACAGATGCTGGAGGTGAAGCAGGGCCGCTGACAGGAAAGCCTATACGGCACAGACCGCGCATTTTTCTTCCAGGATTTCTGTGAGGGCTGTGCCGCTGCTGGTATGGCAGCGGACGATCTCCGTGCCGCTTCCCACCTCGTCCAGGGCGCAGCGTATCATCTTGTGGGACACAGTGTTGGTAAACAGAACCAGCAGGTCAGGACTGCCAATCTGTTTATCCAGGCTGGCGCTCATCTGGGTAAATACCTTTGCCTTACACTTGTAATTCCTGCAAATCTTCTTATATTGGCTTACCATGCGGTCGTGGCCTCCGATAATGACAACGCTCATATATGATCCTCCTTTTATGGTGTCTGCGAGGTTAGTTAAAACTAACTATGTAATGACATAATACAATAATTTTGAAATATTGTCCAGCCCTTTACATGAGAAAGTTTATCATGTTTCCCGGGCATATTTTTCGTTGTTTCGGCAGCAGGACTTTGAAATGATTCTGAAAACCCACCGAAGAAATGCCGCCGGCCGGAGTGCCGGAACCTGTGCCGGCTTACGTGCAGGATACTTTTGTCGGCTGACGGCATTTTACAAATAGGGAAAAGTGTGATATACTATATAGATACCCCGTTAACACTTGAACAGTATCTGTTCGGAAAGGTGGGAATTTGTTTAAAAAAGGAGAATATATTCTCTATGGAACTGTAGGCGTATGCCAGGTGGAAGGCATATCGAAACCTGACTTCTCTAATAATGACAAGGTGTATTACAGCCTTGTACCGAAGTTTGACCAGGATACCACCATCTATATACCGGTGGACAGCCCAAAGGTAAAGATGAGGGAAATCATGACCAGGCAGGAAGCAGAGCAGTTCATACTGGCCCTGCCGTCTGTTGAGGGAAAGCAGTATGCAAACGACAAGGAAAGACCCCAGGCATACAGGCAGATCCTTGAGTCCGGCGATTGTACTGAACTGGCATCTATGATTAAGGAGATATCAGAGATGGAGCAGAACCGCAGGGGAAAGGGAAAGCCCTTGTCCATCCGTGAGCGGGATGGCGTAAAGAGCGCCCGGAAGCTGCTGTTTGGTGAACTGGCCACTGCCCTGGATATCTGCCCGGAGGAGATACCGGACTATATTACCAGCCAGATTGGCGAAGCGTAATGAAACTGTGAAACATTTAACTATTTTAATTTAGTCTGAACTGTGGTAAAATCTTGAGTTGGAAGAATCAGATTCTTAACTTGGGAAAGGCGGCAGGAGAGATGGAAAAGAGTATGGGTACCCGTGGACAGATGTCGGAGGCTGTGTCAACGGGTATTTTTTTGACTTTATCCGGAGGTTTCCAGGATGCTTATACGTATTACTGCAGGGGAAATGTGTTTGCCAATGCACAGACAGGCAATATCGTTCTTATGGGAAGCCATTTGGCCGCCAGGGAGTGGAACCTGGCTGTGCGGTATCTGGCTCCTGTTCTGGCCTTTGCCGGCGGCGTGTATATGGCGGAGCATGTGAAACGGCTTCACCGGCAGGACAGAAGGTTCCATTGGAGGCAGCTGATTGTGGCTATTGAGATCATTTTGCTTTTTGTGGTGGGATTCCTGCCCCAGGATATGAATATGGCAGCCAATATCATTGTCTCATTTGTATGCGCCCTTCAGGTCAATGCCTTCAGGAAAATCAAGGGAAGCCCCTATGCCACCACCATGTGTATCGGAAATCTGCGCAGCGCCACGGAAAACCTGTACTGGTACCGCCATACGGGCAAAAAGGACCATCGGGATAAATGTATCCGCTACTATGGAGTCATCGGCATATTTGCAGTGGGTGCCGTCATGGGCAGTGTACTTACAGCCTATCTCAGGGAGCGCACCATATGGGTCAGCTGCGGGCTTTTGCTGGTCAGCTTCCTGATCATGTTTGTGAAAGAAGATATAGAAGGCGGGCACAGGTAGAAGCTCCCTTGTAAAGAAATGGAGATATATGGAAAATAATCAGAAAACAGAACCGGACAGCTGTTTTGACGGCTACGGTTTATCCGGTGAAATCACGGAGACGCTGACGCTGTTAGGGTATGAGCATCCCACCAGAGTGCAGGAGGAGGTGCTGCCTTATGTACTGGCAGGCAGGAATGTGGTGGTGCGGTCCCAGACAGGAACAGGCAAGACGGCTGCCTTTGCCATTCCTGTCTGCGAACAGATAGTCTGGGAGGAAAACCTGCCCCAGGCTCTGGTGCTGGAGCCAAGCAGGGAGTTGGCCGTGCAGGTCAGCCAGGAGATATTCAGGATTGGCAGGAAAAAACGGCTGAAGGTACCGGCTGTGTTCGGCGGCTTTCCCATTGACAAGCAGATACAGACACTGCGCCAGAAAACCCATATTGTGGTGGGGACACCGGGGCGTGTCATGGACCATGTGCGCAGGGGGAGCCTGAAGCTGACAGGGGTGAGATACCTGGTGATTGACGAGGCGGATCTGATGCTTGATATGGGGTTCATGGACGAGGTCAGGCAGATTGTGGGGCTCCTTACTGAGAAACGGCAGACCCTTCTTTTTTCAGCCACCCTGGATGAGGATGTGAAGAACCTGGCAGAGGAAACGGTAAAGGATGCGGTTTCCGTTTTCCTGGAACAGGAGGGGGAGACGCCCCTTCCCATCCGGCAGTCAGTGTACGGCGTCGCACAGGACCAGAAGTATACGGCATTCAAGCGCGTTCTCATGAAGGAAAACCCGGAGCGCGCCATGATATTCTGCGGCACCAGGGAAATGGTCCAGGTGTTATTCCAGAAGCTGAGAAGAGACAGGATATTCTGCGGCATGATCCACGGTGATATGGAGCAGAAGGAACGGCTTAAAAATGTGGACGCATTCAGGCGGGGAGGGTTCCGGTACCTGATTGCCACGGATGTGGCCGCAAGGGGAATTGATTTTGAGGACGTGGGCCTGGTGGTGAACTACGATTTTCCTATGGGAAGGGAGACTTATGTGCACCGGATTGGACGGACCGGGAGAAATGGAAAGGCAGGCAGAGCGGCCAGCCTGGTGACTGAGGATGAGATAAGGACGCTTCACAAGGCGGAGGCGTATGTGGGAGTGCCGCTGCCGGTTCTTCCCTGTCCGGAGACAGAGGAAGAGGAGGAAAAGGCTTTCTGGGCCCTCCAGAGAAAAAAGCCGGTACCCGGCCCCCATAAGGGGGAGAAGCTGGACCGGTCCATTACCAGACTGTCCATCGGGGGCGGCCGTAAATCCAAGATGAGGTCCGGCGATATCGTGGGCGCTGTGTGCAGCATAGAGGGCGTGGATGCGGAGGACATAGGAATCATAGATATCAGGGAAAGCCTCACCTTTGTGGAGATATTGAACCGCAAAGGCTCTCTGGTTCTGGCAGGCCTTCAGGACAGGACCATCAAGGGGAAAATCAGGAAGGTGAGAATTACTTCGCAGAATAATGGAGTATAGTATTCTGCGCGTTTCACTGTCATTTCAAGCAGATGGTTTCCATATCCGCTATGGCCAGGCTGCCGGTACCCGCAGGAGATACCGGCAGCCTGGCCATTCGTTTATTGCAGCTGTTTTTTTGCATTTCCCATTCCCCCAGGATGTACGCGTGAAACAGAGACAAAAGGTGTAACAATTGCAACATCTGTGATATACACTTCTGGCAAGCGGAAGCGTTTCCTTCTACAATTATGATACAGGGAGAACGTAACAATTAGCAGGCAATAAAAAGAAGTGTAAGGAGGAAAACGTAAATGGTATTACCTCAATTCGAGTATCTTGCTCCTAAGACCATCGGGGAGGCGTGCAATCTGTTCCTTGAGCTTGGAAGCACAGCCAGGGTTATGGCAGGCGCAACGGATCTGATTCCGCCAATGAAAGACAAGGTTATATCACCAGAGTATATCATTGACCTTAAGAAAATCCCAGGTTTGGATTATCTGGAATACGATGACAGGGAAGGTTTAAAAATAGGGGCGCTGACAACACTGCGTACCATAGAGACATCGCCTCTGGTTAAAGAAAAGAATCCGGCAGTGGCTCATGCCGCCAAGGTAGTGGCATCCACACAAATCAGGACAAAGGGCACCATGGCAGGCAATATCTGCAATGCGTCCCCATCCTGCGATACAGCCCCCAATCTTCTGGTTCAGGGAGCTAAGATATTGGTACAGGGTCCCAACAAGGACCGGGTCATTCAAATCGAAGACTTTTTCCTGGGTGTCAAAAAGACTTCCCTGGAGCCGGGAGAAATCGTGACAGGCATTGTGATTCCGCCGCTGGCTGAGAATGAGAGGGCTGCATACATAAAACACGCGGTCAGAAAGGCGATGGACCTGGCCATCATCGGCGTCGCAGTCAAGATTAAGGTGGAAGACGGCGTCTGCACAGACGCCAGGATTGCCCTGGGCGCGGTTGCTGCCACGCCGGTACGGGCGCCCGGGGCGGAGGAAGCCCTGATTGGCAAAGAACTTACCGATGAAGTGATTGTGAAGGCATCGGAGGAAGCAATGAATTCCTGTCATCCAATCTCTGATATCCGCGCATCGGCCGAATACAGGAAGGATATGATCCGCGTGTTTACAAAACGTGCCATTAAGCAGGCCATGGAATGCTATAACTAGGAGGGAGACAGGAATGAAACATAGTATAAGTTTTATCATCAACGGAGATCCGGTTGATGCTATTGTGAAGGATAACCTGACGCTTCTGGATTTTCTTCGTGACCAGTTGTTTCTGACAGGCACGAAAAAGGGGTGTGAGGAAGGGGAGTGTGGCGCCTGTACCGTGATGCTTGACGGTAAGCCGGTTAACTCCTGCTGTACCCTGGCCGTGGAGTGCGACGGCCATGAGATCATAACCGTGGAGGGAATTGCCAGGGAGGGGATGCTTCATCCCATTCAGAAGCAGTTTATAGAGAAGTGGGCCATGCAGTGCGGCTACTGTACTCCGGGTATGATTATGTCCGCCAAAGCTCTTCTGGATGTGAATAAACATCCTACGGAACTGGAAATCCGGGAAGCCATTGAGGGCAATCTGTGCCGCTGTACCGGTTATGCAAAGATTGTGGAGGCAATCCAGGCAGCCGCTGCGCAGATGAACTGGGAGGAGGAAGCAAAGAATGCATAAAGACTGTGACAAACATTATTTTAAAAAACCGGAATTTTACCGTCTGACCGGCGAGAACAATTATGTCAGGATTGACGCTGAAGACAAGGTAACAGGACACGGCCAGTATGTGGGTGACATCATGTTCCCGGATATGCTTACCGGAAAAATGGTCAGAAGCCCTTATGCATCTGCAAAAATCCTGTCCATTGACACCAGCGAGGCAGAGAAGCTGCCAGGTGTAAAGTGCATCCTCACTGCCAGGGACTTTGAGTGGAAGTCCCTGGTGGGAAATGGAGAATTTGCAGCTGAGTTCGCGGACAAGGAAGTATTGTGTTCTGAGAAGGTGCGCCAGGTTGGTGACGATGTGGCAGCCGTGGCAGCTGTGGATGAGGAAACCGCCCAGCGGGCCGCGGATCTGATTAAGGTAGAGTACCAGGTGCTTCCGGGGGTGTTTGACCCCTTTGAGGCAATGGAGGAGAATGCCCCCGAGGTAAACTGGGAGGGCAAAGGCATACACAATATCGGCATGCAGTCCGTGATGAAGGCGGGCACGGATATTGATGAGGAATTTGACCGCGCATCCTATGTGCAGCACAGGGATTACAAGACCCACCGTATGGTACATGCGGCCATGGAGCCCCACGGTGCGGTGGCTACCTACAGGAATGGGACCTACACCATCTGGATGTCCACCCAGATGTCCTTTGTGGACCAGTTCTGGTATGCCCGCTGCCTTGGCGTTGGAGAGAACCAGGTGCGGGTAATCAAGCCTCTTGTGGGCGGCGGTTTCGGCGGCAAGCTGGATTCCTATTCCTTTGGTCTTTGCGCTGCCAAGATGGCGGAGATGACCGGACGCCCGGTACGCATGATTCTGTCCCGCGAAGAAGTATTCCAGACCACGCGCAACCGCCACCCCATTTACATGCATATTGACACTGCCTTTGGGACAGACGGTAAGCTGCTGGCAAAGAAATGCTACCATGTGCTGGACGGCGGGCCTTACGGCGGGTCCGGTGTTGCGGCCTGCGCCCAGTCCACATTGTGGGCCAACTTCCCTTACAAGATGAATTCCGTGGATTTCCTGGCAAGGCGTGTGTATACCAATAACCCTTCTGCAGGAGCCATGAGAGGATATACGGCATGCCAGGTGCATTTTGCCCATGACCTGAACATGCAGTTCGCGGCTGACCAGATGGGCATTGACCCGGTTGAGTTCCGCAAGATAAGCGCGGCAGACCCCGGATACGTGGCTCCGGCCGGACTGGCAATCACCAGCTGCGCATACAAGGAGACACTGGATACGGCTGCAAAGGAAATTGGCTGGTATGAGAAGAAGGATAAGCTGAAAAAGGGAGAGGGCATTGGTTTTGCGGGCACCGGCTTTGTATCGGGCACCGGATTCGCGGTGCTGGAAGCGCCCAACCAGAGCTCTGCGTGCGTGACCCTGCGCATGAACAAGCGGGGCATGGCCACCCTGTACATCGGCTCCCACGACATAGGCCAGGGCTCCGATACGGTTATGACGGCCATTGTGGCCGAGGAACTGGGGCTTCCCATGGATATGGTCAAGACCTTTATGTCCGACACCTTCCTGACGCCCTGGGATTCCGGCTCTTACGGCAGCCGTGTTACCTTCCTGGCCGGCAATGCGGCCCGCCGCGCTGCCGTGGATGCAAAACGCCAGCTGTTTGAGGTCATTGCGCCTATGTGGGGTGTGATGCCGGAGACATTAGAGTGTCTGGACGGAAAGGTAATCAGCAAGGAGAAGGCAGAGTATCAGATGACCATTGGAGACGCCATGTTCAAATATATGACGGTCAAGGGCGGCGATGAACTGATTGGCGTGGGATCCTATTACCACCGTACCGACAATTCACAGTACAACGGCAACAATACCACCAACTATGCGCCTGCATACAGCTTCTCCACCGGAGCAGCCCATCTTACTGTGGACGAGGAGACAGGCGTCCTGGATATTGATGAATTTGTATTTGCCCATGACTGCGGCCGCGCACTGAATAAGAGGGCCGTGGAAGGCCAGCTGGAGGGATCCATCGGCATGGGCCTTGGCTATGCTGTCTATGAGCACAATGTAACCAGGGAAGGAAAGATTCTCAATCCCAACTTCCGCGATTACCGGCTGCCCACTGCCCTTGATATGCCGAAGATGCGCACCTTCTACGACTTTACACCGGACGAGGAAGGACCTCTGGGCGCAAAGGAAGCAGGCGAGGGCTCCGCAGCACCTGTGGCGCCTGCCATTGCCAATGCGGTCAACATGGCAACCGGCGTGTACTTCACAGAGCTGCCTCTGGACCCGGAGCATATCTGGAGAGCGCTGCACGGCATGAAGGATGACAGGAATTCAAAATAAAGGCAGTTCAGCGGATGATCAGATGAAACCAGGAAGGCGGCTTCATGCCGCCTTCTTTCAAAATGGAAAGGAGGCTGCCATTATGGGCCGTCAATTAAAGAAAATGCGCCTGCCAAACGGCGTGGTAGCGGAGGAAAGGGCCTGCGGCGATTATGTCTGTAAGTATTGCGGGGGCAAAGCCACTGCCTGTAATTTCGTGGCTGATATGTGCCTTCAGGTATACGCCCGCCATCAGGGCATGTGCGGGGCTTATATTGAGACTGAGAAGTATGTGGGTTATGTCACGGATTGCAGCACCTGCCATTACCAGGGCATATCCGGGGAATGCAGGTATGAAGGCAGGGCTGCCATGGGGCAGGGTGTCTGATTGAATGGGAATAGAGATAAGATTTGGATGATGCGGGCTTCCGGGAACAGGAGGCCCGTATTTGTTTGGCCGCAGGATCAAAATGAATGTGAATCAAGGTTGCATTTAAATTACAGTTGTAATATGCTGGTAGCAGATAGTTTTAAACATGCAGTAAGGACCAGGAGGGAAAAGAATGGACAGAGTATCACAGGCTGTAAAGGAGCTGGTTGAGGAGATACAGAGAATGCCGGAAGCGCCGGACCCGGCAGAGACGGACAGGCATGCATTTACCCTGCTGCTCAGCGGGATTGCCGCATGCCGCAGGGCGCCGGGGATACCGTGCCACATGGGGTACCGGACCCTTTACCGGTGTGGGGATGAACCGGCGTCAGAGGAGCTGAAGGCCCATCTGTTCCGGCTCTATGGTATCTATGACAGGGAAAGCCTTGAAAAGGTCTGTATGGAGCAGTTTACCTCGGGCAGGGAGTATGAGCAGTTTATGACCTTCTGGTGCGATGCGCCGCTGTTTGACCTGGAGGAGCTGGAGGAGGAGGGCAGACGGGCGTTTGAGACCCGGTTTAAGCGGGCCTCCCTGTTCCGTCCCTATGTGGGGGAGCGGGGGTTCTATGCATGGGACATCAATGAGAGAATCGGACTGGGACGCCTGGCCTGTGCCTGCGGCATCATAGACAGGGAGACATTTGATGAGCTGACCGACTATCAGGTCCGCAAGGCCCAGGTATTTTACCACACCTTTAAGGACTATGCGGTCAGCTGTATCTGCGGGGCTGTCTACGATGTGCCGGGCGGTGATGAGGAAGACATGCTTTCCTTCCTGGACCTGAATAGAAAGCTGGCCTTACACTTGCTGGAGGAGGGCGGAGCCTGGTACAGGAATGCCTGGTACGCGCCGGAAAAGCGGGAATGGGTCAGTCTTCTGCCCCATAATGGAGGCTGCATTGTTTCAAAGCAGATTGAGGAGGGACGGGCCATTGGATATATGTACAGGGACAGCCGGCCCAGCGAACAGTGGGCGGATACGGGATGGAGGTTTTTTGCCGGGGATGAGAGCGATGAATACAGCAGGAATCCGGACAACTTTACCATCTGGTCCCTAAATGATATATGCAACCTGGATGCCACCATCCTTGGCTATGCAGAGGCAAAGGAGGGCAGTGCCTTTGGCAGGAATGCAAAAGGGGAGTGGCAGAGGGAACGGTAGAAGGAACGCAGAGGGAAAATGAAAGGAAAAAGGGCATCCGCGCATGGACCAGTCACGATGCGGGATGTCCTTTTTGGCTGTTATTCCTTATTGAAACTGATTCTGGGGTGAATGAGGGGATTTAAGTTCACCCACAGCCTGCTTTGCAATCCTGATGGCTGCCTTTGTCACGAAAAATGCGAATACATAGCTGATGATAAACATGATGGGCCAGTCGTGAAGCACGCCCTGCACAAATGCGGTCAGAGTATTTGGCAGAAAACCGGCTGCCACGGCAGCCTCAATTTCCGGGTTGTGAAAGACATTGACTGCTGTGAGGACAATGGTGGCCGTGGTGTTAAAAAACAGGGTGGCCACAAAGTTTTCCACAAGTACATGGGGCAGGGTTTCGGGCCTGAGTCCCATTTTCCTGCCAAGGGCAAAGGACCAGTCCGTCAGAGGAAAGGCCATTCCGGTCAATGATATCACCAGGAAAGCCGTGCCCCAGTTCTTGATGAGCAGGGGCAGCGTGAACGTGAGTTTGTCAACAAAGATTGCCGATGTGGCCATAATCAGGGAGATACAGATAGCCACAACAGAAGATATAATCATACCAAAATGATTTTTGTAAAAGTTCATAAAATACGCCCTTTCTGGTCTTTAATACAAAGCATGGCGTATCCTGGGAGATTCGCCATTCAATTTCTTTACAACCAGGGTTGGACAACCGGCGTGCGGCTGCACAGGCCGACAGCGCTGTACCGGCTGCTTGATTACAGCCCCGAAAAAATTGCCTTTTCCATCCCTCCTTGTCTGTACGCTGCCTGCGTATTCCCCAATACAGATGCATGCGTTTTTTGGCGGCGGGCAGTTATGCGCTCTTTTCCATCCTCAAAACCGCCAGGTGAAAGCCGGAACGTGCCATGTAAAGCAATTTTAAAGCACGCCATAGGAAGAACGTAAAGGATTGGGCTTTTTTGCCTGCGGCTGCTGCCGTTTCCGGATTCCATATGTCCGGAATCCATAAGTTGATTTTTATTCTATGATTTCCCATCCTACGGATGTACAATCATCACTGTGCCGTCTAAGTCTCCCACCGGAAGCATAAGAAGAGCGCCGTATCTGGTTTCCAGGTCCTCCACTGCTTTTGCAACGCCTCTGTACCGGGTGCCGCTGCATCCGCTTAAGAGGATGACGCCTCCTCTTCCCATGCGGGGAAAGAAAAATTCCAGACCGGCCAGGGTGGGCTGGTACAGGCAGACGTCCATGCAGACCAGACAAAATGTTTCATCTTCAATGTCAAAGGCGGTTTCGGGAAACCATCCCTTCCGGATAACAACCTGTCCGGGCAGGGGCATCCGCTCCATCAGCTTTTCCTTGTCTGTCCCGGAATACAGGCCCGTCTGAGCGTCGGAGCATCCCAGCTTTCGTTCCATGTCAACATCCCGTTCATCGAACCCCTCAAAGGTGTCAAAGAGATACAGTTTCCGGTCCGGCATCAGCACGTTGAGCTGCCAGGAGGTGTCGCCCCGGTAACAGCCCAGCTCTGCCACATTTCCCTCCACCCCCAGACCGGTGAGCCGCCGGCACAGACGCCGCAGCACGCTGCATCGGATGGAGAACTGCTCATGCAGGTCCCGGATGAAAACAATGTCGTTCAGGAATCCTGCGCGGATGGCCATGTATTCCAGGGCATGGCTTTTTTCGGAATCCGTGGCCGCGATGACCAGGACATCCGGCTGAAGGGCCACTGCCAGATCTGCCGGCATGATTGGCATTCCCTCTATTTCTTCCTTCAGTTCCCCTTTTTCCAGGTCTGAAAATACATTCCAGGTTTCCTGCCTGGTATCTCCCATACCGACCAGTTTCATTTCACGCGGATTCAGCATATCTGCCACAGTCATACCAAGATTGTCGGTGCTCAGAATAACAACTGTCTTCATGGATTCTCCCCCTTATCACCCTATCATACTGTCTGCAGATATTGTAGGTCATAAATTTAACAGACACAAGTAGCCCAGGTCACATGTGATGTCAGATTACAATTGTTGCCTGCTAATCACAAGGCTTTACAATCACCGCGCTTCCATGAAGGTCGCATAAGGGAACGAGACACAGGCGGCCGTATTGTTTTTCAAATTCCTCCACAGCCTGTCTGGCTCCGCGGAACCGCTCATTGTTGTAATCGTGGAGCAGAATCATGCCTCCGGGTACAAGGCGGGGGTAGAAAAATATAAGACCGGACAGAATGGGGGCGTACAGGTCGGCATCCAGGCTTACCAGACAAAAGCGCTCCTGTTCCAGTCCTGCCGCTGTATCCGGAAAATATCCCCTGCGTATGACGGCCTGTCCCGGAAAGGGGAGCCGCCCCAGCACGGCCTGTTCGCTGGTGTCAGAGAATTCACCTTCCCTGGCAAAGGAACATCCCTTACTTTTTTCTTCTTTTATATCCCGTGGGTCAAATCCCTGGAATGTATCGAATAAATAAAGCCTTTGCTGCGGAAACAGGGCGTTGAGCTTCCAGGCCGTGTCGCCCTTAAAAACGCCCAGTTCTGCTATGCTTTCCTGCAGGCCCTGTCCATGAATCCGCTCAGCCAGCCGTTTCAGGGTGGCGTTTCGTATGTCAAAATACCGGTAAAGCTGGCTCAGCATCAGAAATCTGCCTTCGTATCCCAATTCCAGGGCCTGATCCTTAAGCTGGCCGGAACGCAGCGGGTCCGTCACTCCGGTAATGATATAATCAGGTTTCAGTGAAAGGGCTTCATCTACCGGCAAAACCGGGACATTGGCTGGAAATCCTTTCTCTGTCCGCTCTGATTCGGTCAGCTGGTGCAGGGCAGGGTTATTATCCCCAAACGCCAGAAGGGCCATGTTTTCCTGATTCAGCAGTCTGGCAGCTCCGCGGCCAAACTGGCCAGCTCCCAGTATGATGACAGTTTCCATATAATTCCAATCCTCCTATGATTTAATTACGTGATTCATTGTATCACGAAATGATTATCTGTGGAAAGTTACTGCTGCAATATATATGACACTTACATCACATGTGAAAATTTGATATAATGTAGCATAGGCTACTAGTTGTTAAAATACTAACAGTGTTATAATTTTGTTGAAGGAAACAGGCGTTTTTGGGGATTCATATGGTGAAAATCCATAAAAGAGAGGGTGGTTATATGGTAGGTCAGGAGTGTAATACCGCAGTACAGATGCCGCATGCTAATTTTGTATCACGTCTTCTATATCTGCCCAGGGGAATATCGCGTCTGGAAAAGCTGGGACAGAGAAAGGTATTTCCAAAGAACCATATGCTGGTGCAGGCAGGTACAAAGCCCAACTACTGCTACATAGTCAAGACCGGGCGTGTGGCTGCGTTTGAGACAACGGTTACGGGCGAGGAGCGTATTTATAATTTCAATGAGAGCAATTCTGTTTTGTTGGAAGGAAACCTTCTCTTTGACCAGGAATCAGCTGTGAATTTCAAGACCGTGCAGCCGTCTGAATTAGTGTGTATCACCAAGGAGATGCTGTTAAAGGGCATTGCCCATGACCCGCAGCTCTCCATGGATATTATGGAGTCCCTCTCCACCAAATTCCTGTCAGCCATGGAGCAGGTGCGCCATACCAATTTCCACAACGCCGGCTGGAAGATTTGCGATCTGCTGCTTATATTTGCAGAGCACTACGGGGTTCCCTATGACGGGAAAATACTTATCAAAGAAAAGATAAGCCAGCAGCTCCTGTCAAATCTGCTGGGAATTAACCGGGTAACGGCGGTCAGGGCCATCAAGGATTTAAAGGAGATGGCGCTGATAGAACAGATTAACGGATACTACTGCATCCGCAGCCTGGAGAAACTGAAACGGCACCAGGAGAGGATGTGCCAGTAGGAATAATGAAAGAAAAACACGGAACCGGAGTAAAATCTGCTTCCGTGTTTTTCTTTGTTGCACATGTACAGGGTGTATCCTGCACTACTGGAATCCCGTACTCCGGCCGGATATAATACCTGTAAGGCAGCCTTTTAAGACGGTCTTTTACAGGAAAGGGGCGGGAAGAATGAAGAAAACAGGAGCTGTCCTGGCAGCGGCAGGACTGTCCTCGCGCATGGGGGATTTCAAACCTCTGCTGCCGTTTGGGGACACTACCATAGCATTTCACGTCACGTCCATGCTCAGGCGGCTGGGGGCAGACCCCGTGATCGTGGTTACCGGTTACAGGGCGGATGAACTGGAGGCTCATTTAAAGGGCACAGGCGCCTGTTTTGTCAGAAACACCAGATACCGCCATACACAGATGTTTGATTCCGTAAAGCTGGGTATACAGGCGGCACTGGAAGGGTGTGAGCGGATCCTGGTCATGCCCATGGACCTTCCCGCCATAACGGATGATATCATTAAGCAGGTGATGGAAGCTCCCGGGCAGATTGTGCGGACGGTCCATGACGGCGAACCGGGGCATCCCATATGCATGGAAGGGGAGATTGCCAGACGCATCTGCACCTATACCGGGGACCAGGGACTTAAGGGGGCCATTGAAGCCTCAGGCGTGCCGGTAGAGGACCTGGAGGCCGGAAATGAGAGCATTTACCTGGATGTGGACACCAGGGAAGAGTACAGGGAACTGCTCAGGTGGGTCTGCAGGCAGGAATCAAGTCAAAGAAAATGTAAGATGCATTGAGGCGCTTTATATTTACAGCCATCCGCCATATGTGATATACTCAAATCAACGTTGTTTATGAGATTAAATAACGATAATTGAAGAATATGGCCTTTCTGGCTGCCTTATATTGTAATTTAAATGCATCTGTGCTACACTGGAAACACAGAACTAGGTCGGACGACCTATTTGGTATCGGCGATGCATCGAAATGAGGTGGCATATGAGGACGATATACCTTATAAGGCACGGGGAACCGGAACGGACCGGGCATGTGAGCAGATGTCTTGGACATACGAATCTCGCACTGAGTATCAGAGGGAGGAAGGAGAGCATGGAACTGGCTTCCTGGTTTAAGAGCCGCTGTGTGGAAGCTGTTTATTCCAGTCCTCTGTCCAGGTGTATGGAAACCGCGGAGTATATTGCAGGAGAGCGGCAGAGGGTGCATGTGGAAGAGGGCCTGGTGGAGCTGGATGCAGGTGAATGGGAGAACATGGAATTCACTGAAATCCGCAGCCGGTATCCGCAGCTCTATGAAGAGAGGGGACGTTCCATCGGCACGGTCCCGCCTCCGGGAGGGGAATCCTTTGCCCGGGGCGCAGAGCGGCTTCAGGATGCCCTGAACCGCATTCTTGGGAATACCCGGGGGGATGTGGCGGTGGTGACCCACTGCGGTGTGAGCCGGGGGCTGATGTGCGGTATTCTCGGG
>ERZ894229.491-NODE-491-length-32960-cov-9.32916_pt1 | contig 32960 bp, 34 predicted proteins | sample MGYA00380295_ERZ894229 | MGnify/ENA primary metagenome ERZ894229 (study PRJEB32331, sample SAMN06328479) | human gut metagenome | biome: human gut microbiome; feature: stool | host: Homo sapiens | collected 2014-09-17 ... | reverse complement strand
TCCTGCTGTGGTTTCAAATAGAAACCGTTTTACCTGAAATCGTTTTTCCATGGTTCATCCTTCCCGCGCCTCTGGCACAGGCTAATATACCATGAATCCATGCCCTTTACTGCCTCTATCCGGCATAATTGAACATTTCTTGAATACGCCTTGTTAATTCAGGCAGCACGACATCTCCGAATAAAGCGTATAATCCGGCCAGTAATAAAGCGCCAAGCACCACCGATATCAATATGACAATGGCCGTGTCAATGTAGCCTTTCCCTCTGTTATCCGCCAGGATACCGCTTGTCCTTGTATACAGCTTCATTGTCATTTTCTTTATGGAACTCATCTTCTCCTTCATAGGATTCTACCTCTTTCCTTATATTTTATATCATGTACATGAAACAAGGAATAAAACCATGTCTCAGCCTAAACCACTTCTCCTATCAGTCCCTTATATTTAAAGGGATTAACCCATGATTATATCGTATACATTTATATAGTGTTGCTGTAGTTAAGAAAACAATGCAGAATCGATGAAATACGAATTGCTGTTCTCACAGTTACTCTCTCAATTTTCTTAAACATATGGCTATTCTCCCTTCTATTTTGCGTTCTACATTTCCTGACTTCCCATCGCCATGGTTTCTTCACTTTCTACGTCCTCTTCTACTACAGGCTCTTCTGATTCCATCCCCATATCTGTCAGATCAGCTTCCTCCGGCTCTGCTTCTGTCTCTTCCTCTAATTCTACGTACTCATCATATTCTTCTTCATATTCCATATCCTCCTCTTCCTCTATCCCCATGTACTGTAAATACTCCTGTATGACAGAACGATCAAACTGCGCTTTCATCTCTCTCGACTTAAAATAGCAGGCATCTTTGTAACGCCCCTGATTCCAATCCTTAATTCTTGGCATTGCAACTTCTAAGCCATAATCTCCTTCCCGAATCTTAACGTTACGAATGGTAAACAGACCATTTACCTCCACATCAGCAACAGCAAGATTATCCGCTGTGTGAAACGCTTTCAAATCCACTTCTGTCTTGATTTCCTGCCCCACTCTACCACCTTCCGCTACTGGCATTTTCTTTTCCTCCATCTTTTTAATTATATAGTCGCTGGTTCCTGACACGAAAAAGCTTCGATCTGTCCTTTCTCAAACGGCACCTGTTCAAACCCGTAATGGTCTACATAGTAAAACTGGCTGCCAGAAGAATCATAAAGTTCAATGATGTCTGAAATTGATATCGGCCTTCCTGAAAATCCCGAAGGAAGTTCTTCATAAGATCGATCAAATCGGTCATATATTTCTTCCAGATCATTCGTATCCATCTGGCTCTGGTAAACCATCCGGTAATCGGTTCGTTCTGGCTCACCATAATCCTTTTTTAACACTGCATAGTCCAGAAACTTCTTTTCTGGAAGTGCCTCTGCCTTTATTTGATAAATCCGGCAGTCTTTGAACCGCTTTCCCTCCCGCTCCCCTGCCTGTACCCCCGCAGCCAGACGATCGTAAACGCCATTCTCCCATACTACGTGCAGCCCCTTCTTTTCTTCCAGGTATCGCTTTAATACTTCGTTCTCAAATATCGTATCTATAACGGCCGATTCCCCTTCCACATACCCTGCCAGATTTCCAAAGTATTCAACAATCCCGTCCCTGACCCTGATTCCAACCACCGGCTCACCTCCTTAACCAGCAATGCTCAAACACACGCCACAGGTTATTTCAGGTCTTTCTTCGTAATCACAGCATTGGCCTGCATCATACCGGCAAGTTCCGTCATAAGGTTTAATAGTTTTGCACCAGACATCTGCTTTACTGCGGCTCGGACATACGCCTCCATGGCTTCACTGGACTGGTCTCCCATCTCAATCAGTACCGCCTTTCTGATTTCAACTCGTCCCCGTTTATCCACAGCAATCTTTATAATATCTCCGCAGCCAATGCCTGCCGCCTCCCGAACCTCTTTCGGGAGATAAACGCGGCCTTTCCCATCTACAAGACGGTACATTTCCTTACCTTCGCTCATACAGCCCTTCCTTTCTCATAACTGCCTTTACTTTTTCTGGCGATATACTAAATTCTGCGCACAGATTTAAGATTGCCTTCGGGATCAGAATCTCTGCATCGTTGGCTTCTGTAATTGTGATGGAACCGTTCTTGCAGACAACATCTAAATCTGCCTCTATATCGATCCCGGCTTCTTTTAACAGTGATTCCGGAATACTCAATGGTGATTCACCTTCTAACAAACCATCCGTCGTCTGCATTTCCCTTAATTCATTCTTATCCATTTTCCCGTTCATCTGTTTACCCTCCATACATTCTAATCTTCTACATTTCCCACTCATTCCTGCAGTTACCCATTGTCATCGAAAAGCCCAATCTGCTGAGGCATTGTTCTGGCCCGTTCTGTCGTATCATAATTCGAAATAAACAGTTCCTCAAATTCCTCTCCGCTGTTAAAGCGCTGAGCCAGATTGTTGCTTCTTTTCACCGGTTCGATCAAAAAACCTTTATACAAATCTTTAATAAAATCACAGTCATTGTACGAAACCAGCCATTTTCCCTGTGCGTTCTTAAGCGTATCTCTCAAACGGAAATGGTCCTCTTTTCTGAATTCCACTTCATAATGACCTTCCGTCTGATAATACGGTGGATCACAATAAAAAAAGGCATCGATTCGGTCGTACTGACGGATCAATGCTTCAAAGTCTTTATTTTCTATCACGGTATTCCGCAGTCTTAAACTTCCACGCCAGATCAATTCAAATGTTTTTCGGATATCCGATGGCTGGCACCCAAAAGAAGTACAACCGCTCCCGTAACTGTAACGAATCAACTTGTAAAAAGCCACTGCCTTTTTCACCTCATCTACAGTTCCATTCTTCTTTAAAAGCAGTTCCAGCTCCTGAAACTCCAGATCGGAAAAATACTGTCTGGCTATCTCCAGTTCTCCGCTTAAGCAGGAATTCGGAATCGGCTCTCTGCTTAAATAGCGTTTCAGAAATTCAAACTCTTCTCTCCCATTCAGCGGCAGGAAATTAAGTTCCTTTAAAAATTCCAACGGCTGGTCCCGCACACACCGAAACAGGTTGGTCAGATTGGAATTGTAATCGTTATAGACTTCCATCTGTTCCGGTACCTTACCAAACAACATCCAGCCCCCTCCACCAAAGACTTCCACATATCTGCTGTAAGCTGGGGGAAGCCTCTGGTATATCAATTCCCTCAGAGCCTTCTTTCCTCCAATCCAACTGATAATGCTGTTCAAACGAATTCCTCACCTCCAAATCTTGTCTCTAATTACCGCTTCAACACTAGCTGCCTTCTGATACCCGTCTGGGAGGTATTTTACTAAGTCCCAGTTCCCGGATGAAACCTGCATGGATAATCAACCGGAATATGCTATCATCCACCAGATCCTGATCTACAAGATCTGCCAGCTTTACAAAATCAGTCCCATAATAAAAGTCCCTGGCCATATGAAACAGAACATATCCATCCGTACCGGACTCTGCCAGGCGGATATCCCAAAAATGAATTTCTTTCGGAGTTACTGCATCTCTGGACGTTTTCCAGAGTCTTTCATCCGCTGATAGTAAAAATAGGCCAGCAGCATACGCTGGTTTTTCCTTTAAAGGCACCAGTCCCGGATATTCCTTTAGCAGTTCAAAATGCCTCTCATGATTATGATTTCGATACACGCCGTCCTTTTCGTTTGCTTCCCTGACCATTTTCTCTAAACGTTTTCTAAAATCCATATAGGGAATCCGTTTCATTAAAAGCGCCAGCTGCTCCCCATACGTATTGGCAATACTTCGATGATTCCTCGTCAGAAAGAAGTCTGCGACTGCCTGATCTTTCAAACGTTTTTCCGGACAGCACTCACTGCCTTCCCGCATCAGTCTCTCTACTCCTCCCAGCTGCGTTCCTGCCATAAAGTATGTCATCTCATTACCTCCAACAAAAAAAGGCAGCCCTTTGGCTGCGTCTTACAAGTTTCCATTCTCTTTTCAGTTATCACGGCGGGTTTTCCGATCTCCAGTCCGGCAGATCAATCAGTCCAACTTGCCCGTCTATCGTTTCATTCTCCATCCACCAGTTGAAAACGTCCATGTCTGTCTTCCATTTCGTTTCAATTCCTTCTCCATGGATACGTTCCAGCATTCTGCCAAAAGCACGGATATAGGCCTGTTTATAGGCAGGAAATAAACGAAATTCCGTCCACCGGTGCCTCCCTGCCATCGGACACCCCAGACATCCTACTCTAAAAAAGCCCTCAAAATACAGGGGATTTACTTCCAACCGCTCAGACTCAATATAATTCCAGACATCCGAGTCCCGCCAGTCCACAATCGGATTACAGATCCGTTTCCCCTTAATCGTACAGCTTTCAAACAACCGCCGTTCCTCGTCATTGTCATTATTCAAAATAATTTTCTTCTTTGGGTCCCGTGTAAAGTTCTCATAGACTCCACGATTGTTTTTTCGTTTTACACTTTCTGCCCATCGTACACCGGTCGTAATAAATCGATTCTGACCAGATTCTTCTTTTAGGACCTGACAGCAGTAACGCTGGAGCCTGGTGGGAGGAAACTTCTTCATCGGTATCAAAGACCACATAGTCACCCGTTGACTTTTATAATACGGGTAGCTGATGCTACAGGAAATCCCCTGCGCTTCCAATTCTTTAAATATCTTTCGTACATAATAGATGGTCTGCGGTGCATCGGCTGTCGTAAGGTTATGTTGAATCTCAAAGGGAATTCCTGATCTTCTGACAATTTCCCGGCATACCGCACTATCCTTTCCTCCGCTGTCAGTAACAAGCAGGGGCTGCCCATAAAGCCGAAATGACATCTCTGACGCCGCCCTCACCCGTTCCATTGCTTTTTGCTCTAAATCCAAATAAATCAAGAGTCAGATATCTTTTCCCGGCCGGAACTCTGCCTCCCTTCTTTAGATTTCTTGCAAGAGGATATGAAAAAAGACACAGATGTACTGCGCCATTTTCAACAACTTTAAGAAAAGCTTCACCTATGAGAGCTGCCTTTGCTGGAATTGCCCAAACAGCTCCTCCTCTGTCTGAATCGTAAAATTCGCCGCTGCCCCGGAATCCCAGAATACTGCAAAAAGTTCTCCTTTGGGAACCTTTGATGTTCGCTCAAAAAATTCCAGTCCCCAGCCGTGTTCTGCCTGAAAGGTCCATTCTGTTACCAGCTGCTGATATTCCAACTCTGTAAGAGGCTGGTTTAAATCGAGGTGAAGAACCATATATAGCTCACCATTTATAATTTCTGCACATGGGATCATGGCTTTGACTTTCTGCTTCAACAACTGATTCGTGAGATACATTCCCAATCCTTGAGGATCACATTCTTCCAGGCTTTCACCGATCCGTTTTTGAATGATTGTCTGATAACTGTTTTTTTCTTCTCCTTCAAGAACAACCGGTACTGGCTCCGATCTGTTTTCTTCATATAAAAGAAGGACAATCGGACTATACAAACAGATTTTTGCTTCCTCGAAGGTCCGTCTTAAAGGCTTTTTATGATTACGGACATAACCGTAATCCGTCTTGATCATTCCGACCTGGAAAGCCCATTCCTGCTCCAGATGTTCGAAATCCGCCACTCTTTGTTTTCCTTCTGTAAATGGGTACCTGTTTACTTTCCAAAGATACTCTGATAACTCTCCCTGATAATCGTCTTTTTGAATTAGTTCGTAATCCTGATAGTCTTCGATTATCCTAAGGACTGCTTCCGTATCTTCCGGCAGTTCCGCTTCCAGAAAAGCGGCTAAATCTCTTTTGCGGTATCTGCCACTCTGCCAGACTTCCTGCAGGGCCCAGGCAATCCTGTTTAATTCTTCCACGCTCCGAAGCGGAGGCAGGCAATCAACCAAGCCGTCAAAATCATGGACATACCAACACTCATAATTTCTACTCTTCCGAAGTTCCGGTATTCCATTATACTCTTCCACTTGTTCTATTTGACCGACCGATGCCGGGAGGGATATCAGTACACTTTTATATTCCGGTGCTCCCGTTGCATAATGGATTCGAAATACTTCTTTCCGACTATTCAGACCGTGTTCTTCTCCGGTGTATGATTCCTGAAGAAACTCTTTCTGATCCATGTAACTCCTTTCCGCTGCATTTTCGCAATGATTTCTTTATCCTTCCTATCAGCCCCAAAAATGGAATGGACGGAAAACGTATTTACAACATCTGCACAGGCGAATACTCCTGCATCCCATCATTCACTTCCACTACCCGAATGTCATGATGTCTGCTGTTAAAGCTGACGTATAATTCTCCATCATAAACCTTAATGGGGTATTGCTCAATAACTTCTCCCCAGCCATCCGACGCCTGTCCTTTCCATTCTGATAGAACATAGTTCCTTTCAGCCTCTGATAGTGGGCCGTGGCTTTTCACTTCCACGACTCCCCATAATTCTCCCTCATACACTTCGACTCCTGGCATCATACAGGTTACCTTTCTTTTCACCAGCTGATTGCTCATAAACTCAGCAAGCCCTCGTTCCGCACAAAACTCAAGATTTTTCTTCACTTCCGCTTCTATTTCTTTCTGATATTCACGGAGTCCCTGTCCTTGAAAATCGCCGATTGGTTCATCCTCCCCGTCATACAGGCTGCCGTGTAATGGAGTATAAAGTTTCAGTATAGCAGACTCTTTCGGCAGCTGTTTCAAATCTCCACCAGTCTTTTTTACCATTCCTTTAGAGGTCATAACGGTATGTTCCCGCTTCATCATTTCTTCTCCCAAACTTTTATAGTCCACAAACTGCGCCGTAACTTTATCTGCATAATAACCGTTTTCATTCTGAAGCTTGTTTTTCGCATAATCTCGAACTTCATTCTCTGCCGGAGATACAAAGGAATAGGAATTCAGCTGTTTTATGATATCGGCAGCTTCTTCCAAGGTAGCTGGAAGCTCTGCCTCCAGTGCCGCAAAAAGCAGATCCTGCTGGACTATATCCCAATCATTTTCCTGCAATACTTTGGCAATTTGATTCAGTCCCCGAAACTCTAATGTACAAGGAAGATAATCCCATAGATGCGGAATGTTCGATTCCAAAGAAATCACTTTGCAATCATCCAGACTGTTTACTTTCATACACTGTTTTACTTCTTCTATTTTGGAATCACTGCATGGCAGGCTCAAGTAAAAGTCTCTCGCTGCTCCTCTTTTATATATTTCCGAGAAAAGCCGGATTAAGAAAGCAGAATCCACCTGGTATCCTGGCAGAGGAAAATAACTGCCATCATAAACGGTCATCATTTTCTTTTCTTTTTTTAGAACCGGCTTGCTGGCAGAGCCTCCCGGCTCTTCCCCTGTCCATTGATACCGGTTTAGGTTACAGGAGATATTGATAAAATCCTTGGCATCTGTACTTTTTTCCAATTCTAACGCAGCCTGAAACGTTTTCCTTTCCTCTTTTGACATGGACTGAATCTGCTTCGCGAGAAAATTCAATTCATAGAACATCTGGTTGGTAATCTCCTTACTGGTTAGCACAGACGGCAGATATGCAATTTTTGAGGTGATATCACCAATCCCTAGATCCGGCATATCCGTGGAAAGTGCCGTAATACTCCTTCTTAACTCAAATAAATCAACTGGCAGTTCCAGTCTTTTTATCTCTTTCGTATCCCGAATCAATCGAATCTTCATTTTTCAATCCCTTTCTTCTCATTTTTCCTGTAGCATTGTTAATTCGTCTCTGTTCTCCAGGCTACTGCCTTCCGTATCCTTAAAATAAAAAAACGAAGACCGGGCCAAAAATATGGATCCCTCCTTCGCTAAAAATCGCTTTCGTATATTCTGTTTGTATCATGCTGTGACAATCAAATTGCCTATTCATTCAGAATTACACATTATCCTGATATTAAAAATTCAACTGCGGTTCCTGTGACAGTTCCTGCTCCTGAAACATACTGATATAACGATCCACAGCATCCGCCATCTTCTGGTAATCACTTATTATTGGATGATAAACATACCAGTCAATTCTGTTGTTGCAATTCCAAATATGAGGAATCACACCTTCTTTAAAGTTAGGGTTACGGACTGCTTTAATTCCTAAAATTTCCTGAAAACTCAGGCTATTTTTATCAATCGGGCCTTCTTTTCTGTTAATCATTGTCATTGCTATTCCACTGTACGTAGACTGTTCAGAGCGAAGAAATTCCAACCGTAAACGAATATCTTCACTTATGACTGCATAGCCTACCGGTCCCACATATGTGACCGGTCCGATATGCCGGCTTAACTCAGCTATTTTATTTAATTCCTGCTGCAAAAATAACATAGAACCTCCTCTAAATTAGATTTTTTTGCATTATGACTGTGTTTTCTTGACTAAGTAAGCGTACAAATTAAAATTTATTTGTCTGCAGCCTGCTATCCTTATCCTTTATTTTATCTGATGCCCTGTACATTCCTCCGGACCATCTATCTGGCAGACACCCGTAAAAAAGTAGTGCATCCTTCCTCTCATATCAGATAGATTTTCAAACTCAGGCATGAAAACTGTAATAATGACTGCATCAAGAGTCTCTTTACCTTTATGAGTATGGCTGAATTCCTGGCAATCTCCCCAGTAGCCGTCAGCTCCCGTACTGATTTCCTCTTCTTTTCCATCTATATTCAGAAGATACGCCGCCGTGTCGACTCCGATCCTCTTTCCTTTCTGCTCCTGTACTTTATACTTATAGCCATCTAAGTAAGTATCTATGGTCCCTTTAAGCGCCAGATAAAAAATCATCTTGCTGTCCTCCACTCCATTTTCCTCCAGGACAACTCTTGCTTCAAAATTTTCCGGCGGGTTGTAATCAGCCACCAGTCTGGACAGTTTTTCTCCCTCAAAACATTGGAAATACATAGGATCACCGAATTGTATGTGCTTGGGACAATTTACTGAATAGATTTCTTTTTTCATTTTCGCATACCTTTCTTGTACTTATATCAGTCTTACTGCTCCTTCTAATTTCATTAAAAAAGCAGGTAATACTACAATGATTACCTGCTGACAATTTATTTTTTTATCTTTAACCAACCTCTAACTCCATATCAATATTATTAATGCTTATTAGCATTAATAGTTCTCACCACCTCTATCCTACTATGTTTTTATCCCTGCAGAAATTTCTTCAGATACTTTTATTTTTCTTTATAAGACCTAATAAAACTGGGACATTTTCTAACTCCTTCATCACTTTTCACATTTGATACAAGTAAATCAAAATAGGCATGGTGATGATACACACTAATGTTGTCATAATATTAATTTGAACTGCATATAACTCGTCCTTTTGAAAAATTTGAGCCATTTGTACCGCCATTGTAGCCGACGGTGTTGTAGTCGCAAGCAGACTGATCAGAAGTATTGTCCTTCCTTCTGGTGTTAGATTAGCAATCCCTGTATATTTCAGAATCACCAGGATAATTCCCGGGAAAATCAACATTTTTAATGCCAGTATTAGCCATGTCCTCTTTCTCCGTAAAAGGCCGTCACAATTGCTTCCCGCTACCAACATCCCCAGCATTATCATACTCAACGGTCCTACCATGGCAGAAACACTGCTCATGGCGTTATTTATAATAGAAGGCAATGTAATTCCTCTGAAAAATATTGTTATGCCAATCATTATGCTGACAAGATTAACGTTACACAAAATCTTCTTCCATTGAAAGTTTTTTTCACTCTGCATAAGTGACTGTCCATGTGTCCAGAAAAAAATCAATTGCACTACCATGTATGCACTGGCATATATCAGCCATTCCTCGCCTAATATGGCCAGTACCAGTGGAATAATAAAATTACCCGAATTAGAATAAATTAGAGATGTCTTTTCAATCAAATTCAGCTTTATTACTTTTCCAACTATTCCACTCAATAATAACAAAACCACATGAATCAGGATGGCTGATGCAAACGCTAGTAAGAAACCATTTTTTATCTTTTCAGAATAATCGATCTGAAATGCATGTATAATTACACAAGGCATCACCAGATATATTGTCAACACAGACAGTACTCTACTGTCTTCTGCTTTAACTAATCCATACTTTACAATTAGAATACCGGTGAGCATTATTATAAATAATACTGCTATCTGTTTAATCAGAAGCCATGCAACCATATTTACTCACCGCTCTCCGTCACATCCTGAATAAATTCTATTATTTCACCACAAGGTCCTTTGACGAATCCGCATCTCCATACCATAGATGGACTTTCACTCATAATATAATCTGTATATAACTCTGAAATCCGCTCTCCCTGAGGGCTTATTGCTGGATAGCCAACTTTTTCAAGATATGCCATCATCTCTGCTACATCTCCAACTTCATAACAGACATGCGAATAAGATCCAATTACCATCTCATTATTTTTACCTCCAGCGAAAACTTCTATCATTACTCCATCACTTGTTTGAATCACTGCACATTCCATCGGATATCCGGTAAATCTGGTTGTCCATTGCTTATCCACACGAAAGCCTAAAATATCTTTATAAAAAAGCACCGTCTTTTCAAAATTGTCCGGCGTTGGCCTTAGTGCTGTATGATGTATTCTTAAAATTCTGCCAGGTTCACCAAAACTTAGTCTACCAAGTTTTTTATCGTTGGATTCCCCACGCTTTACTTTCATATCAAGTTCTTCAATAAAAATTTCAACGGTAGAACCTACCAGGCAGGAAATCAAATGGCCTCCTACAATATGCATTTCTTTATCCGCAGCCATAATATGCAGATGCGGAAAAATATCACTGCCAGATGCAACAATATTACCTGTTACAGAAGTAATCTCCATAGACTCACACCATGTTCGAAATATAAATTCATCTTGATCACGATTATAACTTCGTACTTTCATTTCTGTCGCAAAGCCAATCCCCTGTATAAAGGCCGATGTAATACCTTCTTTTCGACAAATATCCTTCACTGCTGTTACAATTTCCTCGCCTTCATCCAGCCTTAATACAACTTTTTTATTTTCATACCAGTAATCCATCGTATTATCTCCTTTTATAATTAGCTCCGTATATTCTAAGGAAATATACGGAGCTAACTGTTTTAACTGCTATATGCTTCGTTCAAAACATTTATCCAAGAAATTCAATCACAATTTCATTAAACTTCTCAGGATTATCTACAAACATTCCATGGCTCCCCCCATCTTCTTTCGGAATTACTACCAATCGGGAACCTTTAATCATTTTCACCATCCAGACCCATAACCTTTCTGATGCGAAATGACTTCCTCCGCCCATTAAAATAAGTGTTGGTACTTTGATTTGCTTCACTTCGTTTCGCCAATCTTTACTTAAATGATCACTCAATAAGAGAAGCAGCTGCCTTTCCTTTTCCACTTCAGGATCCAGCCAGTCAAAAAAGGTCTTGTCCCAAATTCCTTTTTCTGTATTTAAAAGCCCCATGTAAGACTCCTGTTCTATGGCATTCCATTCAGGACGCGCTACCAGGCAGGGAGCTTCATCAATCAAAATATACTTATTGATTTTTTCCTGTCCAAACAGCATCATATAACACCAAACTACTGCATTCCCCATTGAATGAGCACCTATATAGACCTTGTCATACCCTAGATATTTTATAAATTCTGACAAATCCTTAGCAAATCTTGCAATATGCATACCCGATTCAGGCACATCTGATTTTCCGTGCGCACGAAATTCCAGATTATATACAGTATAATGTCGATCTAACTCCTTATAATTATTACCAAAACTCTCTATATTACCGAAAAAACCATTCAATAATATCAAAGGGGGACCTTCTCCTCCTTTTCGATAATGCAGTTTTACGCCATCAGATACAGTAAAATACTCATGTAAGATCTTATTCATCATTCTCCTTTTACAACAGACGCTTCAATAATCAAGAATTTGCTACTTAAACACTTGAAGTAAATCTCCAAACATTTTAATCGAAACATCTGTCTTTTCATACCCCGCAGCGTCACCAATCCCAATAGCTACCATCATACCAGTTTTTGCTCCATCAATTCCTGCATAAGCGTCCTCAACTACCGCACATGCTTCAGGCTGTAGCTGCAAATACTCTGCCGCCTTCAGAAACACTTCTGGGTCCGGCTTAGAATTTGTAATATTGGTTCCATCAGAAACGGCATCGAAGTAGTCCCTTAGTTCTACCTGTTCCAAAATTGACTTTGCATTTTTACTGGAGGAACCGATTGACAATTTATAACCTCGCCTGCGCAGTTCTATTAATGTTTTTCTCACTTCATCTGAAACATCTGATGGCTTCATATTTTTCAATAACTCACAATAAATTCTATTTTTCTCTTCTGCAATCTTCTGTTTTTTTTCCTGATCCAATGGTTCCCCCTCATAACATTCCAAAATTATATCCAGGCTCTCCATTCTGCTTACTCCGCGCAGACGATTGTTCATAACCTCATCAAAATAAATTCCCATATCGTCTGCCATCTTCTTCCAGGCTTGATAATGATATTGATCTGTAAATACAAGAACTCCGTCCAGATCAAAAATGATCCCCTTTATCTTTTCCATTTTATTTACTCCTCGGTTCATTTATTACTATGATAAATGGGCGTCCCACTTACCGCAGAAAGCATCCACAGGACTCCGTCCCTTAAACTCACTTCTGCCCATCAGCTTCTCTACAAGATTTACCAGCATACAGTCCTCTGAATCATATGTGTTGATGTATGTCTTGACACGCGGCACGTCCAGAAGATGGTAAGGGTTTTCTACAGAGATAAAAATTGTTGGAACACAATTAATGTAGGTAGGACAATTCGCCCCCATAGGCTGCTGCCATTCAATTCGTACAATCGTCTGATTCGATTTGGTTGTTAAATTTGCCAGGTAAATAATGTAATCATACTTACTGCTGATCTCATCTACTCTAGGCGTAGCCCCTTCAAACATTGGAGAAGGTACAAAAATGTCTACTTTGAATCCTTCTTTTTCCAACATCGCTTTGAATTTCTCGCACACACCGCTCTTAACCGCATAGGCAGAACCCTGATAACCAGCCTCTCCCTGAATCGGGTAAAACAGAATATGCTTTTTTTGTGGATTTAAAGGAAGTACACTTTTTTCTTCTTTTACCAGCGTAATTGCCTGATCCGCAACTTTGTTTGCCCATTGTTTATGTTCTTCACACCCCAAAATTGTCAAGGCCCTGTCCGCATTAAATTCCTGTTTTTCTCTATGAAGTTTTAACGCGGCCTTTAAACATAGAATACGGAGAACCGCTTCTTCCAAACGTTCTCTGCTAAGAATTCCTTCTTTTAATCCCTCTCTCATATACTCCAGATCCTCACTGATATTTCTATTAAACAGGAAAATATCAGCTCCTGCTTCGATCGAATACGGAACAGCTTTCTGTCTCTCCATTGGCTGCATAAATCCGGTCATTGTCGTTGCATCCGTCACTATAAGACCATTAAATCCAAGTACTTTTCTAAGTAACCCATCTTTTCCGATCATTTCTTTGGAAAGAGAAGCTGGCATTATCTCTTCATCCCTGATCTTCGGATTAATTCGCTTTGACCATGCCGGCTGCATGATATGTGCTGTCATAACAGTCAAAGCTCCGGCATCAATTGATGCTTTATACACCTTTCCGTATGTATTCATCCATGTATCACAGTCTAGATCATTCACACCTACCACCAGATGCTGATCCCTTTCGTCTCGTCCATCACCGGGGAAATGCTTGATGGAGACCGCCAGCCCACCTTTCTGACACTCTTCGGTGTAAGCCTTTCCAAATTCTGCCACCAATTCCGGATCGGACCCAAACGTACGTGTATTCATAATCGGATTTCGGAAATTATAATCAATATCAATAATGGGAGCAAAGGCCCAGTTCGCGCCTACAGCCTTACCTTCTCTTGCGCACAATCTGCCGAGTCGTCTGGCATTCTCCACATCCCTTGTTGCAGCCAGTGCCATCGGGGCTCCCAAATAAGTTCCCTCTGTCACAATTCCATTTCCGCCTTTCTCCATATTGGCGGAAATTAATAATGGGATTTTCGCTTTTTTCTGCAGATAATTAGTTGCCGCGATCGCGGTTCTCGCATCACAAGGGCGGAACATTACCCCAGCTGGATGAATCTGCCCTAATATATCGTCCATATACTCTTCTGTAAAATCCCATAAGGCTGGAAAAAACAACTGCTGGATTTTTTCCTCCTCCGTCATTCCATCAAAAGTATTCTGTACCCATTTTATATCTGCGTCGTTTAAGTTAAACGGCTTTGCTTTCATATCAAACATTTTCACTCTTCCTTCCATATCATAGAATTGAAAAAGCCCCGAAGCCTACGGCTTCAAGGCTTCTGAATCATTCACTTTTTCATATTTCAGTCTCAAACGGTGCATCATGAAACAATGCTTCCGGCTTCTGACAAGTAGATTCCATCAAATGATACTCACCAGTCTTTGCCGCCTCAAAAATCCCGAGCATTATTTCCAACACATGCAACGACATCTGTCCATTAATCTTTGGCTGACGCTTTTCCTGCAGGCATCTGGATAAATCTGCAAGCCCCAGCCCTCTGCTGTTATCATAATAGTCATACAGCAATGGGAGCTCTTCTACCCCACCGTCACCTCTGCGTAGCTTGACACACATGACTGGCTCTGTATCAAAAGGAGAGCTGCCTCCATCAAAAGTATTGGGATCCGGTATAAATAGCGTTCCCTCTGTTCCAAAGACAGCAAACATAGGGAGCCCTGTATCCCAATACCAGAATGGGAATTCCCAGCCGCATGTTATATTGGCAATGACCCCACTTTCAAACTCCACTGTACTCGCAACATATGTATCCACATCTACTGGGAATGTACCCGGATAATTTGGACTGTCTTTTACTTTAATTTCTCTTTCAATTGTACTTCTGCTTCCAAAACCGGCAACACGTTTTGCCGGGCCAAACATAGCGGTCAGTGCTGTGTAATAATATGTTCCCATATCAAATACTGGACCCGCTCCATACTGATATAAGAACGCCGGGTTAGGATGAAAATTTTCGGGACCACACCCCATCATAAAACCATGTACGCCTACCGGTTTACCGATAACCCCATCCTCCAGAAGTTTGATGCAGGTCTGTATTCCTGCTCCCAGGAATGTATCTGGAGCCGCCGCACAGATAAGCCCCTTCTCTTCTGCTAGTTTTAGGAGTTCCCGTCCTTCTTCATAAGATAATGCTAATGGCTTTTCGCTGTATGCATGTTTTCCTGCAAGCAAGGTTTTTTTTGCTATTTCATAGTGCGCAGCAGGAATTGTTAAGTTTAATACTATTTCTATTTCCCTGTTAGCAAGCAGCTCCTCTACCGTCAACGCTTTTAAGCCAAATTGCGCAGCCCGTTTCTCTGCTGATCCCATAAATATGTCCGCACATGCTACTGCTTCGAGTACTCCGGCAAACTTTGACGTTATATTTTTTAAATACACTTCACTGATCATGCCACATCCGATGACACCCACTTTCATTCTTTTCATCTTAATTTTCCTCCAAATCAGGCAGCCTCTTTTTCCACAATTTTAATTTTGTCAATACCAACTGCAATCAGAAGTATAATTCCTTTAATTACACTCTGCCAGTTCTCATTGACACCGATCATGACGAATCCATTACTCAATACACCAATCACAATAGCGCCAATGACACCCCCAATCACACTTCCCTCACCGCCTTTTAGTCCTATGCCTCCAAGTACAGCGGCGGTCATACAATCGAACGCATAGCTTCCGCCTGCTGTTGTCTGCGCAGACGCGGTACGGGACAGCATAATGATTGAGGCAATTGCAGTAATGAAGCCACAGATTGCATATAACATCACAGTCAGTAAATTCGTATTAACGCCAGACAGACGGGCTGCTTCCGTGTTTCCGCCCATTGCAAAAATCTGCCTCCCAAAATAAGTTTTTGTCATAACAAACTGACAAATTGCAACAATAATTACGAAAACCAGGACTGGTATTGGAATAATGCCAAACACATATCCTTTACCAATGGAAAGAAACGCATCTGAAAATCCGCTGACAGCCTTTCCAGCCGTGATGACTTTTGTCAATGCCTGGAAAATCGTCATAGTTGCGAGTGTTACTACCATCGGTGCTACCCCAAGCTTGATGCCGATAACACCATTAGCGATACCTTCCATAAGACCCAGTCCCAAAGCCACAAGAATGACCACAAAAAGTGGAACCTGAAAGTTAACCATCAGCAAAGCAAGTATAAACCCATTTAATGACATTTGTCCGCCAACAGACATATCCATGCCGCCGCCAATCATAACCATCGTAACGCCACACTCAACAATTCCCATCATAGACGAGGCTCGAAGAATATTCAGCAGATTCGAAGATGTCAAAAAGTTGGGACTTGCTATAGAAAAGACGATGCAGCAAAGCAGCAAAATAAAGTATATAATATGGTTTTTAATGAATTTTAGCGCTTTCATAGTATTCTCCTATTCTCCGGACGCCATATCCAGAACTCTTTCCTGATTGAATTCATGTTTCTCCAAGATACCGGCCATATGCCCTTCAGACAGTACGATCAAACGGTCGGACATGCCTAGAACTTCTTCCATATCAGAAGAGATCATGATAATAGAATGACCTTGTTCTGTCAGTTCGCGCATCAGATGATATATCTCTTGTTTAGCATTCACATCGATTCCCCTTGTTGGTTCATCAAAAATAATGATCTGAGATTCGTCCGCTAGAGTTTTAGCCAGAACCACTTTCTGCTGATTACCACCGGAAAGGTTCACTACTTTCTGATTCAATGAAGGAGTTTTTATTTTGAAACGGTCTTTAAATTTCTGAGCCATTTCCATCTCCTTCTTTTTATTGACAATCCCTTTGCGGGATATTTTCTTAATAATATTGAACGATACATTTCTTGTAATTGAAAAATCTAAGAAAAGTCCTTGCTGCTTTCTGTCTTCGGAAATAAAACCTATTCCTGCTTTCATACCATCTTTCGGACTTTTAATTTCCGTAATGACCCCATTAATTTTTACTGTGCCGCTATCCTTCTTCTCTGCACCGTATAAAACACGCATAATTTCTGTTCGGCCACAGCCTACTAAACCAGAAAATCCCAGGATTTCGCCCTTATGTAAGGTAAATGAAATATTCTTTACATTATTTCCACAAAGGTTATCTACCTCCAGAACCGGTTCCTCAAGCGGTTTGGTCCTGATAGGATAATTTTCTTTAAGTTCCCGACCTACCATAAGAGAAATCAATTCTTCCCGTGTCGTTTCTCTTGTATTTTTTGTAGCCACGTATTGTCCATCTCGCATAATCGTCACACGATCAGAAATAGTAAATATTTCTTCCATGCGATGAGAAATAAATATAATAGAAACTCCCTGCGCCTGAAGTTTTCTCACCATCTCAAATAAAAGAATTACTTCATTTTCAGACAGCGGTGCTGTAGGCTCATCCATAATCAGGATATTAACCTTGCGTGAAATAGACTTTGCGATCTCCACTAGCTGCATCTTTCCTGGTGTCAGATCTCGTACTTTAACACTGGGATCAATATTAATCCCGAATTCCTTAAATACCTCTCGGGTTTTCTCATTCATTGTTTTATAATCCACCAGTTTTTTATCAGATACCCGTTCTCCCAAACAGACATTCTCTGCAATAGACAAGGGAGGAACAAGATTAAACTCCTGATATATAACCTCGATTCCCAAATCGTGTGCCAATTTTGGAGTCATTGTGGAATATTTTTTTCCATCAATCCGAATTACACCTTTGTTGGGTTCAATTGCTCCGGCGATTGTTTTAATTAAAGTGGATTTACCGGCTCCGTTCTCGCCTAACAGGGCATGGACTTCTCCTCTCCGTACGTTCAGAGATACTCCATCCAAAGCTTTAACCCCTGGATAGTATTTACAAATTCCTTCCAGAGACATTACCACATTATTTTGTTCCGGCATTTGCCACACCTCACTTTTTAGGAAGAACTGCCCTGCAGCTTCTCATAAAAACGTTCTGTAAGGCAGTTCTCTTCGCTTAACTCATTTTTTATTATTTATTTTGCTGTGTAATATTCATCAATATTTGTACTTGTAATCTGTGTAATCGTCATATCCATAGAAAGCATTTCTTCATCTGTTGTTAATACCTTCATAAGCATTTCATCCCATGGTATACTGTAGCTATATGTCCCCCTTACTAACTCATTATTAGCAATTGACTTCAACCCATCCTCTGTTGCATCCCCACCAAAAACAGCATGCTTATCGTCATCTAATCCAGCGCCTTTAAATGCCTCTGCCGCTCCAAGCGCCATATCATCATTTGCCGACAGAACACAGACAAGATCAGGATTCGCTGTTACCATATTTTCTGTAGCAGTCATAGCACCTTCATAAGTCGTCTGTTCCGAATCTCCAACGATTTCAACATTCGGATACAACTCTTTTATCTTATTTAGCATACCGTCAGAACGTGCAGTCAGTTCAGCATTTGCACGACATGTAATCAGACCGATTTTAACTGGCTCTCCGCCATAATTCTTCTGAAGCCATTCAGCTGCCATCTCGGCATTGGCCTCACCACATTTCTGCTGATTTTGCCGCATATCACCATTGTATCTTTCTGTAGTACCTACACATACAATAACCTTTGTTCCTTTGTCCATAGCTGTATTAATGGCGTCATTCAAAATTGTTGGATCATATGGAAAGATAACAATCAGATCCTTTCCTGAATTCGATGCATTTTCAAACAGTTCCAATGATTTAGCAGCATCCATTTCATAACCAAGAATTTCCGTGTCGGTAACTCCCAGCCTGCCTAAAGCATCACAAAGCTGATTATAATAATCCTGATAAGCTTCATTCGAACTGTTACCACAGATATAGGTAACACTCATCTCGCTCATATCCTTAACAGCACTGTTAGTTCCAGCATCTGTTGATACATCTGCAGAAGCTTTTATAGTTGTCTCTTCCGCTTTTGTTGCTCCTGTAGAAGCGCTTGTGCATGCTGTAAGCATTACCGCCATCATTGCTGCCAATACAAAACTCAAAGTTCTTTTCTTCATTTTCCCTCTCCTTTTCTTTTTATTACTCATGTACGTTCTTTTAGTTTTTTCTATTTACATCGTAGGTATTGATAATTCCTTTATTCGTCTTCAGCTGCAAACTGTCATCTGTATACTGCATAATTTCCAATTCATTTCCTTCCGGGTCCTGAATGTAAAATGCCAACGAACCACACTGTCCCTGTATACCTGCTTCAATAGGATTCTCTGGATATGGACCAACTATTGGATTGTTTATTCTCTTTGGTCCATTCCACAGCTGGATCCCTTTTGCTTCCAGATCACGTGCTGCCTCCACAATATCTTCAACTAACAGGCAAACATGCGCAAAACCTTCATTTATATTATCATTCTCCCCGTTGTAGGTTGTATTGAATAACTCAATAAACTGATGCTCTGATACCTGATAATAAGTAATCCACTCATCACCTGCCTTCTGTTCCATTTCAGTATAACCAAAGGGACCTTTAAACAGGTCAACTGTGTCCTGCGTATATGGCAAGTGAAACATTGCCTTCATGCCCAGTGTTTCACCATAAAATTTCTGCATAGCCGGATAATCTTTTGCTGCAAAAGTGCAGTGTGTAATGCCTTTTAAATAGTCCATTTTTATCTCCTTCGTCTTAATTAATTATTATCGTCACCATGATACTTTAAATCCGCTACATCGTCGGCAATCTGCAGACTATTTGGTGAAAACTCCTGTACTTCCCACTGATTTCCATCTGGATCAAATATAAATGAACACCAAGTACCGCACTGGCCTACACCGTCATTTGGCATTGTAAGGGTGACCGGTATTCCCTTTTTTTCCATATCACGGAAAAATTCATGTCTTGCATCTACCTCCAGACAGCCATGGAAATGGGATCTTTCGCATTGCTTGTTATCGCCTTCAAAGCTTTCCAGTGGAAATAGTTCTACAAATTGACCATTACCAAATCTGTAATATTCAATCCAAACTTTCCCCTCCTCATTGAGTAATTCAAATGCTTTCGGCATTTCCAGTGTTTCCGAGTAGAACTTACGCATTTCATTAACATTCTTCATTCTCAGGGCTATGTGCCCAATTCCAACAAATTTCATTTTTCTTTTCCTTTCTTTTCTTTTATATGCAGTCTCCTGAACTTCACTTGAATATATCCAGTATTCCAGAAGACATTTGCATTTACCACAGCAGCCCTCCACTTTATGACGGAAGGTTTAAAGAAAATCTTTTGGCCAGCCAGGTTTCTGCCAGAGGGAGCCATTTAGCCGCATCTGCATTGATCTGCCTCTTTGTAAGAGAAGATGCTTGTGTGGCAAGTGAAAAACCATGAGAACCTTCCTCAAAAATATGTATTTCAAACGGAATTTGATGATTTGAAAGCGCTACAGCCAACCTCATACTCTGTTGTATGGGTACCTGTTCATCCTGCGATGTTGCCCAAATAAAAGCAGGTGGTGTCATTTTCGTTACGAGTCTGGAAGGGCTAACTTTTTCAAGAACTTCCATTGTTGGCGTTTCTGTTCCAATAAATCCCTTGACAGAGGCCTTCCAAAACGTTTCTTCAAGTTTTTTTTCTGCAAGTACACCATCCTGCTCAAATGTAACATAATCTGTCAATGGATATCCTAAAATCATTGCTGCCGGTCTAAGTAACTCTTTTGACACGCCTAAATAATCTGTAATAATTGGTTTGTCCCAGTACACACTGTACATTGCTACATTATGTCCTCCTGCTGAGAAACCACAAACTGCTATACGATTTACATCTACCAGCCAATCATTTGAATGTTCACTGATTAAAAGCATAGCTAATCCTATTTCTCTCATATGCCTAGGAAAAATCAAATTTTCCTTAAATGCAAGACCTTTCGCAATATCCGGCATATAGTTTTTTCCTTCCATATAATTAGAATACCGAAGAACAAAGGCATGATAACCCATTGAAGCAAAGGCAAGTGCAACAGGCTCACCTTCTCGATCCGTCAGTGCCAGATATGCCCCACCCGGACAAATCAATACTGCTGGCCTTTTTCCCTGTGCCCTCATCTCCCCTCTATCTGCTAGAACGTATGTGGTGAGTGTAACATCTTCCCTCTCTTCATATAGGTTAAATACTTCTGTTATCATTTTCATATTACCTTTCATACATTTTCATATCGTTGTCATGTGATTGCATTATAAACTATTAAGTATATAAATTCCATTGATTAATTTCATGAATTTTCATGCCTTGTTTTGTGTTATTTTCACATGGAAATTTTCATACATTTTCACATTCAGCAATTTTCTTTCTTAGAACCTTTGCTTTCAGAAGAAATTTCACTCAAATATATCTGAGTACTATTTTATTTCAATATGTAAATCTTTATTTTTTATCATGTAAATTTTCATATTTTCTCATTGACTTTCTGGATAAAGATGGTATATTTATAATAACTACATTTTTAGTAAAATGAAAAAGGAGGTGAAATAAGCTATGGCAAAATTATCTATGAAAGATGTCGCCGAAAAAGCGAAAGTATCTCTTACTACTGTATCTCGTTTTATAAATAATAGTGGATACGTTGCAGAGGAAAAAAAAGAAGCGATCTTAAATGCCATGCAGGATCTGGGTTATACTCCTAAGACCTCAAAATCAACAAACCTCAAATATGTGCCTGCCGCCAACCTGATCGGTCTTGTTATCTCTCATATGAATGACAATATGTTTTCCTGCCGTCTTTCTGCTGCTATTGTACATTCAGCTATGTTATTTCAGCATCAGACAGTAACTGCATGTTGTAATGAATTAACGAACTTTAACTTAACTGCCTGTATAAAAGATCTGATGCAATTTCCTTTAAGTGGTCTTATTATCTGTGGATTTGAAGAATCTTTATCTGAAGAAAGTAGAATATATTTATCTTCGATTGATATCCCAATTGTTTTTATTGAGCGGACAGAAGGATGTTCTGGATTTAACAGAGTTGAGATTGACAATGCCAGCGGTATGAATCAGGCAGTACAGCACTTAATATTACATGGGCATAAAGAAATTCTTTATTTGGCATATAATTTTAAAAACCATTCTCAAAAAACACGTCTAAGTGGTTTTCTTGATGCTATTAAGGATTATGGAAATGACATAGTTATTCATCATATCGCAAACTGCGACAATGATACTCCTAGTGAAGGATATTTACAAACTAAAAGGATTTTTGCAAAATTTCCTAACGTTACAGGAATCGCTGCATGGTCAGACACGCTTGCTTCAGGAGCAATGCAGTATCTTTATGAATCTGGAAAAATGATACATCAGCATGTTGAAATAATTGGCTTTGATGATGTTCTAGCCCCCCTTCTTTCTCCTCCTATTTCTAGTGTCAGAATGCCGTTAGAAGAAATGGCTCATACAGCAATACAAATGATAATTAACGAACGTGATTCAGTAATAAATGCCGTTCCTAAAGCTGTATTTCTGGAGCCAAAGCTATTCCTGCGATAATCCTTTTTAATATTAGCTATTCCTGATCAGATGATGAAGAGTTGGTATATATTATCCCATCTCTTCATCGTGTTTAACAAAGCCAGGAGTATCCAGCAGTTTAATAAAATAAATTATTAAATACTATCTATAACTCATTTCTAAACCCTACAGCTAAAAATATAATTCTAATCTTCTTAGGTTTAAATCTCCTTTTTAGCACATGCTTTTAAAACTTCATCTGGTATTGCTTCATTTGCTCTAACAGGCTGAATTAAAATCTTACCTTCACTGCGGATCACCTCCAAGTCCATCCCTAAAGGTGTTCCGGCGTCACTCATTAACGCATTAGGAATTGTTAATCATACATCCTCTCTCAATATTATAAATTTATATATTTTTCCTGCATAATCTTTTACCCGCTAAAAAAGTACCAATGTTTTACCTCCCACGAACCGGTTCCATTTCATCACCTTTAGAATCACTTTCCTTCAATCTACTACTGGTTTTAAACCTTTACCCATAATAAAAAAAGACCAAGTGAAATAATCCCATTTGATCTTCATCAAAAACTTTTATTTTTCCGGTTTTACTTCAATAACCAGTTAGTTAAAATCTGTCCTGTCTCCATAATTTACTTTCTATTTTCTTCGCTCCCCAACCACACTTAGTAAAAGATCCCTTCCCCCCCAAAAAAAACAGCCCCTCATCCGTCTGATATCTATTAAAAGTCATTTTTCCTTTCTAAAAACGCACCTCATTTTCGCCCGAATTTCGGCCGTTTTTTCTCTGAAGCCACTATATTTTGTGGTTTTCTCTCTATTCCCCCTCTTCATCCATAAGTGGCATACGACAGCATACTTCGACATTTAATAGTATTTTCTAATCTATATCCATGCAATACCTGCCTAACCTTTTCAGGATCAATCTCCACCTCAGAGTACGCTTCCAATACGCCTTTTGGCATGATCTATTCTGCCGCTTCAACTTGTTGAATCAGTATCTTACCCTTTTTACAAATCACATCAAGATCAGCGTCCAAAGGTATTTCCGCATCAATCATTAATTCATTAGGGATTGTCAGTGGTACTTCCTCTTCTAACTCCACATCCTGCTGCAAGTTCTCTATCCCTTCCTTTGTCAGAATGAATTCTCGAAACTCGTTTTTCCTGTCCTCTTCCGATGGACATAAATATGCTATATATATTTGTTCACCTTTCTCGATTCCCATCTGTATAAGAATATGCTTGCCAATAATTAGTTCCCCATTTTCATTCGTCTTCAGGAATATTTCTCTTAATATCATTTGATCCTCCTAATAAATATTTATTTTTACTGGTTTTCGGGGTGATAACCAGTAAATTTCATAAAAGCATTTTTATTCTGCCCTTTCTCTTGATATCAGCCCCTCTCCTCTAATAAAATATGTTTTATTGGTTATCACACTGATAACCAACAAAACATAAAAAGCTATATGCTTTTCCAATTCCACTCTTTTACCCACTAAAAAAGCAGAAAATTTTATAAAATTCGCCTGCTCCATAGTAGATAAACCTTATTTTCATCACTTACCACTAGCTTTCATTTTTTTGGTTATCGCGATCATCTCTCTTCCTTACACAGCAAAACCCCGGTCCAAAATCCTCGAACCGGGGTATGTCATCCACACTTTGCCATTTTCAGCCCCATAAAACACAGCCGAAAATTCCATGATTTCAGTCCATTTCCAGGCCAAAAACCACCACATATTGTGGTTATGTGCACTTTTTTTATCCAAATACCACAAGTGTCATCCATATCATTGATTACACCTCATCAATCGCCTTCCCAATATCACCTCTATATTTATATTTATCTGGTTACCACCCTGATAACCAATAGGTTACCACTCACTAACCCATTCCATTTCATTACCTTTATATCCACTCTCTTCAACATACAGCTATTAATATTTTTTCATATTCACCAATAAAAAAGACCAAGCGAAATATTTCCACCTGATCTTCTTCAAAAACTTTTAATTTTCTGGTTATCACCCCGATAAACAACTACTTAAAATCTATCCTGTTTCCATAAATTACTTTCTATTTTCTCCGCTCCCCAACCACACTCAGTTAAAAATCCCTTCCAAACACCCCAAAAACAGCCCCTCATCCGCCTGATATCTATTAAAAGCCATATTTCCGTCCTAAAAACACAGCTTAATTTTGCCCGAATTTCGGCCATTTTCTGCTCCACAACCACTATATCTTGTGGTTTTCCCTCTATTTTCCCTCTTCATCCACAAGTGACATCCGACAACACACTTCGACATTCCCCGTCCCCGGAAACATATCCACCGCACACACCTTCTCCACCTGATACCCTCTCTCCTGAAACACGACCAGATCCCTCACCAGGCTCGTAGGCTTACAAGAAATATACACAATCCTCTTCACTCCATAGTCGATGATCTTCCCCAGCGCCTTCGGATGGATTCCGTCTCTCGGCGGGTCAAGAATAATCAAATCCGGTTTTTCACCGATATCATCGATGACCTTCAAAACGTCTCCTGCGATAAACTCGCAGTTATCCAGCCCGTTCATCCTCGCATTCTCCTTCGCGGCCTCCACGGCCTCTTCCACGATCTCCACTCCGACCACCTTTTTGGCGACCGGCGCGATCATCTGAGCGATGGTACCCGTCCCGCTGTATAAGTCGAACACGACCATATCCTTCGTATCGCCGACATAGCTTCTTGCCTTATCGTACAGCACCTCGGCCCCCAGTGAATTCGTCTGAAAGAAGGAAAATGGAGATATCTTAAACTTTAACCCCAGAAGCTCCTCATAGAAATAGTCCTGTCCATACAGAATATCGGTCCTGTCATTCTTCACCGCATCGGACAGACTATCATTCCACGTATGAAGAATACCAACGATCCGGCCGCTTAACGGAAGGGAAAGCAGCAGCTCCGCAAATGGCTTCAAATCCGGATCCTCCTGGCTCGTCGTCACTAAATCCACCAGAATCTCGCCTGTCTTAACCGCGCGGCGCACCAGAAGATGGCGTAAATAACCCGTATGCTGCATCTTTTTATAAAATCCAAGCCCCAGCTTCTCAAAATACTCTTTGGAGGCCTTTAAAATCTCACAAAAATCCGGATTCACGATCTGACACTCTGTGGTAGTCACCACATCATAAAAGCTTCCGCGCCGGTGCATCCCCAGTGCCATCGGACCGTCCTTAAACTCATCGCCAAATGAGAACTCCATCTTATTGCGGTATCCGCCGGACTGCGGACTTCCCAGAATCCCCTCAAACTCATAGGAATCACAGACGCTGTCCAGCAGGCTCTTAACCTGCTTTTCCTTTATCTCCAGCTGCTTCTCGTAAGGGATCGTCTGGTAAATACATCCGCCGCAGGCGCCGAAATGGACACACGGCTTTTCCGCGGTCTCCAGAGGTGACTTTTCCACCACCTCCACGATCTTTCCTTCCAGCCGTCCGCCCCGCTTCTTCGTAATCATCACGGACACCTTCTGTCCCGGAAGTGCGTGCTTCACTGTAATCTTTCCTGATTCCGTCACCAGTGTCCCTTTATCCGGAAAATCGAATTTCTCTATAGTACCTTCATATATCTCGCCTTTTTTCACGTCATCTGCTCCTGTTCTCGTTTATTCCCGCAAGCAACGAGCCAATCATCCAACATCGTTCCTCACTGCCCTCATTCCTCACCACTCTTCGTCCCTCACCGCTCCCGCCCCGACAGCGTCAAAAAGCGTGTCTCAATCGCTGAGGCACGCTTCTTTTTTCTAAATGTCCTTCTTACTGTTCAGAACCCTCGCCCGGTGTATCGTCTTCGAAGAAATCATCATCGAAATCATCGTCGAAATCATCTTCAAAATCCTCTAAATAATCCGGTGTGAAGAAACGGTAAACCGCATACGCAATGCCGGCGACTGCCGCTACAGCACCAATGATGGCAAGTATCCATAGAATACAGTTTTTCTTCTTTTCGTCTTCTTCTCTCTTGTGCAGCAACTCGTTCAGTCTGCTTGAATTCACGAGTTCCTCTACTCTGTTCATAGCTTCTTTGCTCATCGTATCGAATCTGTTCATATCATCCACGTCCTTTCTGAGAGCCTATTCCATAAAAAATATGCGGCAGAAACGAAATCTTTCTGTCTGTCGTTCTTATTATACCATCATCTTTGTGCTTTTACTATCTTTTTTGCTTTTTTTTATTTATTTCAGTTTTTATCCGTAACAGTTCAGATGGCTCACCTTCTTGACCGGAAAAGCTGATCAGATCGGTTTCAGCTTCGCAAAGGACGCGAACATCTTCTTGATCCCCGCCTTGTCAAAACAGACGGTTACCTCGTAGTCTTTTCCGCCATCCTTGATCTCCACCACGTTTCCCTCGCCGAACTTTACATGGCGGACACGGTCGCCTTCCTTATAATCCAGAGCGCCTGATTTCTCTACGGTAAATGCCTTGCCAAACGCCGGTTTCTGAACCGGTGACGCAGTCTTTGACGCATAGGCATTGCTGCCCGGCCCGAAGCTGCTGACACCCGCGGCCTTATTTCCCCAGGTCGTCGGTCTCTGGCCGCCGGAAGCACCGCCTCCGTTACCCGTACCACCGCTTCCGGAACTGCCCCAGGAGCTTCCGCCTCTGGCATTTCCGCCGCCCTGGCCCCAGGGCAGGTCGCTGTCGTCAAAGTCCGAAGATTTCCGGAACGGGGACAGCCTCGGTTCCAGCTTATCGCATTCCAGCAAATCGGCAGGAATCTCTTCGACGAACCGGCTGGTCTTGGAGTAACGGGTCTCCCCGTTGATCATTCGCTGTTTAGCTCCCGTCAGCATCAGGAAATCCTGCGCCCTGGTGATTCCAACGTAACAGAGACGCCGCTCTTCCTCGATCTCCTCCTTGTCATCCGATGAGATTGACATCATGCTCGGGAACAGTCCATCCTCCATACCACTTAGATACACCCGCGGGAACTCCAGTCCTTTTGCACTATGTAAGGTCATCAGCGTCACCCTGTTTTCCGAATCATCCATCCGGTCCACATCCGCGACCAATGCAACCTCCTCCAGGAATTCGGAGAGTGTTCCCTCGTCGTGATCCCGCTCAAAACTGACCGCTTTGTTGATCAGCTCCTCAATATTCTCTAAACGTGTCTGATACTCGATCTCGCCTTCCGCTTCCAGCTCTTTCTGGTATCCCGACTCATCCAGTACATCCTCAATCAGCTCCCGGATCGAGTAGTCCTCATAACGGATCCTCTCTCTGAAATCTTCGATCAGCGCCGTAAATTTGAGAATCTTATCCGCAGCCTTTCCAAGCCCCGGAACCGCCTGGGCACGGCAAAATGCGTCATAGATACTGAAATCATGCTCCGATGCAAATGCCTGGACCTTTCCCACGCTGGTGCCGCCGATCCCCCTCTTCGGAACATTGATAATACGAAGGGCCGACAGATCGTCCCTTCCGTTGTCAATCGTCTTCAAATAGGCCAGAATGTCCTTGATTTCCTTACGCTGATAGAAGTTTACGCCTCCCACCATGCGGTACGGCACATTGCGCTGAAGACATTTTTCCTCGATCAGACGGGACTGGGCATTAGTCCGGTAAAGAACCGCGCAGTCCTGATAGCCGCATTCGCTGTTCTGAATATCGCGCACGATGGCGTCTGCTTCCTCCGCTGCCGTCTCAAACTGCTTATACTGCACCAGAGGCCCTTCCTCGTTAGCCGTCCACAGCGTCTTGGACTTTCTCCCCCGGTTGTGGCGGATCACCTCGTTGGCCGCGTTTAGGATATTCTGGCTGGACCGGTAATTCTGTTCCAGCTTAATCACCGAAGCCCCCGGATACGACTTCTCAAAGTTCAAAATATTCCCAATATTGGCTCCCCGGAACTTATAGATGGACTGGTCATCATCACCTACCACACAAAGATTTCTGTACTTTCCGGCCAGCAGGCTCACCAGCTTAAACTGTGCGGTGTTCGTATCCTGATACTCGTCCACCATGATATATTTAAAACGCTCCTGGTAATAATCCAGAACCTCCGGATTATTCTGAAACAGCTCCACCGTCTTCATGATCAGATCATCGAAATCCAGCGCATTATTCTTCTTAAGCTGGCTCTGATACTCCTTATAAATCTGAGCCACCTTCTTCTGACGGAAATCGCCTCCCGCATTCAGTTCAAACTCCGCAGCCGTCACCAGTTCATTCTTAGCTGTCGATATAAAGCCCAGCATAGCCCTGTCTTTATAAAGCTTCGGATCGATCTCCAGCGTCTTTAACACCTGCCGCATCAGAGTCCTCTGGTCATCTGAATCATAAATAGTAAAATTCGTCGTATATCCAAGGCTCTCAATATGGCGTCTTAAGATTCTTACGCAGGAGGAGTGGAACGTACTCACCCAGATGCTCTCCGCTCCGAATCCCACGATCTTATCCACACGCTCTCTCATCTCTCCGGCCGCTTTATTGGTAAAGGTAATCGCCAGGATATTCCACGGATTTACCCCCTTCTCCTCGATCAGATAGGCGATTCGATGGGTCAGCACCCTGGTTTTTCCCGAGCCGGCTCCAGCCAGCACAAGAAGCGGTCCTTCCGTATGGAATACCGCTTCTCTCTGTACTTCATTCAATGTATCGTAAATGCTCATAAACGTGTACCGTCATTTCCTTTCGTCAACCTGTTATTTCGATTCCCAGATATTTTTTGATATCCTCAAGCTGTTCCGTCGCAAGACGGCGCCCGTCTTCGTAGAGTGCTTCCAGCTTCTTTCTGTCCTGTTCCGTTCTCGACACGGTCACCGGTTTGTCGGGACGGATCACGTAGATTCTGCCCGCCTTTTCCAGTTCATCGATCTCTTCCTGCATCCGGTTGTACCGTTCCGGCGCCTCCTCCAGAGCCTTCAAAAGCCGGGGCAGCGGTTTAAAATACCGTTCATACGCCCGTCTCGTCCATTTATCCACAGGCTTTTTCCTGTAGCCCCGATTCCTGGTCAGTATGACAATCACCTTTTCATATCCCTCATCGATAGCTCTCTGATAGGCGATCGGCATAGAACAGCCGCCGTCCAGATATTTCTTCCCTCCCACGTCGATCATACGCGACATAATAGGAAGGCTGCTGGAGGCCTTCACCGCCTCTATGAAATTCTCACACTCCCCTTTTCCGAAATATTCCGGTTTTCCTGTCTTACAGCGGGTAGCAACCACCTCAAACCGCTGCTTCGATGCCTCAAAAGCCTCAAAATCAAATGGAATCAGCGTCTCGCTCAATTCCCCAAACAGAAAATCAAAGTTAAAGATCGAACGGTTTTTCACCATACTGCGAAAGCTCATAAACCGTTTATCATTTACATAGTCTAAATCCACCCGGATCGTTCTTCCGATCTGTTTGCTGATATAGCTCATTCCGCACATGGATCCCGCAGAAACGCCATTCACATAGGACATCTCGATCCCCTGTTCCATAAATACATCCAGCACGCCTGCCGAAAATACTCCTCGCAGAGAACCTCCTTCCAGTACTAATGCTCCTTCTGTCATGTCATTCACCTCGCATCCTATTTTATTGCATTTCCCCCCGCGGGTCAATCCCTTTATGAAAAAGCAAGCCAATATCTCCATTTCCAGACCTTCCGCACTTTACAAAACCAGCCTACAGAAACTGGCTCTGATACAGCTGATAATAAGCCCCTCTCTTCTCCATCAGCTCCTCATGACTTCCTGCCTCCATGATATTGCCCTGGTCGATGACGAAAATCCGGTCGGCCTTTCTTATAGTAGAAAGGCGATGGGCAATGACGAAGGACGTACGCCCTTTTAAGAGCGCCTCGATGCCCTTCTGCACCAGCAGCTCCGTGTGAGTGTCGATGCTGGAGGTGGCCTCATCCAGGATCAGGATGCCCGGCTTCGACAGCATGGTTCTGGCAAATGCCAGCAGCTGCCGCTGGCCGATGGAGAGCCGCGCTCCCCTCTCACTGATCTCGGTATCATAGCCGTGCTCCAGCTTCATGATGAAGTCATGGGCGTTTACTGCCTTGGCGGCTTCGATCATTTCCTCGTCCGTGGCATCCAGGCGGCCGTATTTAATGTTATATTTAATGGTTCCGGAAAACAGGAAATTGTCCTGTGTCATGATCCCCATCTGGCTTCTCAGACTCTTCAGCGTCACCTTCCTGATATCGTAGCCGTCAATCAGTACCCGCCCGTCTGTCGCCTCGTAAAAACGGCTGAGCAGATTCACAATCGTCGTCTTGCCCGCTCCCGTGGGGCCTACCAGCGCGATGGTCTCCCCCTGGCGTATATGGAAGTTTACATCCTTAAGGATCATGCGTTCCGGCTCATCATCATAAGCGAAGGAAACGTGTTCAAAATCCACTGTCCCCTCAATATCCGGCAGTTCCTCCGCTCCCTCACAGTCACGGATTCCCGCTTCCGTATCGATGATGTCGAAAATACGCTCCGCCGCCGATATGTTGGTTGTCAGCTTATTATAAAAATTGGCAAGGTTCCGGATCGGACTCCAGAACATGGCAATATAGGTAGAAAACGCGAGAAATGTACCGATGCCGACCTCGCCCACACCGATGATGCGGATGCCGATAAAATACAGCAGAAATCCGCCGAGCCCCCAGGTAATCTCCACCACCGGGCCGAATCCGTCCGCCACAACAACGGCGTCGATAAATGCCTGGTAATGCTGCTTAACCAGATCGTAAAACACGGCTCTCGTCTCCCGCTCCGCCGCAAAGCTCTGAATCACCCGGATACCGGAAAGATCCTCATGCACGTAGGCATTTAAATTAGAAGTCTTTTTTCTGTAGATCTGCCACCGCTTATGGGCCGTCGTCTCAATGACCAGCATTCCCACTACCAGAATCGGCAGGGTCAGCAAGGCCGCCATGGCCAGCCGGTAGTTCTTGATCAGCATGATGACCGCGACGCAGACCACGGTAATCAGGTCCGGAATCAGCTGAGTCACGCTGTCTGACAGCACATCCTTTAAGGACTTCACATCGCCGATAATTCTGGCCAGTATTTTCCCGGTGGGGCGGCTGTCGAAAAATCCGAAGCTCAGCGTCTGAATATGGCGGTACAGCTCATCTCTGATATTTAGAAGGACCTGGTTTGACACGTCCGACATGATATACATACGAATCTTGGTTCCCGCCAGGAAAAAGAGAAACATGAACACGGCCAGAGCCCCCAGCTTCAGAAGTCCCTTCACATCTCCGGACGCCACACAGACGTTGATGGCATACTCCATCATAATGGGCGTCGCCATGCTGATAGCAATGGTTCCGGCCATAATGAGAAGCACTACCGATATTTGCTTTTTAAAGACCAGAAGGTACTTAAACAACCGGATGAGCGTATCCTTTTTCAGTACTTCCTTCTGTTCTTCGTCGATTCTGCTTGTATTTACTGACATGGCTGGCCCTCCTCTCCATACTGTACCTGATAAGTCCTGTAATACTGCCCCTTTTTCGCCATCAGCTCCTCGTGGGTGCCGCGTTCTATGATTCTTCCGCCCTCCAGAATCAGGATTTCATCCGCATGGCGGACGGCGGAAATCCGGTGGGCGATGATGATCTTGGAACTGTCCTTCTGCGTCTTTAAACGGCGCTCAATCTCCTTCTCTGTCTCCATATCGAGTGCCGACGTGGAGTCATCGAGGATCAGAAGCGGCGTTCTCTTTGCGATCGCCCTGGCAATACTGATTCTCTGCTTCTGGCCGCCGGAAAGTCCGACGCCCCGCTCTCCAATCACGGTATCGTACTTTTCTCCCAGATTCATAATGAAATCATGGGCCTCCGCGCAGATGGACGCTTCCTCCACGCTCTCCCACTCGGTTGCGTCCCGGTTTCCAGTCTTAATATTGTCCGTGATCGTGTCAGAAAACAGGAATACATCCTGCATAACCACCGTGGTCTGGCTCCTTAAAAGGGTCAGCGGCAGCTTCCGGATATCGATGCCATCCAGCAGAACTTCCCCGTTTGTCACGTCGTAGAATCTCTGGGTTAAATTGACGATGGAGGTCTTTCCGGAACCGGTCACCCCCATGATTCCCAGCGTCTTTCCCTTCGGCAGGGTAAAATCGATGTCTGTCAGAATCCTCGAACCGTATAAATCAAAATCCACATGCTTGAACTGAAGCTCTCCCTCGATCTTTTCAGGAACCACAGGCGCCTCCGGTTCCTTGATGTCCGGCTTCTGGGCCATGATCCGTTTGATCTTCTTATTGGAAGCCATAGCCGCAGCAAAATCATTGCTGAGCCAGCCAACCATCTCCATCGGCCAGATAATATTGTTGGCGTACTCCGAAAATGCGCCCAGTTCTCCGATGGTGATCCGTTTCTGAATTA
>ERZ894229.490-NODE-490-length-33036-cov-18.1375_pt1 | contig 33036 bp, 23 predicted proteins | sample MGYA00380295_ERZ894229 | MGnify/ENA primary metagenome ERZ894229 (study PRJEB32331, sample SAMN06328479) | human gut metagenome | biome: human gut microbiome; feature: stool | host: Homo sapiens | collected 2014-09-17 ... | reverse complement strand
AGAATATCCTGAACGATATGTACAGCCGGGATATTTCCAAAAAGGTGCTGGCGGGACGCATGACCCGTTCCCGGCAGGGAAAGTTTTGCGGCGGGCAGCCGCCTCTTGGTCTGATGCGTGACCCGGAGGACAAAGGGCATCTGATCCTTGACCCGGAGACTGCGCCGGTGATCCGAAAAATTTATGATATGGCACTGGACGGCTGGGGCTGTATGCGGATCGCAAAGCAGCTCATGGATGATAAAATCCCCATCACCAGAGTAAAGAGCAATACAGAATGTGATGTGAACTACTATTCATGGGGGAGCGCAAGGATCAGCCATATCCTGCGGAATCCCTTTTATAAGGGCGCACATCTTGTCTGCCGGACACACCAGAAAGGCATCCGCTCTAACACTTATGACATTATCCCCCGTGAGGATTGGGAGGTCATTGAGGGCTGCCACGAAGCGATTGTGACACCGGAAGAATGGGAACAGGTGCAGGAAATCATTGACCGCAGGCCCACCATTATGAAAGGCAACGCCTGCCCCTTCTATAACCTGTTCCACGGGCTTGTCTACTGCGCCACCTGCGGGAAGTCCATGCAGGTGCGGTATGAAAAGGTCGGCAGAACCGGAAAGAATCGCTTCACCGGCGAAATGCGGGAGCCGATTGACAAGGCATACTATATCTGCCAGACCTACAACCGGTTGGGCAAGAACGCCTGTACCAGCCACAAGATTGAGGCAAGGGATTTGTACAATCTGGTGCTGAAGGATATACAGGAATTGGCGGAGCAGGCCATGAAGGACACCGATGCGTTCTACCAGCGGCTCAGCAGCCGGATGGAGCGCCGGTATCTGGTGGACGCTTCCCAGACAGAGAAGGAACGGAAACGGCTGGAAGCCCGGAATCAGGAAATTGACGGGATGTTTTTAAGCCTGTACACCGATAAGGCCAAAGGCATCCTGACCGAACAGCGGTTCATGAAGCTGACGGCGGCGCTGGAACAGGAGCAGGAAGCCAACCAGAAGCGCCTGCATGATCTGGCGGTGATGCAGAGCCGGGCGGACGCACAGGAAAGCGAAGTCCGAACCTTTATCAAGGAAATCCGGCGCTATGCCGCCATTGAGGAACTGGACGAGTCCGTACTGAACCGGCTTATCAGCAAAATCCTGATCGGCGAGGTTAAGAAGGTGGACGGCCAGAAGGTGCAGGAAGTCAGAATTGTTTATAACTTTGTCGGGGAAATCCCGGAGATTGCAGCGTAAATAGTTTGCCCCATCTCTCATTTTGGAGGGATGGGGTTTTTCATTGTATATTGTTTTTATACTGTCGCCTGATAAGAGGCAGGTTATTTGCATTTTATTTTTGACATGGACGATGCTCCGTGTATTGACATTTCTCAAACATAGTGCTATACTGAAAATAACCAATTAACCAAAAGGTTAAAAGCTATGAAGGGGGTGTTCACCTTGTTGAATGTGTCCAGCTTGTCTTTTCATTACCAGCCGCAAGTACCTGTGCTGACCAATCTTACCTTTTCTGTGTTGGATGGAGAAATCGTTGGCCTGTTAGGGAAAAACGGAGTTGGAAAAACCACAACCTTAAAGCTGATTCTGGGATTACTACCGATTGAAAAAGGCTCTATCTGCCTTGGTAATTACTCTCTGGAGCAACACCCCATGCAATACAAGAAACAAATCAGCTATGTTTCTGACAGCCATGATATATACAACAATCTTACGGGAAAGGAGTATTTGAATTTTATAGCGGATATGTACGAAGTACCTTCTGAAACAAGAGGTAAAATTTATGCTCCGCTTATAGTGGCGTTCCAGGTTGAAAAATATCTGAACAGCCCTATCAAAAAATTATCTCATGGGACAAAGCAGAAAATTGCGATTATAGCTTCACTGGTGAATGATCCCCTTCTTTGGGTGTTAGATGAGCCGATGACGGGACTGGATGTAGAAGCGGTTCAGGTCTTAAAGAAATTGATTCAATCCAGGGCGACCTTCGGAAAATCGGTTCTGTTTTCCTCTCACATATTGGAAATTTGTGAGAACCTATGTGATAAAATTGTCATTATGCAAGCTGGCATGATTAAGAAAACAATCGAACTTCGAGATAACCCTTCCGAAACTTCTTTAGAGGATATTTATATGGAGGTGGTTAATGATGTACCGATGGGCAAAGATTTTTCAATTAAGCAAAGCAATCGGTAAGATCAATTTTAGCTTTTTGAACTTCCGATATAAGTTAAAAGAACGCCCTGACGCCTACGTTATTGTGCTGAGTTGCTTTGTTTTAAGTATTATAGGCGTGTTCTATTACTACTATTTTCAAATGCTGGGACAGCTTTATGATGGACTTTCCGAGTTGGGGCTGGGAGCATTGTTTTGTCGGCTTGCACTGTTCGCAGTGGCAATGATACTCTCGATTGCGAGTGCCTTCCTGCTGATCAATGTTTTCTGCTTTTCAAAGGATATAGAACACTTGCTGCTATTTCCTGTGAGGCCATGTGACATTTTTACAGGTAAATACCTTGCAGTTATCTTGCTTTGCTATGGGATTGAAATTTTACTGCTGCTTCCCGTCTGCATAATCCAAACGCAATATATGGGAAATGATTCTGTGATAATCACATATATCTCTGCGGCAGCGATACTTCCTCATATTGTTGTGTTTCCTTTGGCGGTTCTTGTGACAATATGCCTGAAATTTGCCATGCTTCTGAAACGCATGAGGACACTGCTGGTGGTTGCAGGAATCATAGTGTATTTTGCGGGCGGCATGATTGGCGGTCTATTATTAAATGGACAAATAGGCGCAGAACGAGACTTATTGAACTGGGTTAATGATTTCATTGTACCATTCCCATTCTATAATCAATATATCGGTTTTCATCCCGTATTAAAGTTGCTCTGCATGATACTTGTTGCGGTATTTATCGGCGGCTATTACTATTTAAGCTATCTTGTGATCGGAAAGAAATATGCCATTTATGATAAAGAAGGACGGATTCGTTTAACGACGATGAAATACAACTCGTCGTCAAAGCTGAGAAGTTATTTTAAGAAAGAGTATCAGACTTTTTTTCGTAATCCAGTATATGTCATAAATGGATTGTTTGGGATTTTCATTACCCCCTTTTTACTGCCGCTGTCTTTCCGGATCAGCGCAACCGCAGAAAGTATAGAACAAATAAGAACCTTGGTATCTGCCCCGGAGTTTTCCTTCTATGCGGTATTATTTGCGATTGCGGTCATAGTCCTCACATCCACAATCAATGTAGTGGCTTCCAGCAGTTTTTCCAGAGAGGGGGCAAGTTTCTGGATAGCGAAGATTATTCCGTATCCATTAAAGCAGCAAGCGTTCGTGAAGGCCCTGTTTTCTACAAGTATTTCAATGATAGGGATTATCATAAATTGCTTCATATTTAAGGTTTACTTTCACTACGGTCTTATCCAGATTGGAGTAATTACTCTTGTTGGCATATCATTTGCAGCGTTATGGAACTTGATCGGAGTATGGATCGACATGAAGCGGCCCAAATTGGAATGGACAAATGAAACAGAGGCGATTAAGCAGAATGTTAATGTGGTTTTATCCATTTTGCTTTGCATCGCAATTTCAATAGGATATATATTTGCGGTTGCAAAACTGCTTCAGAATGGATTCCCTGCCGGGGGCGTTATAACCTTTCTGTTGTGCAGCGTATATATTTTAATTTTACTTGTGTGTAAAGGGATTACGTCACATCAAGAGTAATTGCCTTTCAAAATATGTCCATCAATCCAAAGGAGGAAGAAACTATGAGTAAGAAGAACTTGATCCCTGTGGTGCTATTGATCGGAACCTTTGTCATTTTGTTTGTGGCAACATTTTTCCTTCCAGACAAGATTCCCTTTCATTTTGATGTGAATGGAGAGGCTGGTTGGTATGCAAGCAAGTATTTTATTCTGCTGCTTACGCCGGTTCCGTATTTGATTTACCATCAATTCACGCGCAAGAAAAAATGAATACAGTATTATTGAGAAAGGAGATTCGTTTAGATGACTACTGTATTCAAAGCTCTATCTGATGATACCAGACGACAAATCCTAAAGTTGCTTGCGAATGGTGATATGACAGCGAAAGAGATTTCTGAAAACTTTACGATTTCAAAGCCTGCCATATCAAAGCACCTTGACATTTTGAAAGAAGCAAGGTTAGTGACAAGCGAGCGGACGGGGATGTCCGTTACTTATTCCCTGAATGCTTCTGTATTGCAAACAACTTTAGGCGCATTTTTGGAGTTTTTTGATACCAATAAAACGGTAGGAAAAGAGGGAGACGAGAATGAAACTATATAGAAGTCTGAATACGATATTCTTGATTATATTCATCATAGGGACGATTCTGTGCTTTAAGTACCTTCCCAGTGAAATCCCTTTGTTTATGCAAAGCCCTTCCCGCTGGGTTTTTATCGGGATTTGTTTTGCTCTTTTGTTGGCGTTAGCTATTATGGCATTTTTCCCTCATAAAATCTCCAAAAGCGATAACAAAGTGAGAAATGATATTACTCTGACTGCGATTAACCTCTTGGGGTTTGGAGTTTTTCTTTTCTATTTTGTCACGGTAGCTAAATACTGTGGTTTGCAGATGAATTACATGAAAGGCATAGTGCTTATCGTGGGAGGCTTAATGGTATTGGTTGGGAATTTATTGCCACAAATGCCTTACCGCAGTCGGATTGGGTTTAAATTACCTTGGATTCTAAAGGATAAACTATGCTGGCAAAAAACACATCGGTTTGCCGGATACACGGCGATTCCTTTTGGGATTATTCAATGTTTGCTTGTCTTGTTTGTACAAAACAACAATCTTATATTTTTACTGGGAATTGGTCTTTGGATTATAGCTGTTTGCATATACTCATTGATTATCTTTTGCCAAATAACAAAAAAGTTATAAGCCAAGAATAATGGGCGCATTTGCTATTGACAGTTATATCCGTCCATGCAAATTAGTAAATTTCCTATTTGGTTTGAAACAACGGAGATGCGCCATGATGAAGGAGCCTAAAAACACATTGGATAAGAAATTTCAAGTGTTATCAAATCGAACCAGACGAGAAATCCTGATGCGGTTAAACCAAGAGTCACACTCTGCCGGAGAGATTGCAGGTTACTTTCAGATAACACCTGCCTCAATTTCTTATCATCTTTCCTTATTGCAAAAGAGTGGGTTAATTTCCTGCTTTCGAGTAGAAAGGCGGAGGATATATCGTCTCAACCATGATGCACTTGATGAATTGTATCTATGGTTACAAAATCTATATAAAACTAAGTTAAATAAATAATCAAGAAACTATGCAAGGAAAAATTATAGAGGTGATTCACATAGCGAAAACCTACCGGACAACGGCAAGGAGAAACCGGTGTTCAGCAGATAATCGTCATACCCTACACACTCGATCATACGGCGGCTTTGAGAAAATCAAGGCCGCCGTTCCTTATGCCCTCAACAAAGGAGTGACGCCCATACGTTGACACGGCGGCTTTAGGCGGGAGCCGCTATGAAAGAACTTGTCCACCGACAAATTTAGACGATATTTGCACTACCGCCCAAAAAGCCCAGCTACCGAACAGGTTCCGTCTGCCGCCGGTGCGAAAATTGTTATTCTGTAAGTGAATATTGAAGTTTTGCGCTCGAATAGCTTTCTGCTGTCCGGGCGTTTTTTCATACCTGTGGGGCCGGAACATCGGGTCAACATAGTCCGAACCCTGTCCACGGTGTCGTTCCCCGCCGCTCCATTCAGATTTTCCCGCAAAAGATGAATGGAAGAAAAGTGGATGGAACAACCATGCGGTGAGACGAATAGATTTTTTTAATTCATCACTTGACATTGTGGCAAAGAACTCATGTCAACCGATGAACTGGCAGTGATGGACAACGGCAAGTGCATCTTGCAGGTGCAGGGCATCAGGCCGTTTTTCTCTGACAAATTTGACATTACCAAGCACCCGCAGTACAAATATCTGCTGGATTCCAGCAAGAAGAACTACTTTGATATTGAGAAATATCTGAGACGCAGGCTGACCGTTCGGCCTGATGATGTTTTTGAGTGCTGCGAGTTAGAGGCCCCGCCCGCGCCGGAGGAACCGGCTGACTGATGGGCCATTTCATATCCGCATGACGCGGACGCTATATCCTGACCGTCTGGCCGGACAGACGCTTTTGACCGCTGTGTACTCAAAAGCAAAGCTCCGGCCCGGTAGAGCCGTTGACTGACACGATCAGCCAGCGGCTTTTCATATTTTCCGGGGAGGATTCCCCCATCACTTTCAACAACATTTTATAACAATTATGGAGGTATTACTATATGGCATTTTTCACTTCTGCTATCGACACTTTGAAGGTTCTGGTTATCGCGCTGGGCGCTGGCCTGGGCGTGTGGGGCGTCATTAACCTGCTGGAAGGTTACGGCAACGACAACCCCGGCGCAAAGTCCCAGGGTATGAAGCAGCTCATGGCGGGCGGCGGCGTGGCCCTGATCGGGATGCAGCTCATCCCCCTGCTGGCGAACCTGTTCGGCTAAGAAAGGACTGACCGATGCTAAACATCCTCGACATAATCACAGACTGGATAAAGGGCATCCTGCGGGACTGCATCATGGGCAATCTTGACGGGATGTTCGACCAGATCAACAGCGAGGTCGGGGAAGTTGCGGCAAATGTGGGGACGACCCCGGCGGCATGGAACGCCGGGGTCTTTTCCATGATCCGCAATCTGAGCGATAATGTGGTGGTCCCAATAGCCGGGATGATTATAACCTTTGTCCTGTGCTATGAATTGATCTCCATGCTCATGGAAAAGAACAACTTCCACGACTTTGAAACCTTTGCCATCTATAAATGGGCGATCAAGGCGTTTATCGCGGTGTACCTTGTCACCCATACCTTTGATATTACCATGGCGATATTTGAATTGGCGCAGAACGTGGTCCAACAGAGCGCCGGTATCATAACCGGCACCACCAGCATAGATTTCGCCACGGTCATAGGCGACGTTGCCACGCAGTTGGAGGCCATGGAGCTGGGAGAGCTGTTCGGCCTGCTGGTGGAGACGATGCTGCTGAAAATCACGATGCCTATTTTGTCCTTCTGCGTGATGATCGTTCTGGTGGGGCGGATGATAGAAATTTACATCTACTGCTCCATAGGGGCGATTCCTTTTGCGACCATGACCAACCGGGAATGGGGACAGATGGGCAACAACTATCTGCGCGGTCTTGTGGCCCTGGGGCTGCAAGGCTTTTTCATTATGATCTGTGTGGCGATCTATGCCGTGTTGGTGGGACAGATCGCCAGCGGTTCCAATCTCCATGTAGCTATCTGGCAATGTGCCGGGTACACGGTGCTGCTGTGCTTCTCCCTGTTCAAGACCGGAGCAGTCAGCAAGTCCATATTCAACGCGCATTAACACAAATTAGGAGGAACAATCAGAAAATATGAGCAACGAAGTCAACAAGACCGAGCGTGACCAGACCCTTAAACTGGATGTGACCGCCAAAGTCTTTCCCGTAAAAGACCCCAAAATGGAAAAAGGGAGCATCCTGGCCTTTGCCAGTGCCGACATTGGCGGCTGCTTCGCCGTGACCGGCATCAAGATCGTGGAGGGCAAAGAGGGACCGTTTGTTGCCATGCCCAATCAGATGGGCAAGGACAAGCAGCGCCGCGACATTTGCTTTCCTACTACATCGGCCATGCGGGAGGCTTTGAATACCGTTGTCATGGACGCCTACCGGGATGTGCTGGAGCAGCAGGCCACCCGTGCGGCACAGGCGGTGGAACGGCTCTCCGAACGGAGTGCGGCAAAACCTTCGCTGCACGGTGCGCTCCAAGATGCAAAGCGGGAGGCGGCGGCGCGTCCCGCTCCCGATACCCAGCGGACAGCGGACAGGGGGGAGCGGTGATATGCTGTCCCTGGTCCCTGTTTCCCTAAAGGATTCCAATTACTATAAGGAAGGAGTTCGTGATGGACGCAGAAAAATTGAACAAGGCGCTATATGACAAAATGGCAGCGGAGCAGGAACGGTTTAAGCACGGGCTGCTGGGCCAGACCCCGGAGGAAGTGCTGAACCACGCCTATGAGTATGCCATGCGGGAGGACATTCTGATGGAGATGGAGGCCCTGGACCTTCCCGCGCCCCAGGCGGCGGCGCTGCTGGCCTCTCCCTTCCCGCTGGCCGATGTTTACAAGGACTTCCGGAACATGGAGACGGGCCACATGGATATTCTGCGGGAGTGCATTGAGGCGCGGGCCGATACGATGCTGGAGGCCAAGCGGGAGGCCACCCGCGCTATCCCAATCTATCAGCAATCCGGCGAATACGCGCGGGAGCATGGGGAATTAGATGCCTTCCGGACCTCTCGCAAAGCGAATGAGGCTTGCCGGGATGCAATTGACGCTGCAATCCGGGATGGCTATGACGGGACGTACCTTACTGCCGATGTAAAAGGTGTGCTGGCAGAGTTTGGCCCGGAGCGGGTGAGCTATGTGCTGGCCGCTACTCTCCAGGATAAAACATGGGATCAGCGGTTTTCCCGCAGTAATCAAGCGTGGGCGGCGGCTATTCCTATGTTTGAGACTGAGGATCGCCGCCTTGCTTATCTTATCAACAGCCATCCCACGCTGCTGGATGGCTTTGTCAATATGGTGCGGAAAGAACTGGACGCTATGCGGGAACAGCCGGAACAGAAGCCCTCCATCAAAGCACAGTTAGCGGCAAAGCCCGTCCCCGGCGACCAGCCTGCCACAAAACCGAAAGATCGTGAGGTGAGATAATGCCCTTTGTCCCTGTCCCGAAAGACCTCGCCCGTGTGAAAACGAAGGTGGCGTTCAACCTGACCCAACGCCAGCTCATTTGCTTCGGCGCGGGTGGTCTGATCGGCGTTCCCACCTATATCCTCACACGGAACAGCATCGGAAATGAAGCGGCGGCGCTGCTGATGATCGGCCTGATGCTGCCCTTCTTCCTGTTCGGCATCTATGAGAAGGACGGCCAGCCCTTGGAGAAGGTGCTGGGCCACTTCATCCGGTCACAGTTCCTTGTCCCCAAGGTCCGACCGTACCGGACAGACAACCTTTACGCCGCCTTGGAGCGGATGAATCACCATGAAAAGGAGGTACACGCGATTGCAAAAACAGCAGGCAAAGCAGGTAAAAAATCTGCAAGCCGCAAAAAGACAGCACAAAAAAGATAAGGCTGATCTGCGCGACACCATCCGCCTGACCCCGGATGCCAAGCTGACCGGCGCACAGAAGCGGCGGCTGGCCGCGTCCGTCCAAAAGGCCAAGCGGGACGGCAAAATCCCCCACACCGCCCAGCAGACCATCCCCTATCAGGAGATGTGCCGGGACGGTATCTGCATCGTATCGGAGCGGTATTTCACCAAGCAGGTGCAATTTTACGACATTAACTATCAGTTGGCACAGAACGAGGACAAGAACCTGATCTTTGAGAATTGGTGCGATTTTCTCAACTATTTTGACAGTTCCATCCGCGTCCAGTTCTCTTTCCTCAACCAGCCTGCCGATATGGAGGAACAGCGCCGCTCCATCCACATCCCCGACCAGAAGGACGCTTTTAACAGTATCCGGGAGGAATACTCGGATATGCTGAAAGGCCAGCTCTCCAAGGGGAACAACGGCCTGACCAAGACCAAGTACATCACTTTCGGCATCGAGGCGGACAGTCTGAAAGAGGCCAAGCCCCGGCTGGAACGCATTGAGGCGGATGTGTTGGCTAATTTCAAGACGCTGGGCGTCCGGGCGCACTCGTTGGACGGCTATGAGCGGCTTTCCGTGCTTCACCGGATGTTCCACCCGGCGGATAATCAGAAGTTCCGTTTTGCCTGGGATGCCATTTATAAGACCGGGCTTTCCAGTAAAGACTTCATCGCCCCGGACAGCTTCACTTTTAAGAATGGGCGGATGTTCCAGATCGGCAAGACCTACGGGGCTATGTCATTCCTTCAGATACTCGCCCCGGAGCTGACCGACCGGATGCTGGCGGACTTCCTCGACCTGGAAAACAGTATGGTGGTCACGCTGCACATCCAGTCCATCGACCAGAGCGCCGCTATCAAAAATGTGAAGCGGAAGATCACCGACCTGCAAAAAATGACCATTGAGGAACAGAAAAAAGCAGTAAGAGCGGGATATGATATGGACATCATTCCCTCTGACCTTGCCACCTACGGCGCGGAGGCCAAGACGCTGCTGGAAGATTTGCAGAGCCGGAATGAGCGGATGTTCCTCGTCACTATGCTGGTGATGAACACGGCGGACACCAAGCAGAAATTGGAGACGAATGTTTTCCAGACGGCGGGCATTGCCCAAAAGTACAACTGCGCCCTGCGGCGGCTGGACTACCAGCAGGAACAGGGGCTTATGTCCTCGCTCCCCCTGGGCCTCAACCAGATCACCATTCAGCGGGGCCTCACCACCAGCAGCACCGCTATTTTTGTCCCCTTCACCACCCAGGAGCTTTTCATGCAGGGTGAAGCCCTCTATTACGGTCTGAACGCTCTCAGCAATAACCTGATTATGGCGGACCGGAAGAAGCTGAAAAATCCCAATGGCCTGATCTTAGGCACCCCCGGCAGCGGCAAGTCCTTCTCCGCCAAGCGCGAAATCACCAACGCTTTCCTGATTACACCGGATGATATTGCCATCATCGACCCGGAGGACGAGTATTCGCCCCTGGTGCGGCGGCTGGGCGGGCAGGTGATCGACATTTCCCCTACCTCCGATCAGTACATCAATCCCATGGATATTACCCTCAACTACTCCGAGGATGATAACCCGCTGACACTGAAAAGCGATTTTATCCTCTCCCTCATGGAGCTGATCGTGGGCGGCAAGGCCGGATTGGAGCCGGTGGAGAAAACGGTGGTGGACCGCTGCGTCCATATGGTCTACCGTGAGTATCTGCAAGACCCCCAGCCTGAGAAAATGCCCGTGCTGGGGGACCTCCACGCCCTTCTGTGCCAGCAGCCGGAGCCGGAGGCCCAGCGGCTTGCCACGGCACTGGAAATCTATGTTTCCGGTTCCCTCAACGTGTTCAACCACCGGACCAACGTGAAGATCAACAGCCGGATCGTGTGCTATGTCATTAAGAAGCTGGGCAAGCAGCTTAAAAAATTCGGGATGCAGGTGGTCCAGGACCAGGTATGGGGCCGTGTCAGTGAGAACCGGGAGGCCCACAAGTCCACTCGCCTCTATATTGACGAAATGCACCTGCTTCTCCGTGAGGAACAGACCGCCGCCTATACGGTGGAAATCTGGAAACGGTTCAGAAAGTGGGGCGGAATCCCCACCGGCATCACCCAAAATGTCAAGGATTTGCTTTCTTCCCGCGAGATCGAGAACATATTTGAGAACTCCGATTTTGTGTATATGCTCAATCAGGCGGGCGGCGACCGGCAAATCCTGGCGAAGCAACTCAATATTTCCCCTCACCAGCTTGGCTATGTGACCAACTCCAACGCTGGCGAGGGGCTTTTGTTCTTTGGGAGCGTCATTATCCCCTTTGTAGACCATTTCCCGAAGGATACGGAACTCTATGGCATCATGACCACCCGCCCGGAGGACCTTGCGGAGCAGCAGTAAAGGAGGGATGAACCACGGACCCGTCACAGAATAATGAAATGCTCCAGCAGTTTATGAAGCTGCTGGAAGAAAACGGACGGCAGGGGCAGGCCGCTGATCTGTCCGCCCTCCTGTGGTACATGGACGGCATGAGCCGCCAGTTTGACGCTGTATGCCAGGAATTGCAGGAGGTCAAAATCCAGCTTGCCCAGGAACAGCAGCCCGCTGTGCAGAAGGTCATGCAGGGTGTTGTCACCAATCTGGAAAACAAGGTGGAATGGGCGCGGGATATGCTGGCCGGTCTGCGGGAGCGGATCACCGACTGCGCCAGAAACGCCGTGGAGAATTTCAAGGATGCGGGTGTGTCGGCGCTGGATAAGGCCATGTCCGCTATGGGCGTGAAAAATGTGCTGGAATCCTTGCAGGACCACCTCAGCAATATGATCGCTGATACGAAGCAGAACATTGAGAAGGTGGAGAACATCGGTCATGAGCTGCGGAGTGTGGGCGGTCATTTGAAAAACGCCGGACGCGCTATGACCGGCAAAGAAACGCAGACGGTGGACGGCGGGCAGGAGGGCCGCTTTCAGTCCGTTGTCCTGGCCCCCATGCGTGGCTCAAAAAAGCTGTTGTCCAGCATGAACAACGCCACCCTTGCCGCTATCGGCGGTGTGGAACATCTGGAACAGACGGCGGAGGCCACGCGGGAGGCACGGGCAGAGCGGCAGGCAGAGAAAAAGCCCTCCATTCGTCAGGCATTGGCGGAAAAAAAGGCAGAAGCCGCCGCCCGGTCCACTTCCGCGCCGGAAAAGGAGCATAAGCCCCAGGAGGCTAGCCTATGAGCGGCAATGTTAAATCTTTGAGCAACCATGAAGCGGTCACAGAACTGCTTTCCTTAATGAGAGAAAATGGCCGCAAGTTGGAAGCAATGGCACTGTCCTCTATGATCTCTTCCATAGATAACATAGACAGACAGTATAGCGAGCTTTTGTCTACAACACAGGATCAGAGACAGCAGCTTATCGAAGCCACCGAACAGTGTCGCGCAGTCGGTGGGGACCCCCCTGATCTTAACCTTACTTCATACCAAGTATTTCAGAGCGAAGCGGAACAGGTTCTTGCCAAGGTTAATGTTGCGCAGGATGAAACTGTTGCCTGGGCGAAAGATACTGTAAGGAATTTCGAGCTGATCGGTGTATCCGCTTTGGATACGACTAAGGATATTGTGGACATTCACAATTTGTTAGAGGCACTGCGAAAGCAGGCCCGTAATTCCGCATGGAATATGCTGGCCTGCACGGAAACCATGGGCGGACAGATGATAAGCTCTATACAGGCTATGAGGGACAAGGAATTATCTCCCTTGCAGGCTGTCAGGAAACTGCTGTCCAATGTGAATCATACCGTGTTTTCTGCTATTGGGGGCGTGAAACATTCGGAACAGACAGTGAAGGCTGCACAGGAGACGCGTATAGAATGTCAGGCGGAGAAGAATCCCTCCATTCGCCAAGCATTGGCTGAGAAAAAGACAGAAGCCGCCGCCCGGTCCGCCTCTGTGCCGGAGAAGGAGCATAAATCCAAGGAGGCGACATTATGAGCGGCAAGCGGTTCCAAGCCAGGGCTAAAACGGTTCAAAAGCTGGGCCGGGACGGTCTGGTGGAGCAGAACATGGCAACCGGCGAGGAAAAGCGCGTCAGCCAGCGGGCGGTGGATATATCATTTGGTCCCGCCCGCCCCCAGGAACAGGCGGCAGGCCACCGTGCATCCCTGCGGAGCGGCGGCGACCCTGCCCCTCCCGGCAAGAAGCGGCGCAAGCAGCCCCGCCCCATGCAGCAGACGGCGGAAGAAGCGGCACACGCCAGTACCCCAGCACCGGAGGCCCCGCCGCCTGTGCCGGATGCCCCTTCCATGCGAATGGCGGCGGATGCTCCCATGATGGCCGCTCCTGCTGCCAGCGGTGAGGATGTACCGCCTCCGTCCCCGGCATCACGGAAACGGCGGAACCGGAAAAATCGTAAGAAGTCCCGTCAGCGGCAGGCGGCAAAGCATACCCCGGACGCCGCCCGTTCTCTGGAAGATCGGACAATGCGCGGCGCTGGGGATGCTCCCATGCAGAACCGGCCACCCGGTTCTGCCCCGGCGAAGCGTCCGCCCCGGCCCGTGGCGGGCGACGGTCGGCTGAGATTTGACGCGGCAGACGGTGAACAACCGCCTGCTTCAGATGGTAAGCAGTCTGCTGATGCCAAAGCCAAGATGAAGAAGCGGCAGGCGCGGCGGTTTACCCCGGATGCCGCCCAGCCTGCGGCCACCAGCGAACAGCGTCCCTCCCGTCTCATGGATGATGGCGGCGGACGGCTGCATTTTGAAGAAAGTGCGGCGGCGGATGATCTCCCCCCGGTCCCCGATGCCGAACAGTCCGCAGAGGCAAAGCGGGCGGTGAAGAAGCGGCAGGTAATGGACCATGCTCCTGATGCCGCGAAACCAGAGGACGGTCAGCAGGTGGAATCGTCTGCCTCTGCGGATGGTGAGGCGGACACCCACCAGCGGGACAGCCCCCAGCCGGACCCCAAGGCCCCGGAGCTGTCCGCCGTCCCGGATGATCGGGGGGCATATAAGAAGCGGCAGGCGGCAAAGTTCGCCGCCCACTCCGCTGCTCCCGTTTCTTCCGAGCGTAGACGGCTGCAATTCGAGGATACGCCGCCGCCCAAAGCTGGCAGTACCCCGGCCCCAGCGCCGGAGGAGGACACCGCCCCGTCCAGTCCTAAGTACGACAAGGCGGTGCGCCGGGTGGAACGAGCTACGGAACGGGTGGAAAAGGCGCGGGCTGATCTCCCGGTCAAGCGCCGTCTGTCCATCCAGCCGGAGCCGGACAGCGAGACGGGCAAGCCCCGCCGCCGTCTGCATTTCGAGCAGGAGGTCTTACCAGAGTACAGACCGCCCTCCCTGCCCGCCCGCGCTGGCGGGATGGCAAAAACGGCGGCGGTAATGAAGGTCCACGGCAAGATACATGAATCAGAGCGGCAGAATGTAGCGGTGGAGGCCACCCACAAGAGTGAACTGTTTGCCGAGCAGGGCGTGGGGCGGGCGCTTCGGTGGAATCAGAACCGCTGCCGCTCCAAGCCCTACCGCGCCCTGCGCCAAGCGGAACAGCGGGCGGCAAAAGAAAATCTCAATCTGGCGTGGCAGACCGCCCTCCGGGATAACCCGGAGCTGCGCAATAAAAATGTTCTCGCCAAATGGATGCAGAAGCAAAAGATCAAGCGGAAGTATGCCCAGGCCGCGCATGAGGCGAAGCAGACGGCACACTTCACCCAAAACGTGGTGCAGGCCACCGGGCAGATCGTCCGTGCAGTCCAGCAGTATATGGCGGCGCGGAAATCCCTGCTGGCCGTGGTTGCTATGCTGGCTATGGTGGTGGTGTTCTTTGCCGCTGGCATGACCTCCTGTACCGCTATGCTCTCCGGTTTCCAGTCCTCCTATATCTCCGCGTCCTATATGGCGAACGAGCAGGACATTTGCAACTCCGACCTCTACTACACGGAAATGGAGACGGATTTGCAGATCGACATTGACAAGACGGAGGAAAATTACCCCGGCTATGACGAATACCGCTACAACATCGGGGAGATCAGCCACAACCCCTATGAGCTGATGGGCTACCTCTCCACCATGTTCAACGCCTTTACCTTTGACCAGGTACAGGCGGAGATCGCGCGGCTGTTCGGGGAGCAGTACCAGCTTTCGCGGGAGGTCATTATCGAAACCCGCTATGACAGCAACGGCGACCCCTACGATTGGTACGTCCTGCAAACCACGCTGACAGTCACACCGCTGTCAACGATCATTTCCAACACCCTGACCCCCGGTGAGCAGACCGACCGCTATAACGTGTACCAGCAGACCCTCGGCAACCGGCAGGCGTATGGGAACCCCTTTGACTTCCCCTGGCTGGGCTATGTGTCCAGCGGCTACGGCTGGCGGGTACACCCCATCAGCGGGGAGAAGAACCTGCATCGCGGCGTGGATATTGCCGTGGCCCAGGGAACGCCCATCAAGGCTATCCATGACGGGCGGGTAGTTTCCGCTGGTGATGCCGGAGATTATGGCCTGTGCATCGTGATTGAGGACGAAAAGGGCTATCAATCCCGGTACGCCCATTGCTCCAGCCTCTCCGTCACCGCTGGGCAGGAGGTCAAGCGCGGGGATGTGATCGGCGCTGTGGGCAGCACCGGCAACAGCACCGGGCCGCACCTGCATCTGGAGATCATGCTGAATGGCGAATATCTGAATCCCTACTACTTTGTGGACACCGGCGATGATGGAACCGGCAGTATCATTCCCGGCGCACCGGGCGGACCCGTTATCCCGGACTATCCCGGAGAGCCGGTGACAGACGCCACCTACGCCGCTATGCTGGCCGAAGCGCAGAAGTACCTCGGTTATCCCTATGTTTGGGGCGGCAGTTCTCCTTCTACCTCGTTTGACTGTTCCGGCTTTGTAAGCTGGGTAATCAATCACAGCGGATGGAATGTGGGACGGCTGGGAGCACAGGGGCTTTACAACATCTGTACCCCCGTATCTGCTGCAAACGTCCAGCCCGGAGATCTGATCTTCTTCTGGCACACCTATGACGCGCCGAACCCCAACGGCGTGACCCATGTAGGCATCTATGTGGGCAACGGGCAAATGATTCATTGCGGCGACCCCATCAGCTACGCAAATATCAACAGCAACTATTGGCAATCGCACTTTTACGGATATGGCCGACTTCCCTAATTTTGTTATCAGAATGGAGCGTGATACATGAAAATCGGACTGATTGACGTAGATTCCCACAACTGGCCGAACCTGTGCCTGATGAAGCTGTCCGCTTACCACAAGGCCCAGGTCGACAGCGTGGAGTGGTGGACCCCGGAGGGCCGCTATGACCGCGTTTACAAAAGCCGGGTGTTCACCGATGCCTACTCCAAGGACACCTTCGCCGCTACCAACGCTGGCGAAGTGATCTGCGGCGGCACGGGCTACGGTCCCGGCCCCGACCTCCCGGACGCGGTAGAGCATACCCGCCCGGACTACACCTTATATCCGCAGTTTCCTGACACCGCCTATGGCTTTCTGAGCCGTGGCTGTCCGCGAAACTGCGGATTTTGCATTGTCTCTGGCAAAGAGGGTCGGCGGAGCGTCCAGGTAGCTGACCTCTCGGAATTTTGGGACGGACAGAAGGAGATCAAGCTGCTGGACGCAAATCTGCTGGCCTGCCCCGACCATGAAAAGATGATCTTGCAGTTGGCAGAGAGCCGCGCCTATGTGGACTTCACGCAGGGCTTGGATATTCGGCTCATTACGCCGGATAACGTGGCTCTGCTGAACAAGGTCCGCACCAAAGCGGTACATTTCGCCTGGGACAATCCAGACATTGACCTGACCCCATATTTCCGCCGCTTTTTGGAGCTGACCAATATTCACAGCGTCCGGCGGAGACGGGTGTATGTGCTGACCAACTATGCCAGTACCCACGAACAGGACCTTTACCGGGTGGAAACCCTGCGGGGCATGGGTTATGAACCCTATGTGATGATCTATGACCGCCCCAGCGCCCCGCCCATCACCCGGCAGCTTCAACGATGGGTAAACAACAAGCGCATTTTCCATACGGTGCCGGACTTTGCCAACTACATCCCCGGTAGGCTGGGAGGTGGGAAACGTGCGTGAGCCGATGGAGGCGAAGAAGGAAAAGCTGCGGGCCGAATTGGTCCGGGCGAAGGAAAAGGCCAGTGAGTGGACAGCCCGCGCCCGTGACATTGAGCGGCAGATCACCGAATGTGAGAACACGGAGATTTTGCAGGCGGTACGGAGTGTTGCCAGCTCGCCGGAGGAACTGCGGGCTGTGCTGACCATGATCCGGGCGGCAAATGTGAAAGAGCCGCCCACAACCAACTTTGGAAAGGAGAATTGAGCCTATGACAAGAAGAAAACCCTTGCAGCGCACGGTGGCTCTGCTGCTGTGCGTGTTCCTGTGCCTGGGAGCGGCGTTTTCCATGATGGGCGCGGCCTACGCCGCCGATCTGGAACCGCCTGCCTCCGGCGTTACCATTGAGATCATGCTGCCCTCTGATTGGGCCAGCACCAGCGCCGCCGCCAAGGTCTGCATCACCGATCAGACGGGCGGCGGCTTTGCTTCGGCAGAGGTGAGAATCGACCGGGGCGGCAGTTGGAGGAATATCACCGCCAGTCTGGAACAGCGGGAGGACCGCTACTATGGCGTGGTTGACATTACCGATAACTGCACCGTCTATGTCCGTGTCACCGGCCATGACGGAGAAGTGTATGAGAACTCCCGCTATATGGAGTGCTTCGACCGGACCCCGCCCACCGTGCGGGCCAGCATCAGCGGGAACGTCCTGCGGGTGGAGGCCAGCGACAACCTCTCCGGTGTAACAGAGATCACCGTGGGCGGGAAGTGCTATACCAACCTGACGGGCGGGACGCTGGATGTGTCGCTGAAAGACCTGGGGACCGCTGAACAAATCAGCGTCCAGGCGGCGGACAGCGCGGGCAACCGCTCCCAGGCCGTCCAGGTGAAGAACCCCAACTATCAGGCCCCCGCCAACAGTAAGGAACCGGCTGCGGTTCAGAAGCCTGCGGCCACCACGCCGGTGACAACTACTCCGGGGAAAGCGCCCACTACGACTACTGCGCCGTCTACTTCCACCCCTACGGCCACGACCACGCCCCCGGCTGCATCGACCAGCGCAGTCCCGGACCCGGACGATGGACAGACAGAGCAGACGGCCAAGCCTTTGACCCCGGACGGCCAGGGGACCGTGGTGGACAATGTGACAGACGAGGACAGCAAAGAGTTTTTCACCTTCACCACGCCCAATGAGAACACCTTTTATCTGGTGATCGACCGGCAGCGCGAGAGTGAAAACGTCTATTTCCTCAACGCCGTCACGGAATCCGACCTCTATGCTCTGGCGGAGAAGGACAAGGAACCGGAGACGCCGGGTGTGTCCGCCATTCCTGACCCGGAGCCGGTCTGTAACTGCGTGGACAAGTGCGCCCCCGGCGAGGTCAACACCGATTGCCCGGTCTGCGCCCTGACGCTGAAAGACTGTACCGGCAAGGCTCCCGCCGCTGACCCTGACCCGGAGCCGGAGAAGCCGGAAAAGGGCGGCGGCAGCACCATCATTCTGGTGGTGATCGCGGCTCTGGCTGTGGGCGGTGCTGGCTACTATCTGAAAATCTATAAGCCCAAGCACGATCTGGACGATGCGGACGATTTTGACGATCTGACCGGCGAGGACGAGGAAACCGTCAATGAGGACGATGAAGCCCCCGCGCACTATGGTGAGCCGGAGGAACCGGACTACCCGGAGGGCTATGGCTATGAGGAACCGGAGGACGAGGAATGATCCGGTTCACTGACAGCCCCTATGAACGCATGATGACACAGAAGCCCGTGGTGGGGCGGGAGGCACGGGAGCCTCCCGCCCTTCCGCCTGACCATCCATGCCACGGATGCGCCTATGGCCGGGACGCGCCCTGCCTGGGCATCTGCTACCGAAAACTGATGAAAAGGAGTGATACACACGCAGTTAGTGATCGCTGAAAAACCGAGTGTCGCTATGTCCTTGTCGAAGGTGCTGGGCGCGACTGCCCGCAAGGACGGCTATATGGAGGGCTGCGGCTGGCTGGTGAGCTGGTGTGTCGGCCATCTGGTGGAGCTGGCCCCGGCTGACACCTACGACCCCCGCTATTCCAAGTGGGCCTATGACGATCTGCCCATTCTCCCCGACCCGTGGCAGTTCCAAGTGCTGCCGGACACCAAGAAACAGTTCAATATTCTGCGCCAGCTTATGGAGCGGGACGATGTGGAGGCTGTGGTCTGTGCCACCGATGCCGGACGGGAGGGTGAATTGATCTTCCGGCTGACCTACAACCTCTGCGGATGCACGAAGCCCATCAAGCGGCTTTGGATTTCCTCTATGGAGGAATCCGCTATCCGCAAGGGCTTTGATGATCTGGCAGACGGCAAGAAGTACGACAACCTCTACGCCGCCGCCCTCTGCCGCGCCAAGGCGGATTGGCTCATTGGCATCAACGGGACCCGGCTGTTTACCACTTTATATAAAGGTAAGACGCTGAACGTGGGCCGGGTGCTGACCCCTACGCTCACGCTGCTGTCTGAACGGGAGGCGGCGATTGAGAATTTCAAGAAGGAAAAATTCTACACCGTGGAGCTGGACCTGCGGACGTTCCGGGCATCCAGCGGCAAATTCAATTCCAAGACGGACGCGGAGAAGCTGCGGACGGCCTGCCTGGGCAAAACCGCCGTGGTCCAGTCCGTTACCCGGAAGGACAAGACCGAACGGCCCCCGAAGCTCTACGACCTGACCACCCTCCAACGGGAGGCCAACCGTCTCTTTGACTACACGGCCCAGCAGACCCTTGATTATCTCCAATCTCTCTATGAGAAGCGGCTGGCAACCTACCCCCGGACGGATAGCCGCTATCTGACGGAGGACATGGCGGACGGTCTGCCTGCGCTGTGTTCCACCGTGGCGGGGGCGCTGTCCTTCATGGCGGGCCAGCCCCTCCCCGTGAACGCCGCCCAGGTGGTGGACAGCAGCAAAGTGACCGACCACCACGCCGTCATTCCCACGGCGGAGATCGCCAGCGCGGACCTCGCCGTCCTGCCCACCGGGGAGCGGAACATCCTTTATCTGATTGCCGCCCGTCTGCTGTGCGCTGTGGGCGAACCTCATACCTATGCGGAAACCGCTGTTACATTGGAGTGCGGCGGCTCTGCCTTTACCACCAAGGGTCGCACAGTGACAGCGGCAGGCTGGAAAGCACTCGAAAAGGCGTTCTTTTCCACGCTGAAGCAAAAGACGAAGCAGGAGGAACCGGCCCCGGTACTCCCGGAACTGGCAGAGGGCCAGCGGTTGGAGGATGCGGACGCGATTTTGAAACAGGGGATCACATCGCCACCGGCCCGCTTCACGGAGGACACCCTGCTTTCTGCTATGGAACACGCCAGCGCGGAGGACTTCGCCGCTCTGGAATCCGTGGAGCGGACGGGGCTGGGAACCCCTGCCACCCGTGCCGCCACCATTGAAAAGCTGGTGCGCTCCGGCTTTGTGGAGCGGAAGAAAAAGCAGCTTGTCCCCACGGAAAAGGGGCTGGCTCTGGCCTGGGCCATGCCCGACCAGCTCAAATCCGCCAAGCTGACAGCGGAATGGGAGGAACGGCTGGGCGCTGTGGAGCGGGGCGAACTGTCCCCGGAGGACTTCATGGCCGGGATCACCGCTATGCTCTCCGATCTGGTGGGCAGCTACCGCAATATGACCGTGGCTCCATCTGCCCTCTCGCAGTCCGGGCGGACGGTGATCGGCAAATGTCCCCGCTGCGGCAAAAACGTGGTGGAGGGCAAAAAGAGCTTTTACTGCGAGGGCTACCATGATACGCCGTCCTGCGGCTTTGCCCTCTGGAAGAATGACCGCTTCTTTACCAACAAGCGGAAAGACCTGACAAAGAATATCGCCGCTTCTCTTTTGAAAAATGGGCGCGTGGCTGTCAAGGGCCTGTTTTCGGAGAAGAAGGGCGTTTTCTATGACGCCACCGTTGTCCTGGATGATGATGGCGGCAAATATGTCCGGTTTAAGCTGGAATTTGACAACAAAAATAACGGAAAGAAGGGAAAGTGATTTATGGAAAAGAAATTTGATCTCTGCTTGAAAAACCTGCTCACGATCACCGGCGTGGAGCGCGGGGAGCTGGCCCGTCACCTGGGCGTGGCCGTCCCCACGGTCAACCGCTGGCTCAACGGCATCAGCACCCCCAACGTGTATCAGTTCCGGGAGATCGCTCACTTCTTTGGGATGCCCTATGACTGGTTCCTGGAGGACGAGGGCAGCATCCCCGATGTGGATAATCTGGCGGCAAAGCTGGGCCTGTCCCCGGAGACGGTGGGGACGCTGCTGGAAATGGTGTCGGAGGGCGGCAACGAGGCAGCTTTGGAGGCTGTGGACAACGCCCTCTGTGCGGCGCTGGCTGTCATTGACGGCGTATTTGAGGACCTGGACCGCTACGCCGACAAGGTGGTTGCGGAGTTGGAGGAACGCAGAGAATGAAAAAAGCGGATTTCTTTGCCACCATGCACACCGCCGCTCCCGGCTCCACCCCGGAGGCGGTTCAGAAGATGATCGACTTTGCCGTTGAGTGCGTCCAAGAGGAACAGTACGCCAACTTCACGCCGTCCAAGGACCCGGAGGCCAGCGTGGAGCGGTGGCTGGACACCCTCTGCGGGGGCGTGTACGCTGTGCGGGCGAAGTATGGCGCGGAGCTGGCCGGAAAGCTGGTCAGCCTGGGCCTGGACAACTGCTGTCTCTACCCCGGCGAAATGCTGCAAGCAGCGGCGTGTCTGCGGGATGGCGGCACCGCTGAAACTATTCTTCAAAAAATCCGCACAGACGAGATCGAGAGTGAACAGCCCTTTTTCCCCGTACCTGTTCACCCGCTGACGGAGCGGGACTGCGGCCCGGAAATCCTGATCCGGGAGCGGGAGGTCCCCTGTGGAATGTGGGACCAGCGGATGGAACCGGGGTTTGTTCTGTGGAATGGTACGGTCCTGCTGGAAAGTGAGCGAGAGGACAGCGGTTGCTATAAGGCTGGCGCTGGTATGGATGGGATGTACCTGCGGACCCCGGAACTTTACCGGCCTGTCTACACGGACGATGGGCGTCTGTGGGCGTTCCGGCAGGTCCAACCCGCGCCGGAGAATTATCTGGCAACCACGGAAATGAGCATGGAGCAGAACTGCAACCAGATTGACGGCATCATCAACAACGAGGTCCCCAAGCCCTCCCTGCTGGACAACCTGCGTCAGTGCCAGGAAGAAACGGAGAAGGGCAGGACCGCTCCCCCCGCTCCCCGCCGTGACCCGGAACGGTGACGCCCATGAAGCTGACCAACATTGAAAAAGAGACGGTTATCAACTTCAACGAGGCAGAGCGCACGGCCAGCGTCTACACCCACAACGAGGCTTTGAAGCGTCAGCTTTTGGAACTATGCCAGACCCACCCGGAACAGGTGCGTCAAACTGCCGCCAACGGCTGGGGCGGGCTGACCTTTGAGCTGCCGAAGAAGTGGCTGCGGGTGACGCCGCCCCGCGTCCTCTCCCCGGCACAGAGGGCCGTGCTGGACCGGCTGAATCAGCGAGATCATAAGGACGGCTGACCGTCCATCTTGCCCGAAGCGGGATTTTGCGTCCCCTCCGGGCTTTTCTATACTGAAAAAAGGAGGTTTTCATGGCAAGTAAATTGCAATTTGTATCTGAGCTGGCAAACCAGACCGCCCATACTGTCACGCGGGACATAGACGGCTGGAAACGGTATTTGACCACCGCCTCCCGGCTCTATAAATATCCCTTTGACGAACAGCTCTTGATCTACGCCCAGCGCCCGGACGCTACCGCCTGCGCCAGCATGGAGCTGTGGAATGATACCATGAGACGCTGGGTGAAGCCCCGCTCCAAAGGTATCGCCCTCATTCGGAAAAATGCTGGCGGCAGGCCGCAACTGGAATACGTCTTTGATGTGGCAGATACCCGCCCGGTCAAGGGGGCGCGGACCCCCTACCTGTGGGAAATGCGGACGGAACACCACGCCGCTGTTGCGGAGGCGTTGGAGCAGCAATACGGTCCCTCGGAAGAACCGGACTTTGGCTATCAACTCATGGAGCAGGCCAGCCGTGCGGTGAAGGAGGTTTACCGGGAGCATCTGGACGATCTGGCTTATGATGTGAAGGACAGTCTGCTGGAAGAACTGGACAACCTCAATCTGGAAGTGCGCTTTCGGAACCTCTTGACTGCCAGTGTCCAGTACACCCTTCTGACCCGCTGCGGCCTGGACCCCGCCGACTACCTGGAGGACGAGGACCTTTCCGGCATCGTGGAGTTTTCCACCCCTGCCGTCCTTCACCACCTGGGCAGCGCCGCCAGCGAAGTGTCCATGAACCTCTTGAATGAGATCGGCCGCGCCGTCAGGACCTATGACCGGGAGCAGGCAAAAAATAATCAGAAAATTTCTGAAAAACCTCTTGCAAAATCGCCTGTGATCGACTATACTAAGGTCAAGGGAGAATTTAGCACTGTAAAGCGCGAAAGTAAAGAAAGGAGCATAAATCATGGCGGAACTGACTTACAAGCAGGCGGGCGATTACCTGATTCCCGACCTGATGCTGGACGGCGAGGACGAACTGGAGGAAATGCCCCTGGGCAAGTACGGGATGCTGCGGGAGACGTTCTTACAGAAGCATCACAAGGGGACGTACAACTCCATGCTGCTGACCGGACGGCTGACCCCGCACCTGAGAGAGATCGACCAGCAGGCGGAGGAACAGGTGGACAAGATCGTGAGCGACCTGATGAAACAGAACGGCGTGAACGAAGCGATGAAGGCCCGCGACCAGATGGGGTGGGTACAGGCGGTGAACAGCTTCACAGCACAGGCGGAGGAAATGGTGCTGGCGGAGATCGTCTACAAGTAAATCCAGAGGGTGAAGAACCAGCGGCGGGCGAACAGCCCGTCGCTTCTTCGTTTGCGGAACCGGACCTCTCTCTGTTCAGCCTGTTCCCCACGGTGGAGGAACAGATTGAGAATATCGCCCAGGCCCAGGCGGAGGAACAGCAGGCAATCCAACAGCATACGCCCACCCCAGCCGGTCTTGTGCCGTCTACGGTCATTGGCCGCGCTCTCACCAGCGGCGGCAACGAGGCGCACAGTATTGAGCATATTGTGTCTTTCTTCCAAAAAGTGCCGACTGGCTCCGCCGCCTCATTCATGGCAAAGGAATTTGGCGAGGGCGGCAAGGGTGTGAAGATTGCCGGAAAAGACTACTCCCTGTGGTTTGACAGCGAAGGGTTCCGTATCGCGCCGGGACGGTCTGCGTTTGGTCCTGGCAGCACCCTCATTTCCTGGGTAGACGCCGCCGACATGACTGCCAATCTTCTGCGGGACGGGATGTTTGCCACACAGGAGAAGATCAATGCCGCCCCGGAGAACGAGGTCCGGGAGCTGGCGGAGAAACTGTGGTATCTCCGGCAGGATTTCAGCGACTATGCAAGAGAACAAAACCTTTTGCCTACGGTTTCCAACCATTTCTTTGGTAAAGGGTTCCCGGACGATACAAAAGAAATTGCGGAGTTACTGAAAAGGCCCGTTTCCAGACAACAGATCATGCGGGAAATGGCCGTATTTGCGGATGCCTACCAACAACATCCCGATCTTCTGCGTTTTCACAAAATCCATGACCCGCAAAAACTATATGAGGACATTTATCACCTTTTTGCGGTAAAAGAGCAGTATCAGGCGATTGACGGCTTTGCCCCGGTAAAAGCCAGCTTCATCACCGAGGACGAGATCAAGCAGCTTTTAATGCGCGGCGGCAATATATCCGAAAGCAAGCTGCGTATCTATGCCTATTACAAGCAGGGGCATGACGTCAAGGAGTGCGCCGCGTTTTTGCGTCAGGAGTATGGAGACAGCGGATCGGTTTACGGGGGCTATAACACAAGTTGCAGCAGTAAAGGGGTGCGCTTCACCCGTTCAGATGAAGAATCCGGCTTTAAGGGTTATGATACGGTTCAACTGAACTGGAACCAGGTGCAAAAGCGTGTTCGGGACCTGATCGACAGCGGCCAATACCTGACCCTCTCGGAGAAAAACTTCCTGCCGGAGTACGAAAACCGTCAGCTCGCCCAGAGGATATACCATTTTTATAGCATTGACCCCAACCGGACTAATCCTCCCGGCGCTGATATGGACGCTGCGGTGAAGAAAATCTATGCTGTTCTGACGGCTGACGATCCTGAGAAGGAATCTGCCCTATTCCATGAAATGTTTAGCATCATGGCCGCAGTACCGCCGGACAGCCGGGAATATCAGTTGATGGCTCCTGTCCTGCGGGATATGGAGGCTGTCACCCGCGATGAATATTCACTGTACGCCCCTCTGTCGGAGGCCGTCTTACAGGCAGAGCGACAGGAGAAGCAGGCGGCGAAGGAAGCCAGGCACGCATCCTCTGCAAGTAAACGCACACCGCCCACGCCCCCGGATGCTCCCGAAGGTGAGTTAGCGGCTGCGGCCCGCGCCCTGGCTCAAAAGATGCAGACGGATATGCGGGAAAATGAGGATGGACAGCTATCTTTTGATATGTTCGGTACTCCTGCTCAGTCCGTCACACCTCCACCAGAGCCGCCGCGTTCTACGCCGTTTCCTAAAAAGCCCATACCTGTGGAGACACCCCCCTCTCCTGATCTGACAGCGGAGCAACAGCAGCAGACCACCGCAGAGGAAAAAGGAGCCGCCGCCCGGTATGACCTGGGTTACGGACATATGGGCAACGGCCTGACGGTCTGGAACCGGCTGGAAGAAAAACATGGCGACTATAAGACGGTGGCTCATATCGCCCCCGACCGGACTGTGACCTTCTATGAACAGGATATGCCGGAGGTAATCAAGGCAGAAATTCGCAAGGTTGCCGCAACTACGGAAATGAGCATATCTGCCACCCAGGATACGCCGGTGTTCTCCACACCGCCCCAGGTGCCGGAGCAGGAACACGCGCCTGATGCTGCCTACTTTGACGGCTACAAAGCAACCAAGACGGCCCACCCGGACAGCATTGTGCTGTATCAGGTGAGTAATTTTTATGAGATGTACGGCGAGGACGCAAAAACCGCCGCCGCCCTGCTGGGCCTCAACCTGACCACCAAGCCCGGTATTGCGGGACCTGTGGATATGTGCAGTTTCCCGGTCCGAAACCTGGATGAACAGCTTCTTAATAAACTCCGGGCGGCTCATGCTGTCACGATCACTCTCTATGATGTAGACAAAAACAAGCATATGGCCTATACCATGCAGGCCATAAACGCCCCCGCGAAGGAATCCCCCGAATTTTCCGCGACACGGCAGGAATATGAACAGGCCGCAGAGAATGATGTCAGCTCATATGGTCCTGGGTTTGCTTACCGCCGTTTGAGTGTGTTGAAATCTGACTGCGAATATTTTTTAGGCGCGGGAGGCAGAAACGCAAGGCATTTATCCGAGGGCGGCAGCATTGAAAAGCAGATCGCCAAAATGCGGGAACTGTACGACCTTCTTCCTGAGAAACCGGAATGGCTGACAGCAGAGGACATTGACCGCTACGAAGCGGAAATGAATACCCCCGTATATGAAACTGCCGTTCCCAACTGTGAAGCCACGGTCATGGCGGCAGAAGCGCCGCTGCTGGCAAGGCTTCTGGAAACCAGAGGCATCAGCGCCGCGCAGTTTGTCCACGAAAACGGTGATGTTACCTTTAGCTTTGCTGCGGCTGTCCGTGAGACAGTGGAGCATCTGATCGCCAAGCTGCGGAAAGAAATATCCAGAGCGGTAAAGGCTACGATGCCGAAAAAGGCGGGACGGACGCGCCCGGAACTGAACTACCGTGCTTTCGAGCGGCTGTTCCCGGAGATCATCAGCGGTGAGTACCGCTATCTGAAATTGGAATCCGACCCAGCCTTGATGCCTCTGCATCTTCAATGGATTGACACGGATGTGATCGCTGTCAGCCATACTTTCACGGCAGATGGCAAAATTCTGTACGACCCGGAAATGACCTTCCGTGTGGACCGTGAGAAGGGAACACTGGAGCCGTTGACTTACCGGCAAGATGGGACCCCACGGATGTATCAGGAGGTCTACCCCGAACCCGGTATTTGGGTTCCGAAACTGCGGAACAGTCTGAGCAGCTTTACCCAACAATGGTTGAAGAACATCAGCCAGCAGCGTTATCACAAGCATACGGCTGTCGTTGTTCGGAACGGTGAGGACGTAAACCTGACCTTTGACCAGGACGGGAACGCCCTGGAACCCGCCCCGGCTGTGCAGCCGGAACCTGCGGCCCCGGAAGTGGAGCCGTCCCCTGCCCGTGACCCGCTGGCTCCCGCCTATCAGGTGGGAGATACGGTCTATGTGGATGACCGCCGCTATGTCATTGCAAGCATAGGCCAGACCCATGTGCAAATTGAGGACACAGCCCAGCAGTATCCCAGCCCCAGGCCAGAGCGTATAGCAGACTTTGAGCAGCTTCTCATGCGGGACCGCCGTAACAATGAGATCACCGCTTTCCTCGCCGCCCATCTGCCGGATACCAACGATGATCTGCGGGATGCCCTGATAGGGGACGGCGGATTGTTGGAGCTGCGGGACAAGACGTTGATCGCCGGATATATCCAGGCAGGCGAGGACAATTTCAAAATTGCTCAGCGGCTGGCGGACACTTACGCCGGTACTGCTGAAACCATGACCCTGCTGACTGGCGATCAGGCAGACTATTTTGCCGATAAGTCCGGCTTTGAGGTCCATATCCACGACAAGTTCAACACAAAGGTTTCCATGACCTGGAACCTGATCGCTCCTATCCTCCGCGCACTTTATCAGCAGGAATTGGACGGTTTTCTCCATGAGCAGCCCGCAGAGGACATTTCTGAACCGGAGCCGCAGGAGAGCGTCAGTATCCCCCTTGACCAAAAGCTGCTGGAACCAGCCTACAAAGTGGGCGATACCGTCTATATTGAGAATAAGCCCTTTATCATTTCCGAGATCAGTCCACCCGAAGTCCAGTTGCAATACCCCAACGCAAAAGTACCATTATTCACAAGTGAAAAGATTGCGCGGTTTGAGTACCTGCTGCGGCAGGACACGCGCAACGAAGCAGTTTCAGAGTACCTATCTACTGGCATAGACCGTATCCGTCCTGATGTCCGGGGGATTCTGACGGCTAATCTTCTGAGCGAACATGACCGAAATGATATATCCCGTTGGTTCCGGTCTGGTGAGGGAAATACAAAAATTGCTGAACGCATTGAGAAAATGTTTTCGGGGCGGGCTGATACGGCATCAATGCAAAAAGATTGGACCGTAACAGGAGAACATACCGCAAACTATTCAGCGGATGCCCGTGGGTTCCATGTAACACACCCGCTATATGCTGGTTTTGAACCCTGGGAAGAGGTTGCGGCGATTCTTCGTTCCCTCTGGCAGCAGGAACTGGACGGCTTCTCCCATGAGCCACCCGCCACGGAACATTCAGAGCCGGAACATGAGAAGTCTGGTGTAGAGACACCACCCACGCCAGAGGCAGGACCGGAACCCACCGAAGCGGGTACATCAGAGCAGGTAAAAAACGCCGATGAAGTCCCTGTTGAACACGACTTTGCGCCGAACGCAGAGGGCTATTGGAATCTGAAAGCCCAGCACCCGGACAAGCTCGTTGGTGTCCAGGTAGGAGAATTTATGATGTTCTACGGCAAGGATGCCGAAGAAGCTGCCTCCGCCCTGGGGACCAAGGCCCCGGTATTGGACATTCCGGGCATTGGGAAAACGCCCACCACCGGGAGCCGCGCCGCGTGGCAGTACACCTTGAAAAAACTGCTGGAGCATGGAAAAAGCGTGGTGCTGGCCCAGCCGGACCCCGAACGTGGCCCGGACGCTCCCTATGAGATCATTAAGGAGCGGGACGCGGCTGAGTATATTCCCGTCGGCATGGAACTGACCATAGACGGGCGGCGCATGAAGATCGACAGCGTGGCCTATGGCAGTGGGACGGTCAGCCTGATGGACCTCGATACGAAGGGCTTGGTCCCCGTTTTTCGTGTTGAGCCGATTCCCTTTGTGCGGCAATTTGTTGAGGAACAGCAGGACCGTGATTTTGAAGTGTCCATGCAGCAGGACATAGAACCTCTTACTGTTGGCGCGCCGGAAGAACAGGACCAGACCGAAGCTGATGATCTGGAAACTGCGAAACAGCTTATCAGTGATTTTTGCGCCGATGAATACCAGACTGAGGAAATGGATTTCTCCAACCCGGAGCATATCGGCATCGCTTACACCACCACGGAAGATGAAAAGCACGAAATTCAAGTGGAGGTCAATCTGCTGGATTTCAGCATCAGCCAGCTTGTGGACGATAAGTGCGTGGAGCGGCGCAGCTACAACAGCCTGCGGGAGCTGATCGACAACGAACTGACCGGTCTGGACTTTGATGAACTTGTCCGGCTGGAGCATGACCTTCCCCCGGAGCCGGTGCGCGTGGAGCTGGACGGCGGCAAAGTCACTCCGCCGCCTGCCCCTGTTACCATTAAAGAAGTAGGGCGTGTAGACACCGGAGCTTTTGAGGTTGTTTTTCAAGAATTGCGTACCGGCCCGGAGAAGCACAACTTCCAGATTACCGATGATAACCTGGGTGCGGGCGGCGATAAAACCAAATATCAGTACAACGTGGCGGCTATCCGTACCTTGAAGCAGATCGAGGCGGATGGCCGTCTTGCTACACCCGAAGAACAGGAAATTCTCTCCCGGTATGTGGGCTGGGGCGGTCTGGCCCAGGCGTTTGACCCCAATAACGAAAAGTGGGCCAAGGAGTACGCCGAGCTGAAGGACCTGCTGACCCCGGAGGAATACGCCTCGGCCCGTACCACTACGGTAAATGCCCACTACACCAGCCCGACCGTCATTAAGGCGATCTATCAGGCGGTGGAGAATATGGACTATCAGCCGGGGACTGTGCTGGAGCCGTCTATGGGCATCGGCAACTTTTTCGGCCTCCTGCCGGAATCCATGGCGGGCGCAAGCCTTCATGGTGTGGAATTGGATGATCTGACCGGGCGTATCGCAAAACAGCTTTACCAGAAAGCGGATATTGCCATTGACGGCTTCGAGAACACCGACCACCCGGACAACTATTTTGATCTGGCCGTGGGCAACGTCCCCTTTGGGGAGTACGGTGTCCATGACCGCCGCTATGACCGTCAGAACCTGCTCATTCACGACTACTTCATCACTAAGACGCTGGACAAGGTGCGCCCTGGTGGAATTGTGGCCTTTGTTACCTCCAAGGGAACCCTGGACAAGAAAAATAGCAAGGTCCGGGCGGCTCTGGCACAAAAGGCCGACCTGCTGGGGGCTGTCCGACTGCCCAATAACGCATTTAAGGCCAACGCTGGCACCGAAGTCACCACGGACATTCTCTTTTTCCAGAAGCGCGACCGCGCCCCGGAGAAGCTGCCGGAGTGGGTGGAAAGCGGCCTGACCACGGATGGCGTTCCTCTCAATCGCTATTTTCTGGACCACCCGGAGATGGTGCTGGGAACAATGGTGCGCGGCAAAAGTATGTACGGCAACGAGACGGAAACCGCCTGCATCCCCATTGAGGGGGCCGACCTCTCCCAGCAGCTTGCCGAGGCTGTCCAGCATATCAGCCCGCCCAATCGGGACCTGCTGAAGCTGGTCCCGCCGGAACAGGAAAACGGAAAAGAGGTCGAGAGCATCCCCGCCGACCCCACTGTACGCAATTTCAGCTATGCACTCTCCCACGGAAAATTGTACTTCCGCGAAAATTCCCGGATGAACCGGGCAGAGCTGGGGAAGGTCCCTACCGAACGCGTCAAGGGTATGATCGCTATTCGGGACAGCACCCGGAAACTCATTGACCTGCAACTGCGCGGGGCCGGTGATGGAGAGGTTTTGACCGAACAGGCCAACCTCAACCGACTTTACGACCAATTCACAAAGAAATATGGCCTGCTGAACAGCGCCGGAAACCGCCTCGCTTTCCGAAAGGATTCTTCCTACCCGCTGCTGTGTTCTCTGGAAGTCATTGACGATAAGGGCAATCTGGAACGCAAGGCGGATATGTTCACCAAGCGGACCATTCAGCATCACCAGCCTGTGACCAGCGTGGACACGGCTGCGGAGGCCCTGGCCGTCTCCATCTCGGAGAAAGCCTGTGTGGACCTGGGCTTTATGGCCTCCCTCATGGGCGGTGGGGACAAAATACCGCAGATCGTGAAGGATTTGCAGGGCATCATTTTCAAGGACCCCAACACTGGCCCCTTTGATATTGACGAGGGCGGCACAAATTGGTACAAGGGCTGGCAGACGGCGGACGAATACCTCTCCGGCGATGTTCGGAAGAAGCTGATCGCCGCCCGCGCCGCCGCTGAACAGTACCCGGAGTTCGCCGTCAATGCGGAAAAGCTGGAACAGGTGCAGCCCAAGGAACTGACTGCCGCTGAGATTGATATTCATATTGGCGCTCCCTGGGTAAAGCCGAGATATTACAAGCAATTTCTGTTTGAACTGCTGAAAACTCCCTGGCGGCTTCAAGATGACAAGATAGATGTGCTATGCTCGGAAACATCGGACCACATTGAATGGAATGTCAAAGGCAAAAGCGAGGACAAACGGGATAATCCACTCATCTGGTCTACCTACGGCACCAAACGGCGCAGCGCCTATTCTCTGTTCGAGGACGCTCTGAACCTGCGGGATGCACGGGTGTATGACACGGTTTATGAGGATGGCAAAGAAAAGCGCGTTCTGAACCAGAAAGAATCTATGATCGCCCAGCAGAAACAGGAGGCTATTGGCGAGGCGTTCCGCAACTGGATTTTCAAGGACCCTGACCGCCGCGCCGACCTGTGCGCCACCTACAACCGGCTGTTCAACTCCATCCGGCCCCGCGAGTACAATGGCGATCATATCCAATTTACCGGAATGAACCCGGAGTACAAGCTGGAACCTCACCAGCGCAACGCTGTGGCCCGTATGCTCTATGGCGGGAACGCGCTGTTGGCCCACTGTGTTGGTGCGGGCAAGACCTTTGAAATGATTGCCGCCGCTATGGAGGGTAAGCGCCTGGGGCTGAATCAGAAATCCCTTTTTGTAGTCCCGAACCATCTTACTGAACAATGGGGCGGCGACTTCCTGACGCTCTATCCCGGCGCAAAGGTGCTGGTTGCCACCAGGGAAGATTTTACCCCGGCCAAACGCAAGCAGTTTTGCGCCAAAATCGCCACCGGCGACTATGACGCTATCGTGATCGGCCACTCGCAGTTTGAAAAAATCCCACTTTCTTCGGAGCGTCAAAAGCGGGTAATACAAGACCAGATTGACGAAATTGTGACCACAATCAAACTGGCAAAGTTAGAAAATGGTGAGAAGTGGAGTATCAAACGGATGGAGGCGACCAAGCTCAATCTGGAGGCGAAGCTGAAAAAGCTGAACGACAAGAAGAAGGATGATACTGTCACTTTTGAGGAATTAGGCGTTGATCGGCTCTTTGTGGACGAAGCACATTACTATAAAAACCTCTTTATGCACACAAAGATGCGGAATGTGGCCGGTATCAGCCAGACCGAGGCGCAAAAATCCAGTGATATGTTCGGGAAATGCCGCTACATGGACGAGCTGACCGGCGGCAAGGGCATCACATTTGCTACGGGGACACCTATTTCCAACAGTATGGTGGTGCGCCCGTAAGGGGCTGTAATAATCTTACCTTGAGCAAGTAATAGGGCAAGGT
>ERZ894229.488-NODE-488-length-33132-cov-19.7288_pt1 | contig 33132 bp, 24 predicted proteins | sample MGYA00380295_ERZ894229 | MGnify/ENA primary metagenome ERZ894229 (study PRJEB32331, sample SAMN06328479) | human gut metagenome | biome: human gut microbiome; feature: stool | host: Homo sapiens | collected 2014-09-17 ... | reverse complement strand
ACGGGTTAATTGAGTGATGTTATGGCTGCATGGATCAATTTTCAGATTCATGGTACTGTTATCAATTCAGATACTGTTCCGTGAATAATTTAGGATAATTTCTTTTATTATATGTTGAAAAATCACAAAAAATCTTCTATAATAAAAGAGTGTTTATTACTTCTGCACATATTACAGGAAAGGAGAAGGTATGAGATCGTGAAGCAACACAACATTTTCAAAATTGACGGCAGATTTTACTATGGATGGGTCATGCTGTTCTGCGGATTTATGTCCATGTTCATCTGCTACGTCATCAAGGTTAACTGCACCTCCCTGTTCTACAGTCCGGTGTGTGAGGAGTTTGGGGTATCCCGCACGGCGTTCACGCAGGTGAATACGGCGATGACAGCAACCATGATGATCGGTTCCGCCTTTATCGGCAAGATCTATAAAAAATATCCCATGAAATGGGTGCTCACAGGCTGCGTCTCCCTTGCAGCCGTCTGCTATGTACTCATGTCGTTTTCCACCGCCATGTGGCAGCTGTGGATTCTCGGCGCCATCCAGGGCATCGGCTGGGCGGGAGCCACCAACCTCCCCGTGACCATCATGGTGAGCAACTGGTTCGGCCCCAAAATCAAGGGCACGGCCATGTCCATCGGCATGCTGGGAAGCGGCGCAGGCGCACTGGTGTGGATCAAGCTCATCAACTCCGTGATCTCCGACTACGGCTGGAGATCGGGATACCTGGCCATGGCCGTCTGCCTGGCAATCATGATCCCCATTTCCATTTTCCTGGTGGTCAGCATGCCCACTGACAAAGGCTTTGAGACCCGCGTGGGCGATCCCACCCCCGAGGAGATGGAAAAGGCCCACATGGTATCCGCGCAGAAATCCGGCATCACCGGACAGCAGGCCTTAAAGACCTCCCGCTGGTGGCTTCAGTGGCTGGCCGGCATGACCACCATGATCGGCGCGGCCGCATTCTCGGCCCAGTTCGTGGACTACTACACGGGTGTGACCGGCTCCAGCGACCAGGCCACCACCATCTACTCCGCCGCGCTGGGCACGCTGATTCTCGGAAAATTCCTTCTGGGCGTGTTCTCCGACGTGCTCCACGTGAGAAGGACCTCCGTGATCGCGCCGCTATTCTACACGGGCGTATTCGCGTGCATGGCGCTCTCCTCCCAGAACATGATGTTCGCGACGGTGCTGATCCCGCTCTACATGATCGGCGGAGCCGTTCCTTCCGTCATCCCGTTCCTCGTTACCTCCTACAACTTCGGTGACAAGGAGTACGGTGTCATGAGCGGCTGGATGAACATTGCGGGCAATGTGGGACAGATCGTCGGCCCCACCATCGCGGCCATCGTCTTCGACGTGACAGGCACCTACGTGCTGGCCTGGATCATTTTCGCCGTGCTCATGGGTGTGGTTGCCGTCCTCTACCTGGCATCCGGCCTCGCAAGCAAGAAACAGATCGCAGATATGGGATACATTCCCGTCAAATAAACTTTCAGGAGGGTGATTTCAATGAAAAACTATTTTGATGTAAAAGGAAAAAGCGCGCTGATTACGGGAGCTTCCTCCGGACTGGGACGGCAGTTCGCCTTATGTCTGGCCGAGCAGGGGGCAAATGTCACCATCGTTGCCCGCCGCGTGGAGAAGCTTGAGGAAGTCAAGAAAGAGGCCGAGGCGCTGGGCGTCAGATGCCTGGTGGTTCCCTGCGACGTCACCGACACCAACCAGATCCGCAACGCCGTGGAGGCCTGCGTCGCCGAGTTCGGCCGCATCGATATCCTCATTAACAACGCGGCCGCCGGCTTCGCCACCCCCGCCGTAGAGACCGACGACGCCACCTGGGAGCGCGTCATGAACACCAACGTAAACGGCGTGTTCTATTTCGCCCGCGAGGTCGGCAAGGTGATGCTTAAGCAGAACTACGGACGGATCATCAACATCGGCTCTTTCCACTGCCAGGTGACCATGAACGGCGTGCCCCGCTCCGGCTATTCCACCGCCAAGGGCGCGGTCTACATGATGACCAAGGCGCTGGCCGCCGAGTGGGCCAAGAACGGCATCACCGTGAACACCTTAGGCCCCGGCTACTTCGCCAGCGAGATGTCCGAGAAGGTGGCGGACGCCAAATACGAGAAGGGCATCACGGACAACTGTCCCATGGGACGCCGCGGCAAACCCGGAGAGTTAAACGGAGCCATGCTGTTCCTGGCGTCCGACGCCTCCAGCTATGTCACCGGCCAGCTTCTCTTAGTGGACGGCGGATGGACCATCGTCTAAACAAATAAAACAACCGAGGAGGTACTATGCCCGCTCCATCTATAACAGCGCTCCTTATTCTGGCGCTGGTCATTATACTTTTTATCACCAAACCGATTCCTGCCTCGGCGGTGGGCTGCCTCGGGCTGGTACTCATGGTACTGCTCGGGGTATGTCCCTTTGAGATGGCCTTCTCCGGCTTCTCAAACAGCATCGTCATCCTGATGGCAAGCGCCATGATCGTGGGACTTGCCATGTTCAAGACGGGAGCCGCGCAGATCATCGGCCGCCTGGTCATACACCTCTCCCAGGGAAATGAAAAGCTCTTTCTCATGGCGAGCTGCATTGTGGCCGGCGTTCTCTCCATGTTTCTCGCGAACACCGCCATCCTTGCGGCTTTCATTTCCATCGTGGACAGCGTGTGCCGCACCTCTTCCAAAATCAAACAGCAGAACATCGTGCTTCCGCTGGCCTGCTCCGTCATGTTCGGAGGCGCCTGCACGCTGATCGGCTGCACGCCGCAGCTCACGGCCAACGCCCTGCTGCTCAAGATGACCGGCACGGAGATGACCATGTGGACGCTCACCGCCCCGGGCGTTGTGATCTTCATTCTCTTCCTCCTTTACGTCGCGCTCTTCGGCCACCGGTACGGAAAATCCATCTGGGGCAGCCGGAACGCCGTGGGAATGGGCGTGGATGAAGAAAAACTCCGCTCCATCATGCATGCGGATTATGACAAACGCCAGGTGAAAATCATGATGGTCATTACCGTGTTAATGATCCTCTCCTACATCGCTGGTGTGATCCCCACCGCTCTCACCGCGGTCATCGCCGCCCTTCTGTGCGTCGCCTTCCGGCTGTGCACGGTCTCCGAGATCGAGCGGGAGCTCAACTGGGAGACGGCCGTGTTTCTGGCCGCCTGCCTGGGGCTGGCTGAGGCACTCACGGTCTCGGGCGCCGGGGAGCTGATCGGAAACGTGGTGCACGCGGCGCTGGGAGACATTTCCTCCCCGTTTGTGGTGTTCGCGGCGCTGGTGCTTCTGACGCTGTTTATCAGTCAGTTTATCACCAACTCCACGGCCATCATCATCACGCTTCCCATCGCGCTCTCGCTCTGCGAATACTACGGGTTCAACCCCATGTCCTTCTGCGTGGGAATCACTTTCGCAGCCAGCTTCGCCTGCTGCACGCCGCTGGCCGCGGCACAGATCACCATGACCCAAGTGGCCGGTTACGAATTTTCCGATTATCTGAAATACTGCTGGCCGCTGACACTGGTCTCCTACCTGGGCATACTGGTGTTTGTCCCCATGTTCTTCCCGCTTGTGTAAGGAGGAATCGCCTTGAAAACTGTCTTTGACCGGAAGGAGCTCACGGAGCCCGCACTGTTTGGCCCCGCCGACACCACGAAGCCGGTGGAACATTTTCCAGAGCTCTGTGTCTCCACCTTTTCCGGATCCATCATCCATAAATTCGCCTCCCTGAACCAGACGGAGGTCATCGCATCCCTGGGGACGGCCAACGGCTCCGTCCCCGTCTACCGGCTGCGCCACAGAGGGCGGGAAATCGCCTTCTACCTCTCGCTGGTCGGAGCGCCCGCCTGCGTCGCGGGCTTTGAGGAAATCGTCGCCATGGGCGCGAAAAAATTTGTCCTCTTCGGCTCTTGCGGCGTGCTGGACGATGCGAAAACCCGCGGAAACATCATTGTCCCCACAGCCGCCGTCCGCGACGAGGGAACCAGCTATCACTACGCTCCGCCCGCCCCGGAGATCGAGGCGGACCAGCGGTCGGTGGCTGTCCTGGAGCAGGTTTTAAACGACCTTAAATGCCCCTACGTAAAGGGGAAAACCTGGACCTCAGACGCCATTTACCGCGAGACCATTCCTGTCATCGGGGAGCGGCGAAGCGAGGGCTGCCTGGCCGTGGAAATGGAGTGCGCCTCCATGATGGCCGCCGCCCGCTACCGCGGCATTCCCTTCATCCAGTTCCTGTACGGGGCGGACAGCTTAAGCGCCGACGGCTGGGAAATCCGGGATCTGGCCGCCTACGGCGCGGATGCGGCGGAAAAATACATGCTTCTGGCCTTTGAATGCGCCCTGCGGATGTAAAAAGCACAGAGACAGGTATCTGTCACCTGCCTCTGTGCTTTTCCTTTCTCTTCTGCTGTTTCAGTTCAAACTGTCTCTCCCGCTCTTCCTCCCGCTCCCTGCGGCTCTTCTGCCGGCGTTCCAGTTTTCCCTGCTCCTGCTGCAATTTCAGCGCCTGCTGCGATTTCGTGCCGATCCCGGCCGTCTCCGTCTCCCGGCGCACCTCCCGCTGCATCCGCTTCGGATTCCTGGCGGTCTCCTTCACAACAGCTGCCACAGCCGGACCAAACCGCAGACCTCCGTATTTCTTCAAAATAAACTCGTACACCTCGAACTCCTTCGGCTCCGCGCCGAACGTGACTTTGCACGCCGTCATTTTCCCATCGGATATCCGCTCGAACACGCCCACCCAGAATGGTTCCTCAAAAAATACCGTCAGTCTGCCCGTCTCTCTGTCCATGACAATTCCTCCTTAAATAAATGTGTAATGCACAAAGAACGGACGACCCAAGGAGGGAGGGTTACTTACACCGGACGGCTTCCGGTGCGGCCGGACTACCTACCGGCTCTGCAGGGCGCCTGGCGGTGGGTTTCCTGCGCGGCTGCCTCTGCGTTGTGTTTTTATCTTTGCGTGGTACGATTACAAAGCGATTGTACCACATGGAGCGGGCGGAGGACAAGATCAGACAGGATAAAGATCGCGGCGCTTTCTCGAACAAACGTTTGCAAAATGGTTGCATATTTTATTTAAGTATGGTATGATAATGAAACGCAAAAGATAGTTAAAAACAATCCTTATCCGGAGTTGAACCTATGCCAAAACAGTATATCAAAATACGCGGTGCCAACGAGCACAATCTGAAAAATATTTCCCTGGAGATCCCGAGAAATGAGCTGGTCGTCCTGACCGGCTTAAGCGGCTCGGGCAAATCCTCCCTGGCCTTCGACACGATCTACGCCGAGGGACAGAGACGCTACATGGAATCCCTGTCCTCCTACGCCAGACAGTTCTTAGGACAGATGGAGAAGCCCGACGTGGAGAGCATCGAGGGCCTGTCCCCGGCCATCTCCATCGACCAGAAGTCCACCAACCGCAATCCCCGCTCCACCGTGGGAACGGTGACGGAGATCTACGATTACATGCGCCTGCTCTACGCGCGCATCGGCATCCCCCACTGTCCCAAGTGCGGCAAGGAGATCAAAAAACAGACCGTCGATCAGATGGTGGACCAGATCATGGCCATGCCGGAGCGGACGAAGCTCCAGCTTCTGGCCCCCGTCGTGCGCGGCCGCAAGGGCGAACACGTGAAAGTGCTGGAGCAGGCCAGAAAAAGCGGCTACGTGCGGGTCCGCATCGACGGCAGCCTCTACGAGCTCTCCGAGGAGATCAAGCTGGACAAGAACATCAAACACAACATTGAGATCGTCGTGGACCGGCTCATCGTGCGCGAGGGCATCGAGAAGCGGCTCACCGACTCCATCGAGACCGTCATGAACCTGTCGGACGGTCTGATGATCGTGGACGTGACCGACGGCGAGCCGGTAAATTTCAGCCAGAATTTCGCCTGCCCGGACTGCGGCATCAGCGTGGACGAGGTGGAGCCCCGGAGCTTCTCCTTCAACAATCCTTTCGGCGCCTGCCCGGACTGCTTCGGCCTGGGCTACAAGATGGAGTTTGACGAGGAGCTGATGATTCCCGACAAGAGCTTAAGCATCAACCAGGGAGCCATCGCCGTGCTGGGCTGGCAGTCCTGCGCGGAAAAAGGGAGCTTCACCCGCGCCATCCTGGACGCGCTGGCGGAGGAATACCACTTCGATCTGGACACGCCTTTCGAGCAGTATTCCCCGGAGGTTCACGACGTTCTGATCTACGGAACCAAAGGCAGAGAGGTAAAAGTCCACTACAAAGGCCAGCGGGGCGAGGGCGTCTACGACGTGGCATTCGAGGGGCTGATCGCCAACGTAAACCGCCGCTACCGGGAGACGTTCTCCGACACCATGAAGGCGGAGTACGAGACCTTCATGCACATCACCCCCTGCGCCACCTGTAAGGGACAGAGGCTTAAAAAGAGCGCCCTGGCCGTGACCGTGGGCGGCAAAAATATCTACGAGGCCACCAACATGTCCATCGTGGCCTACCGGGAGTTCCTGGATTCCTTGACGCTGACGCCCATGCAGGAAGCCATCGGCGCCCAAATTTTAAAGGAAATCCGTGCCAGAGTCAGTTTCCTCATCAATGTAGGGCTGGACTACTTAAGCCTCTCCCGCGCCACAGGCACGCTGTCCGGCGGCGAGGCCCAGCGCATCCGCCTGGCCACCCAGATCGGCTCCGGCCTGGTGGGCGTGGCCTACATTCTGGATGAGCCCAGCATCGGCCTGCACCAGAGAGACAACGACAAGCTGCTCAGCACGCTTCTGCACCTCAGAGACCTGGGGAACAGCGTGCTGGTGGTGGAACACGACGAGGACACCATGCGGGCGGCAGACTGCATCGTGGACATCGGCCCCGGCGCGGGCGAACACGGCGGCGAGGTGGTCGCCATCGGAACCGCCGAGGAGATCATGGCCTGCGAGCGCTCCATCACTGGCGCCTACTTAAGCGGCAGAAAGGTGATCCCCGTGCCCTCCGAGCGCAGGAAACCCACCGGCTGGCTGACCGTGCGCGGCGCCGCGGAGAACAATCTGAAAAATATTGACGTAAAATTCCCTCTGGGCGTGATGACCTGCGTCACCGGAGTCTCCGGCTCGGGAAAGAGCTCCCTGGTCAACGAGATCCTCTACAAGACGCTGGCCAAGAAGCTGAACCGCGCCAGAACCATTCCGGGCAAATATCGCTCCATCGAAGGCGTGGAACAGCTTGACAAGATCATCGCCATCGACCAGTCTCCCATCGGACGCACGCCCCGCTCCAACCCGGCCACCTACACAGGCGCGTTCGATCTGATCCGCGACCTGTTCGCGTCCACCACCGACGCCAAGGCCAAAGGCTACAACAAGGGACGCTTCAGCTTCAACAAAAAAGGCGGACGCTGCGAGGCCTGCAGCGGCGACGGCATCATCAAGATCGAGATGCACTTCCTCCCCGACGTCTATGTGCCCTGCGAGGTCTGCGGCGGCAAACGCTACAACCGCGAGACGCTGGAGGTCAAATATAAAGGAAAAAGCATCTACGATGTGCTCAACATGACGGTGGAGGAAGCGCTGCATTTCTTCGAGAATGTGCAGTCCATCTACCGGAAGATCGAGACACTGAACGACGTTGGCCTCTCCTACATCCGCCTGGGACAGCCGTCCACGACCCTGTCCGGCGGCGAGGCCCAGAGAATCAAGCTGGCCACCGAGCTGAGCCGCCGCGGAACCGGAAAAACCATCTACGTGCTGGACGAGCCTACCACGGGCCTCCATTTCGCCGATGTGCACAAGCTGGTGGAGATTCTGCGCCGTCTCTCGGAGGGCGGCAACACCGTGGTCGTCATCGAACACAACCTGGACGTGATCAAGACGGCGGACTACATCATCGACATCGGCCCGGAGGGCGGCGACAACGGCGGAACCGTCATCGCCCAGGGCACGCCCGAGGAGGTCGCCCGATGCGAAAACTCCTATACGGGACAGTATGTGAAAAAATATCTGCACCAGTAAGGTGTTTATAAAAGATTTGCTTAAAAATAAGACTTGTCATCATTTTGACATTACCATATAATAGAAAAATAAAGTACCACAGAATATTAAATTGAGATACAGGAGGAATCCCCGTGGAGAGAGAAATGATCATTGTACTCGACTTTGGCGGCCAGTATAATCAGCTGATTGCGAGACGAGTCAGAGAATGCAACGTGTACTGTGAAGTGCATCCGTACACGATGCCGATTGACAAAATTAAGGAGATGAACCCGAAGGGAATCATTTTCACAGGCGGCCCCAACAGCGTGTATGGAGAGACCGCACCCAGATGTTCCAGAGAGATCTTCGACCTGGGCATTCCGGTTCTGGGAATCTGCTACGGCGCACAGCTCATGTCCTATCTTCTGGACGGCAAGGTGGAGCCCGCTCCCGTCAGCGAGTACGGCAAGGCCGAGGTGACCGTGGACAGGACATCCAAGCTGTTTAAGAATGTTTCCGAGAAGACAATCTGCTGGATGAGCCACACGGACTACATCGACAGGATGCCCGAAGGCTTCCGCGTAACCGGAACCACCTCCGAGTGCCCGGTGGCGGCCATGGAGTGCGAGGAGAAGAACTGCTACGGCGTACAGTTCCATCCGGAGGTTCTTCACACCCAGGAGGGAATGACCATGCTCTCCAACTTCGTGAAGGAGATCTGCGGCTGTTCCGGCGACTGGAAGATGGATGCATTCGTGGAAAATTCCATCAAGTCCATCCGCGAGAAAGTTGGAAACGGCAAGGCACTCTGCGCCCTCTCCGGCGGCGTGGACTCCTCCGTGGCGGCTGTCATGATGGCGAAGGCCATCGGCAAGCAGCTCACCTGCGTGTTTGTGGACCACGGCTTAATGAGAAAGAACGAGGGCGACGAGGTGGAAGCCGTGTTCGGCCCCAACGGCCCCTACGAATTAAACTTCATCCGTGTAAACGCACAGGAGAGATTTTATAAGAAGCTGGCCGGCGTAACCGAGCCGGAGCAGAAACGCAAAATCATCGGCGAGGAGTTCATCCGCGTGTTCGAGGAGGAAGCGAAAAAGATCGGCGCCGTGGACTTCCTGGTACAGGGCACCATCTACCCGGACGTCATCGAGTCCGGCCTCGGAAAATCCGCAGTCATCAAGTCCCACCACAACGTGGGCGGTCTCCCCGACTGCGTCGATTTCAAGGAAATCATCGAGCCGCTGCGCATGCTGTTCAAGGACGAGACCCGCAAAGCCGGTCTGGAGCTGGGCATTCCGGAATATCTGGTATACCGTCAGCCGTTCCCGGGCCCGGGCCTTGGCGTGAGAATCATCGGCGAGGTCACCCCCGAGAAAGTGCGCATCGTCCAGGATGCCGACGCGATCTACCGTGAGGAAATCGCGAAGGCCGGCTGGGACAGAAAGCTGGGCCAGTATTTCGCTGCCATCACCAACATGCGCTCCGTAGGCTGCATGGGCGACGAGCGGACCTACGACTACGCCATCGCGCTCCGCGCGGTAAACACCGTCGACTTCATGACCGCCGAAGCCGCCGAGCTTCCGTGGGAAGTTCTGGGCAAGGTGTCCAGCCGGATTGTCAATGAGGTGAAAGGCGTCAACAGAGTTCTGTATGATGTGACGGGGAAACCGCCGGCTACGATTGAGTTTGAATAGTTGTGTTCCCACCCAATTAAAACCCACCCAATCCTCCGATCAAAAACATACGGTCACACATAAGGTTTGGGTTTGGTTAAAATAAGGAAAATAAAACAGAGAGCGAGAAGGACGAAAATCTTTCCCGCTCTTTTTTACCAATTTTCACTCCTATTTTCCGCTTTTCATAAGGTTTCATCCGGCTTTTGATAAGGATAAAATCATGAAAAGTGAAAATGAAAAAATCTTAAATCCCTTGTATTTAAAAGAAAAATGGGCAATTTGGAAAAGGGAAGAAGAAAAGAGAATGGGTTTTAAAAAGGGAAAAAGGGAAAATAAAGAGGAAAATTGGATTTGGAAGATGATGGATTTGGATGGGACGGGATGATGGATTTGGATTGGACTTGAACAATAGACAGAACCCCGGAAATGCTGATAAAATGGGCATTTCCGGGGTTGATTTATGTCCGTTGGCTCTAAAATGGCTCTAATTATTAAAAATAATGAAATTACACTTCTGCTATTTCAATAGCATCAACTATGACAGCTTCTTCTTCGGTAGTATGATGGTCTGGATTGCTTAATAATGTATCCTGCAAGGATGCCTTTAATTTATCGCAGCATGGTTTAAAGGAGAGATATGTAATGCCTCCGCCAATAACTCCTCCGACAACAGGAATAGCCTTTTTGAAGAAACCGGAAAATATCTGCTTTGTCATATTAACACCAAACCATTTTGAGACGCTTTTTACAATGGGATAGATTGTTCCTTTGGTCAGGGCGGCTCTCATCAATTTTTTCTCTACGCCTTTTCCTAAAGCTGTTGCCATAGCTTTGAGGGCGGTATTTGTACCTTGTACTCCATACATAACGCCGAGACAGACGATCAATAGATTCATAGTTTCGGAATCAAATTTATGCCCTTTTTCTGTAGTATCAATTTCTGGAAACCCATACAAATACATAAGTTTTTGGGTTGCCCGCAGCATATACCCATAGTATTGTGCAAGATCCGCAGGAATGGTAGCAACCATGGCTACTCCGCCCGGCGCACCGAGGGCGGCAGAAATTCCAGATACACAGTTCCTTTCAAATTTAATCACTTCATCTGCAATCTTATCAATTTCACTGGGCGGAATCTTGGCATAGGCAGGATTGTGTTCAATCGCATTATCAATAGTTTCTTGGAGGTAATTTTTCATTAATTCCTTTTGAAGAAAATCTTTTCTGTTTACTTTTATACCGGGAGTCTGCAAACCAATAATGATGAAATCCTCAATATCAATTTCTCCGTTTCCATTTGCATCCACTACGTTTACAATAGAATCTTTTGATTTTGTAATGACAGATTTCGCTTTATCCGTTGCGACCGAAAAAGTTTTCCCGACATTTATGGCTGTATCATTTAGATTTTCTTTCAACGATTTTGTGTTATTTGATTCGCTTTCATTCTCTTTCATTGGTTATATCTCCTTTCACAAGAGAAGATGTATTTTTCGCGAGATAATATCTTGTTATTGCGGAAATACTTTCACAGCTATTCCAGAAGTGCCTTTTTTGACAACGATATTTGTATCGACTAAATGCTGTTTGATCTGCTCACAAGTTTCGTTCATCTGAGACACTTCTTGCTGGAACACCTCTTCGTTCGGAAATGCGTCTTTAGAGGCAAGTAGATTTTCCTGCAATTTCTTTGCTTTGGCAAACTTCGCCAAACGATCATTGATTGCCGGATGTTTAAAGCGGATTTGGATTGTTTCTGGAATCAGATTTCCATCTTCATCTTTATCTCCGTCAATTTCCATATCTACATTCTCATCCATTTTAAATAGTAAAGTAAGCACATCAGAAGCAGTTTCTATATCAAAGTCTGTAAAAACATTGATACTTACGCCTAAAGCGTTTGCAATTTTTAAAAGCTGATCGGGCTTGGGATTGCGGCTACCCAGCTCATATTTGCGGATTGTGGTTCCGTCTATGCCTGCCAGTTGTCCTAACATATTCTGTGAAATTCCCCGGATATTTCGGAATGTTTTAATCTTTTCTCCTACTGTCATAAGATTACTCCTTTCAGAGTGAATATAAATAATAGGGACATTTGTATTCTATCATACTTAAGCGAAATAAGGAAGAAAAAATTAGAAATTATATTGGAAAGGCACAAAAAATCCAATATAACGAGGATAGAAATAAGGCATAAATGTGCCTGACAAAAAATAAGGAGGACACTGAATGGAGAAAACAAGAAAAATGTATGTAACAGCGGAAGAAGCAGCTGAGATACTTGGCGTGTCAACAGGTTATGCCTATAAGATTATTCGGGGATTAAATGAAGAATTAAAAGAAAAAGGTTACAGGACGATCTGCGGCAAAATTCCAACAAAGTATTTTGAAGAAAAGTTTTATGGCTTGACCGTAACAATGTAGAAAGGAGGACTTTTATGCCGGCAACAAGAGATGGTAAGATGTGGCGCAGTCAGTTTTATTACAAGGACTGGCAGGGAGTGAGCCACAAGAAAAATAAGAGAGGCTTCAGGACAAAAGCAGAAGCAGAACAGTGGGAAAGAGATTTCCTTCAGCAACAGCAGCGCAATCTGGATATCAATTTTGAAAACTTTGTTCAGAATTATTACGAAGATATGGAGCACAGGCTGCGTGAAAATACCATGAGGACAAAGAAGTTTATCATTGATCTGAAAATTATCCCCTACTTCAAAAATAAGAAGATGAATGAAATCAAGGCTTCGGATGTACGAGCCTGGCAGAATGCTCTTATGAAAAACGGATATTCGCAGACCTATTTGAAAACCGTAAACAATCAGTTATCTGCTATTTTTAACTATGCAGTAAAATATTACGATCTGCGGGATAATCCATGCAGGAAGGCTGGAAGCATAGGGAAAAGCCACGCCGGAGAAAGACAGTTCTGGACGAAGCAGGAGTTTAAACAATTTCTTGCAACTGTAGAAGATAAGCCGGAAGCAAGGATGGCATTTCTGCTTCTTTACTGGACGGGTATGAGGATTGGAGAATTGCTTGCGTTGACCTATAACGATATTGATTTAGAAAAACGTACCATTTCAATCAATAAATCATATCAGCGTTTGGATGGAAGAGATATTATCACACCGCCTAAAACTCCGAAGAGTAAACGTATTGTGACGATACCGCTGTTTCTTGCGGAAGAATTGCGAGAGTATATGTCTCATTTATACGGGATTATGGCAGATGAGAGAATGTTTCGATTTACGAAATCTTATATGGAACATGAGATTATCAGAGAAATTAAGGTTTCTGGAGTAAAACGGATACGTCTGCACGATGGGCCTGCTAAAATAGGACTAAATCAGAAACACCCCACAGCAAGGGGCGCGCTGGTTTAGTCCTGTTTTTATTCTATGAACATAGAAGGAGGCCAAAATGAGAAAAGAAGCCAGAATAACGGCTATCTGCAACCAAAAGGGCGGCGTAGGCAAGACCGTTACTGCGGTCAACCTGGGAATTGGACTGGCACGGGAGGGCAAGCGTGTCCTTCTGGTTGATGTGGACGCACAGGGTTCTCTTACTGCCAGCCTCGGCTATAAGCGGCCCGATCAGATGGAGGACACCCTGGCGGTGATCCTGGGCCACATCATCGCAGACGAACCGTTATCCCCCGGCGAGGGCATCATCCACCATGGGGAGGGCGTGGACCTCCTACCGGCCAACATCGAGCTGTCCGGCTTGGAGGTCACGCTGGTAAACACTATGAGCCGTGAGACGATCCTGCGGGACTATCTGAACAGTGTCCGGGACCAGTACGATGTGATTCTGCTGGACTGCTGCCCATCCCTCGGTATGCTGACCATTAACGCACTTGCAGCGGCAGATGAAGTCTTGATTCCGATGCAGGCTCACTACCTTTCCATCAAAGGCTTAGAGCAGCTTATCCGAACTATATCAAATGTGAAGCGGAAAATCAATCCCGGTCTGCAAATCGCTGGCATCTTAATCACCATGGCAGATATGCGGACTAACTATTCGCGGGAGATCATCGAACTGCTTCATGAAGCCTACGATACCCGGCTGCGGATATTCAGCAGTATCATCCCTCTGTCCATCCGGGCGGCGGAAACCAGCGCAGAGGGCCGGAGCATCTATCTACATGACCCTGCTGGTAAAGTCTCCGCCGCATACACCGCATTGACGCGGGAGGTCCTGACATGAGAAGCAGCGCCGGAAAGATTGAACTGACCGGCTTTGACGATCTGTTTCAAACAGGCGGTGAAACGGTACAGGAGGTTCCGCTGTCGGAGCTGTTTCCTTTCAAGGATCACCCATTCCATGTGCGAGACGATGAAGCGATGCAGAAAACGGTGGACAGTATCGCCCGGAGCGGCGTTCTGTCTCCCGGCATCGTCCGTCCCCGGCCAGAGGGCGGCTATGAGATCATAGCAGGCCACCGGCGCAAGCGCGGGAGCGAACTGGCCGGTAAAGCCACCATGCCCGTGCTGGTGCGTGACCTGGACGATGATGAAGCCACGATCATCATGGTCGATTCTAACCTTCAGCGAGAGAAAATCCTGCCCAGCGAGAAAGCCTTTGCCTATAAGATGAAGGTTGATGCTTTGAAACATCAAGGGGCGCGTAACGACCGAACATCAGCACGCGGGGTGCCGAAGTTGCAAGCGAGAGATCAAGTTGCGCTGGACGCTGGTGAAAAGTCGCATATGGCAGTTACACGCTACATATCGTTGACAAAGCTAATCCCGTCTTTGCTGACCATGGTAGATGAAGAAAAACTATCAGTCAGCACCGCCGCTGACTATATTTCCGTCCTGACGGAAGATGAGCAGATCGACCTTGCCTCTGTGATGGACAAGCTGGGTGTGATTCCGGTCAAAGGCCAGCTTGCGAAAATCAAAGAGCAGAGCAAGGCCGGAACACTGACCATCACAGTGATAGAGGCCATCCTATCGGAAGGGCGCCCCGCCACCGTGCAGGTGGTTCTCAAACAGGCGCGTCTGAGCCAATTCTTCCCGCAGACCTACACTGCCCAGCAGATGGAGGAAGTCATTGTATCTTTGTTGGAAGCGTGGAGTGTTCAACAAAAATGATTAGGAGTTTATGACTATGAATCAAATTCCAGAAGAAATCAGGAACATCCTGTTCCCCGAATTTTTGATGAAAGAGCTATCCAACCTTGAGAATTGTAAAGAGGGGTGCCAATCTTGCTGCAAAGCTCAGAACGATGGCGGCAGACTGTCTGATCTATGCCTGCACCTGCAATTTTCAAGAGTTCAGGCCAAGATAAGCAGGACTGTACCAGAAGTATTTGCATTTATCAAGATGCAGCAGTTGGCACATTCGCAGTGGACACCAAAACGCCGTACCATGTCGGATGCTATCCATGAAGCATTTCCCTCTCTTACATTACCGCAATGTGTCCAATTAGTCCATGCTTGGGCGGTCTATGACGCCAAGTACGAAAATCCCGTTGATAAAGACGGTCTTGCAATTCGCTTTCGCTATTACATTGACTATCAGACACAGCGTGGCCCCGTTTCAGCCCATGTAGCTGAATATTGGGACAGAGACACGTTGGAATGGAAGCGGCAGGGGGTCTATTTTTTCTCAAATACCTACCGGGAAATTGACAGCGGTGAGAATCTGGAAGAACGAAGCCGGTTCCTGTCCTTTCTGCTTGACCACATTCGCAGCGGCTATCAGGTCGAGTACATTCCAGGAGTTTTCACAAATGCGCAACTGGCGGAGGATGAATAATGCGCACAGCACCATGGAGCATGAGCGTGAATATGAATCTGCAAAATTGGAGGCTCCCCGTTTTTGATAACGCGATTCATCCTCATGCGAAGTTTCACTATTTCATCGGGAACAATTCACTATGCGGGCATCACGCCCAGGATAACGACTTTTTCCAGACCAGTATGCTGGACTGCGGCGTTTCCTTTTCCCCTGACCGTGTATGCAAGCGGTGTTTACGGGCATATCTAAAATCACAGTGCTAACCCTATCAGCCACCCCCGCAACTGACTAAAAATCAGTTGTGGGGGTGGCTTTTTTGCGTTTCTGGACAAATCTACAATGCGGAGGAAGATCAGCGCCCCGGTGACTATCACAGTCGCTGGGGCGCTTTTTTTGTTTTCCCCACCAAAACAAAGGAGGCAAACATCATGCCGTCAAATCTGAATCTGGACTACTACTACGGCAACGAAGCGGAACAGTACAGTTTCTACCGCATCCCCAAGGCCCTGCTGACGGACCCTCGGTACAAGAGCGTTTCCATCGAGGCGAAGGTCCTCTATGGCCTTCTGCTGGACCGGATGGGGCTGTCTGTCAAAAACGGCTGGATGGACAGTGACCGCCGCGTCTACATCTACTTCACCCAGGAGGACGCTATGGCCCTTATGAGCTGCGGCAAGGACAAGGCCACAAAGCTGTTTCGGGAACTGGACAAGGACGGCATCGGCCTGATCGAGCGCAAGAAGCAGGGCCAGGGACGGCCCACCCGTATCTACGTCAAAAACTTCATCCTGCCCCCGGACCCCGGCCAGCCCCAGCCGGAACAGACCCCGCCGCCCTGCGGCTCCCAGACTGCGGAAAATCAGCAGTCTGGACCGTTAGACAGCGGTGAAACCGCCCTCTTGACTGCGGAAAAGCCGCAGTCTGCACCGCTGGAAATGCGCGGTCTTGACAGCGGTTTTTCCGCCCCTAATAAGACTGAAAAGAAAAATACTGAACTGAACGATACTGACCCATCCATCTTTCCCCCTACCCCCGCGCCACCCATTGGCAGGCCCAAGAGCCGCATGAGGATGGATGAGATGGATGGATACCGAGAGCTGATAAAAGAAAATATCGACTATGATCTCCTGCTCCAAGAGCATCCCTATGACGAGGAAACGCTGGAGGGCTATGTGGAGCTGATGGTGGAGGTCTGCTGCTCCCGGCGCGACTTCATCCGCATCGCCGGAGAGGAAGTCGCCACCGGCGTGGTCAAGAGCCGGTTTCTGAAACTCAACCATGAGCATATCGCCTACGTTCTGGACAGCCTGAGCCAGAACACCACGCTGGTGAAAAACATCAAGGCGTACACCCTGGCGGCGCTTTACAATGCGCCCACAACCATCGGCCAGTATTACGCGTCCCTGGTCAGTCACGATCTGGCCCAGGACGCCGCTGGAATATAAACGAACGGAGGACAACGTATGACGAGAGAAATTGACATTCTGGTGGTGGAACCGGGCAAGGCTCCCCGCCCCGCGAGAGTGGTGGACACCCTGGACACGTTCGCGGAGATCGTGGGCGGACCTATTGAGGCCGGGTGCTACCTGCCCCAGCGGGTTATGCTGGTCTGCAACAGCGAGGGCAAAAACATGGGCCTGATGCCCAATCGGGAGAACCCCACGGACAGCCGGGACTTCATCGCCGGGACCTTCCTGCTGTGCAGCTTCGAGGGGGAACACTTCGCCTCTCTGTCGCCTGCCCAGCAGAAGGAATTTGAAGCATACTTCGCCCTGCCGGACGAGGAAGGAGGCTTCGAGAAGGAATGACCCGTTACTTACTTCGCCGCCTGCTGGTTCCGCCTTAGAACGCTGCCGCCCTTGATAATTCTAACAATCGAAAGGAGGACGCATGAGCATCAAATTTCCCAACATGAAGCGATTCTTTTCCCTATTCCTGGCGGCGGTGATGATGGCCGGCCTGCTGGCTGTCAATGCCCATGCCGCCAGCAGCAACAAGATCACCGACTACGGCGACGCCTACGGCCATTGGGCCTATGAAGCCCTGACCTGGGCGGTGGACAACGGCGTGATGGTCGGCACATCCGAGGATAAGATCAACCCGGACGGCTACCTGACCCGCGCACAGATGGCTGCTATGATCGACCGGCTTTTCGGCACCTACAAGAGCGCCGATATTTCCCGCTACACGGATGTTTCCCGTGGCGGCTGGTACTATGACTACATCGCCCAGGCGGTACACATGGGGACCTTCGCCGGGTACTCCAACAGCCGCATGGGGCCGGATGAAAACATCACCCGCGAACAGGCCATTGTGGTGCTGGCCCGGACGGTCTGCCTGCCCTCTGCCAGCAGTTCCGCTCTTTCCCGGTTCCCGGACCGGAACGAGGTGGGGACCTGGGCCGCAGACGCCGTTTCCGCTATGGTGGAGCGCGGCTATGTCAGTGGCTACAACGATGGCCGCTTGAACCCCAAGGGCCAGATCACCCGTGCGGAGATGGCGCAGATCATGTGCAACATCTTCCAGAGCGTCTATGAAACCGGGGATGTGACCGGCTCCTATCAGGCCACCGTTCTGGTACGAGGTGCAGCCAATATCCACGATGCTGTGTTTGACGGCGACCTGATCCTCGCCAACGGCCTGGGGGAGAAATCCCTGGACCTCTGCAACATCACCGTCAAGGGACGGCTGGTGGTGTGGGGCGGCTCCGCTGTGAACGTCAGCGGCAAGTCCACCGTGGCGGGCGTGGTCCTGCCCAGGAATGACGGCCCGGTGCAGGTGGTCTTTGACGCCGCCGCCACGGAGTTGTCCGAAAAAGGCTGCTCCATCGTCAAGCCCAGCACCATGGACCGGGGCAACAAGGTCCTGTTCACCGACAAGGCCGACAAGCCCACCATCGCCTTTGATCTCCCGGCGTATCTGTACGTTGGGGATTCCGCCACGGTGAAAACCACCCTCACCGATGCGGATGCCGTCACCTGGGAACTGACCCGTGACGGTAAATCCTACGATATGCCGGAGGGATTCACCAAAGATGGTGGACTGTTCTACTTCATGGAGGCTGGCCGCTACACGCTGAAAGGCTCCGTGGAGAACAGCGGCGGCACCGGCTCTTGTGAAAAGACGGTAGAAGTCCTGCCTATCGGGGATATTGCTTTCTCTCTGCCGGAGTATGGCTACACCGACCGGGCGGAGGATGTGAAGCTGCTGACCAAAAACGATCTGGATGGCTCCGTGGTCTGGACGCTGACCAAAGACGGGAACAGCGTCCCCGTGCCGAAGGACTTCACCAAGGACGGCGGCACTCTGGCTCTGGCCGAGACGGGCAAATATACCCTGACAGCCACCCTCACGGATGCCGCTGGCAAGCAGTACACCGCCAGCCAGACCATTACCATCCTGCCGGTGATCGTCCCCACCGTGACCGCCAGTGCGGACAAGGTGCATGAGGATGAAACCGTAGAGATCGGCCTGACTGTGGAGGGCGGCGAACCTGCCGCTATCCGCTGGGCGCTGACCTGTGACAGCAAGGATACCGCTGTCACCCTGGGCAACAATGGCGGCACCCTCGCTTTTGATGGTGCTGGGGACTACGCCCTGACCGCTATCGCCGTGGATGCCCAGGGCCGGGAGTTTTCCTCCGAGCCTGTGGCAATCAAGGTTATCCCGAACCTGTCCCTTTCCCTGACCTCCGATCTGGAAAAACTGCATGAGGACGAAGCGGCGGCAATCAGCCTGACCGTGGAGCATGGCACACCCTCGACTGTCCAATGGGCTTTGACCCATGACGGCGAGGGTGTTTCTGTTTCTCTGGATGATAACGGCGGACAGCTCACCTTTGACGGCGCTGGGGCCTATGTTCTCACCGCCACCGCTACGGACGAGCTGGGCAAGGAGTTCACCGCAACCCTGCCCATTGAGGTCTACCCTGTGATCGTCCTGACGCTGGACGCGCCGGAGACGACCCACGTTGACCAGCCCGCCGCTGTCACTTTGACCGGAACCGATCTGGATGTGGCGTGGGAAGTCACCTCCGAAGCGGGAGCGGCTATCGACACCGATCTGACCAATGAGGGCGGCGAGATCGCTTTTCCCTCTGCTGGTAACTACACCGTGACTGCCAGCGTGACGGATGCCCTGGGCCGGACGTTCAGCGCCAGCGAGACGGTCAGCGTGTGGGACACCATGAGCCTGTCTTTCAAGCTCCCGGAGTTCGCCCACCCGGACGAGACGGTAAAGGTGAAAATGACCTCCACCAACCTGGGCGAGAACAAGGTGGAGTGGTCCCTGACTGTGGACGGCCAGCCTGTTTCCCTCTCTGCTGCTATCAAGGGCAGTCTGGACAATGAGGGCGGCAGCGTGAAGTTCACGCAGACCGGCACCAACGTCCTGACCGCCTCTGTGACGGACGGCCTGGGCCGTGCGTTCACCTATGAGCAGACGATTGAGGTCTATCCCGTCCTCCATCTAAAGCTGACAGCGGATGCCGCTACCCATGCGGACGAACAGATCAGCGTCACGCTGGAGAAGGACACCGCCCTGCCCGTGACCTGGAGCGTGACCCCCTCCAATGACCCGGACACCGCCACCGCATATGACGGTAGCCTGACCGATAACGGCGGCAACATCCAGATCACCAGCGCGGGGACCTATGATATTGCCGCCAGCGTGACCGATGCCACCGGGCGCGTGTTCGCTGCGGATACAAAGTCCGTCATGGTTTACCCTGTGGCGGGCCTGGACTTCACCCTCCCCGCCGCCGCATGGACGGACAGCAGCACTCCCGTTGATCTCCTGACCAGCGATTTGCAGGGGCAGGATGTGACCTGGACGCTGACGAAGGACGGGGCCGCTGTTTCCCTGACCGGCTCCATGCTGGGCGACCTGGGGAACCTGGGCGGCAAGGTCCGTTTCCCGGAAGTCGGCACCTACACCCTGACCGCCTCCGCCGTGGATGCGCTGGGCCGGGAGTATTCCTGTTCGCAGACCATCCGAATTTATCCCGTTGTCGGCCTGACCCTCACCACCAACGACATGAGCCACACCGATACTGCGGAGGATGTGAAGCTGACCACCACCAACCTGGGTAATAACGAGGTGGTCTGGACCGTGCTGCGTGACGGCGTGGAGATCGTGCCGCCCTTCGATCTGAACGCCAAAGGCGGACACGGCTTCTTCCCCGAAGCTGGTCTTTACACCTTCACCGCCAGCGTGACGGACGAGCTGGGCCGCATGACCACCGCCACGGCCTCCATCCAGATTTATCCCGTGGGCGTGTCCGGCTTCTATCTGCCGAAGATGTTCCACACCGATTCTGTTGTCACTCTGGTGACGGGCTTTGAGGAATTGGGCGAGAATCCCCTGCGCTGGTCCCTGACCCGGAACGGCGAGAACGTCCCCGTTTCTGACTATGTGACTGGTGAACTGACCGCAGACGGCGGCAAAGTCCAGTTCAAGCAGGCTGGGGACTATGTGCTGAAAGCCAGCTTCAAGGATGCCGGGGGCCGCTCCTACTCCTATGAGCAGTCCTTTACTGTTTATCCCATTCCCGTTGTGGCCTGGACCATGCCCAACTACGCCCACACCGATAACACCTTCACCGTGGCCGTGGAATCCAAAAACGTGGTGGAGGATGCCTCCATCAAGTGGCACATTGATGACACCTACGGCCTGCGCCAGAATTGGGGGACGTATGTTGCAGGTACTCTTGGTGTTGAACCGGGCGATATTCGTATCAAACACGCCGGAGTATTCACCCTTGGCTGCGAGATCACCGATCCCACCGGGCGTATCTTCTCCTTTGACGGCCCCTCCATTGAGGTCCTGGCCGAACAGGAATTGCAGGTGAGCATCATTGAGCAGCAGGTCTATACCGGCGAGACGGTCCAGGTGCGGACGCTGGGCAATAATATCGAGCTGCCTGTGGAGTGGTCCTTAGAGAAGGACGGCAAGCCCGCTGACATTTCCACCTATATCACCGGGGACCTCAACAACCTGGGCGGCGCTATCCAGTTCACCCAGGGCGGCACTTTCCGGCTGATCGGCACTCTCCGGGACGGGCTGGGGCGGACCTTCACCGCCAGCGACACCATCACTGTCCTGCCGGTCGGCTCCCTGCAATTCTCCATGTCGGATATGGAGTATGTGGGCAACCGTGTCCCCGTGGTCATGGATAAGCTCTTTAACCCGGACGGCGCAAAGATCACTTGGTCCGCACAGAAGGACGGCGCGGCCTGCATCCTCGACCTGTCCAACCTGGACAATGACGGCGGCACCGTGATCTTCCCCGAACCCGGCGAGTACACCCTGACCGCCACCCTCCGGGACAGCAACGGCAAAACCGCTACCGCCAGTCAGAGCATTACCATCGTGTTCAAAGCTGCGCTTGCGGTTGATGCGCCTGATTCTATCCATATCGGCACCAAGTTCCCCGTTGGCATCAGCGGCGCGGGCAGCTTGCCCGTGAGCTGGGGCGTGAAGCTGGGCGGCAGACCTGTCACCCTGGACAGCAACACCGGATTCCTCTCCAATGACGGCGGTACTCTGGCCCTCTACGCCGAGGGAACCTATACCATCACCGCCACCGTCCGGGACGATGCGGGCAATCTGACCAGCGCGTTTACCACCATTACTGTGACCAACACCGCCCCGGTCATTACCAGCTTTACCGCCAACGCCACCCGCAACATGAAGGATGGCCGTTTCTATGCTGACCTCAACGCCGTGGCCTCTGACCCGGACGGGGACGCTGTGCATCTGGAATGGAGCAGCGAATACCAGCAGGACGGCTATTACGAGGTTGGGACCCATACCATCCGTGTCCGTGCTGTGGATGAATGGGGCGCGGCCTCCGCATGGGAGAGCAGGACCATCGAATTTATCAATAACGCTCCTGTTATCACCACCTTCACCGTTGATGTGACCCGCCAGACCAGCGGCAATAATTTCTTTGCCAACATTGCCGCCACCGGCAGCGACCCGGACGGCGATACCGTGCGGCTGGAATGGGGCGGCGATTACAATTCCTCCGGCTGGTACTCCCGGAACGGCTCTCACACGGTCCGCGTCCGGGCGGTTGACGCATACGGCGCGACTTCCGCATGGCAGGAAAAGACCTTTGAATTTGTGAATCAGGCCCCCTCCAAGCCGGTCATTACCAGGACCCCCGCCAACGGCGTGGTCCGGCCCAGCCAAGCGGTGACGATCACCGCCAACTCCACCGACCCGGAGGGCGACACCATCACCTACGAATGGGACGGCAGAGACGCGGAAACCACCACCTACGGTTATGGCAAGCATCTGGTGAAGTGCCGTGCGGTGGATTCCTTCGGCGCGGCTTCGCCCTGGTCCGCAATCGTGTTCTTTGTAGCGGACGATGTGGGCGGCGGCATGACCCTGACCACCGCCAACTCCTACATCGAGGAAAGCGGCATCAGCTTTGAGGACAACGGTGAGACGATCTATGGCTATATCACCGAGTACACCTTTGACGTTCCCGCCGTCAGCGGTCACAGCGGCAGCGACTACGGCAGGATCGAGGCGTACAACATCCTCACCGGCACCTGGGACGAGATCGCCTATAAGACTACGAATAATGGCGTGACCCTCTCCGGCCAACTGCCCGCCGGGACCTATACACAGATGCGCTTCTACTACTACACCAACCACGATTGTATGTATAACAAGAGCAACATCACTTACTCCATCGTATTCGATTTTTGAGAAAACTGAAAGGAGAACATTTGCCTATGCACAGAACGAAAAACCTTTCCCGCGTACTGAGCATGGTGCTGGCGTTCTGCCTGAGCGTGGCTCTGCTGCCCGCCCAGGCGTTCGCCGCCACCAAGAACGATGATCCCACCACATGGCCCGCGTCGGATTCCCACTACACGGCCCCGGACAAAAACCCGGTCTATCTCATGGTGGACTTTACGGACGAGGACAATGGCGGCGTTGCGGCCTCCCACTACTGTATCTCCGGTGCGACCATGACGCCGGATATTGTCAAGGCCACCGCTACCACCAGCGGCTACGTCAAGTACACCTGCGACAACTGCGGGAGTTGGGCGCGGATCAATGTTCCGGCCCTGACCCTGAGCGCGTTTACGCTGGACCCCGCCTATAAGGGCATTATGACCACCGGCGTGGAGTTCAGCGGAGACGCTTACACCGTGGTCTATAACGTGGCCCCGGCGTTTCACCGCTATGTCGGCACGAAGCTGGACAACCATGTTTCTGTCTCTGCTCCCGGCTCCTACGGCATCATCATCACCGTGGACAGCGCCATTTATGACAATGTGGAGCTGCGGACAGCGGAAAATCTGCTGGTCCTCCCCAAGTCCATCCCCTGGACAGCCACCTTTGACAGCAAGATTTATGACGGCAACAGCCTTCTGGATGGGAAAACCGTCACCTATCTGGATGTGAACGGCAAATCCATTCCCGCCGCCCTCGCCGCCTGCCAGATGAAGGTGGAGAACGGGGAGCTGACTGTGGACACCGCCTCTCCCGTCTCCCGGCCTGTGGCCGCTGGCCCCTATGCCATTGGCGCGACCATCACGGACAGCAACTACGTCTGGCAGACTGAGGACGGCAAATTCAACACCGTGTACTCCCTGGCCTGGATTTTCCCCGCCACCAACACCATCTATGTGGGCGATACCGTCCAGGCGGTGAAGCTGACCACGGGCAACAGCGTGTATGCCTCCCCCTATACCTGGACCATTGACACCAGCTACGCCGGTTTCAATTCCAGCAAGCCCGGAACCACGGAAATCCAGGTTGTCGTGACCAAAGGCAGTACATCCCTGGGCCGCGTGACCATCCCTGTGACCGTGATCGCCCGTCCCATTCTCAGCATTGAGGAAGTGGTGCGGACCGCTCCCATGGGGACCGCGTTCAATAAGCTGGGCCTGCCCACTACCGTTACCGTTGTGGCCGAGGGCGGCACTGGCAACGCACAGACCGTCACCGGCGTTCCCGTCACCTGGAGCAGCACCGGCTATGACCCCTACACCCTGACGCAGACCGTCCGGGGAACGCTGAACCTCTCCAAGTTCCCCCAGCTTTCCAGCAGCAACATTCCCGCTGTCACCGCCACGATCAACCTGACCTATGGCACCGTGGAGGCCCCCAGCATCAGCGACTACACAAAGTCCTACGATGGACAGTCCACGCCGCTGCCCATGCCCGGACTGCCGGACGGCATCAAGTCCGTGACCGTGGCTTATAAGGGAACGGCCAACAACGGACGGCCTTATAGCAGTTCTGCCGCTCCCGTGAACGCTGGCAGCTACACCGCCACTGTCTCCTTTGTCATGGAGCAGGGCTATCCCCAGCTCTCTGCCACTTCTGTGAGCTATACCATTGAAAAGGCGGCGCAGACCTGTCCCGCCCCCACGCTGTCCAGCGCAACCACCAATTCCCTGACGCTGAACACCGTGGACAACGCCGAGTACAGTAAGGACGGGAAGGTGTGGCAGGACAGCCCCGTGTTCAAAAATCTGGACGCTGGCACCGGCTACACCCTCTATCAGCGGTTGAAGGCCACCGAGGACGGCAACTATGACGCTTCTCCCGCCGCCTCCGCGCAGTTCTCCACGGAGTTCACCACCGTGAATCCCGGCGATCTGAGCGCGGTTATCAAACCGCAGTCCTATCCCTACACCGGCAATCCCATTGCCTATCAGGTCCCCACGATCTCCTATGTCACGAAATCCACCGTGACCTATACCGTGGACGGTAAGACTACGACCACCGCTCCCACCAACGCGGGGACCTATCCCGTGACCGTCAGCTTCACCATGCAGGCGGGCGCGGCGCAGTTGGAGCCGATCACTTCCACGCTGACCATCACCAAGATCAGTCAGAACGCTCCCGCCGCGCCCCGTGCCAGCAGCACCGGGACCAACAGCATCACCATCACCGCTATCCCTGGGGCCGTGTTCTCCATTGACGGCGGCAAGACTTGGCAGGCCAGCACCATCTTTGACGGCCTGACCCCCGACACAGCCTACACTATCCAGGCCAAGTATCCCGGCGACCGCAATCATGAGGAAAGCCCCGTTTCTTCCTCTGTGATTCGTACCACCCGGCAGAACGCCACTACCGCCACGGTTCAGTCCGCCGTCTACACCTACGATGGCACTCCGAAATCCCTGGTGGCGGACGTTCCTACTGGATGCACCGAGGCCGTCCAGACTTTCACCGGAACCAGCGGGACCTCCTACGGCCCCACCACCGAGCCGCCCATCAATCCCGGCGTCTACAACGTGAAGGTCAGCTACACCATGCGTCCCGGTTATGAGGAATTGCAGCCGCAGTATGCCACACTGACCATCAACAAGGCCACTCCCGCAAAGCCCCTGGCCCCCGTGGTCACTGGCGTGACCGATTCCTCCATCACGATCAAGGTGGAGGACGGCATGGCCTACTCCATTGATGGCGGCGTGACATAGCAGACCACCGACACCTTCACCGGCCTGAACCGCGACACCACCTATGAAATCAAGGTTAAGGCGGTGGAGACGGCCTGTTACAAGGAGCTGGAAGGCCCCTCCACCATGCAGGCCACCGAGAAAACGCTGGTGACGTTTGAGAAGTTTGCAGATCAGACGGTGGAGTATACCGGCCACGCGCAGACCTATACTCTGCCGAAGTCTGTCCCCGGCATCGCCTCCATGACTATTACTGGCTATGACGGTATCGCCACCCCGCCCGTCACCGTGGGCGATTATGAGGTCAACATCGACTTTGTGGCCGCAGAGGGGTACAAGCTGCCCGAAACTCTGCCCGCCCCGGTGCTGCACATCACCCGCGCTTCTGGTGAGGCTGGTACTGTCCGGCCTGTGCTGAAGGATGAAACCGTCACCTACACGGGCGCTCCCCAGCGTTACCACGGGGCAGATGGCATTGAGGGCATCGCCTCTGTTGCGCTGACCTACACCGGCGCGGACGGCGTGGAAAGCACCACCGCCCCCACCAACGCCGGAGTTTATCATGTGACCGCCATTTTCTCCCCTGATGCGAACCATACCCTGGCCGCTGGCAGCTACACCGCCACCCTGACCATCCGCAAGGCTGGGCAGGACACGCCCATGGCCTCTTTGGAGAGCAGCAGCGCCCACGCCCTGACCATCTCCGCTATCCCCGGCGCGGAGTACAGTATTGACGGCGGGACCACTTGGCAGACCAGCAATACCTTTGATGGGCTGGACGCTGACAAGAGCTATACCATCCTGGTCCGCATGGCCGAGGACGAGAATCACACCGCCTCCGGCACCCGGCCTGTCACCGGCAGGACCACCGACAAGCCGCTGAATATCCTGGATGCGGATATGCCCTCTTACAGTACCGTCTACAACGGCAACCGCCAGCCCTATCCCTACACCAGCCTTTTGACTGATATGGAGGGCATCCGGTCGGTGAGCGTTATGTACGTTGGCACTCTCGCCAGCGGCAAGCCCTATGAGACTTCCGAAGCCCCCGTGGATGCTGGTACTTATAAGGTCCGGTTCTATCTGGTGGCCGAGGACACCTACGATCTGACTACCGAGCAGATCTACGCGGATATGACCATCTCCAAGGCCCCGCAGACCATGACCACCGCGCCCACCATCGCCCGCCGCACGACTACCACTATCGCGCTGAACCCCGTTCCCGGCGCGGAGTACAGCATTGACGGCGGCGAGACATGGCAGGACAGTCCCAAGTTCACCGGCCTGGACCCCGACACCGCCTACACCTTCACCCAGCGTTTGAAGGAGACGGACAACCTGACCGCTTCTGACAGCCAGAGCGTAGAAGGCCGGACCGTGGCCGACACCGGGCTGAATTATGAGATCGACTACCGCAAGGAGATCATCACCTTTGACCCCGATGTGGTGGAGGCCGGAGAGGACTACACCCTGACCGATGATCTGTCCAACGGCTCCACCGTGACCCCTGGCACTACTATTTATATCCGTCTGGTAGACGATGGCACAGGCAACCCCGGCCCCGTGGTCATGGAGGTTCTGCCGGAGCGTCCCGCCGCTCCCGATGTGAAGGTGAACCCCTTCGACTTCACCATGAATACCACCACCGATATGGAGTATTCCGAGGATGGCGGCGAGACATGGTATCCCTGCGTGGAGGGCCAGAACGTGGAGGACAAGCAGGGTGAGACGCTGCTGGTTCGGATCGCCGCTACGGACGATTCTTTCAAGAGCGACCCCGCCACTGTGATCGTCCCCGTCCGGGGCGAGGCTCCCGTGCTGACCATTGACAACGCCACCGAGCGCATGGACAGCACCGCCGCTATGGAATATTCCAAGGACAACGGCGCAAGCTGGATCACCTGCCTGGACAACATGGACCTGTCCGACCTGACCAATGCAACCCTCCTGGTGCGCTATGCCTGTGACGGCACCAAGCCCGCCAGCAACACCGCCACCGTGATCGTCCCCAGCCGGAACGCCGCTCCCATCGCTGACATTGATCGTGTGGCGGAGCTGCTGACCGTTACCGGCACCGCGCCGGAGTACCGGACGGAAAATGGCTGGACCGCTGTTCCCGCTGCTGGTCTGGATGTGTCCAGCTTCTACGGCAAGGAGCTGGCTGTCCGGGAGAAATACGATACGGACCATTTCGCCAGTCTGCCCGTGCTGGTGAAGGTCCCGCAGAAGGGTGAGAAGCCCGACCTGACCATTGACCGGGACAAGCAGACGGTGAACACCACCGCTGGTATGGAGTATTCCACGGACGGCGGCAAGACCTGGACCAAGTGCGACCCTGATATGGATGTGTCCGATCTGACCGGCCAGACCATCCTTGTCCGGGACGCCGCTACCGATGATAAGTTTGCCAGTGAGCCGACTGAGCTGCGTATCCCCAATAAGACGGAGAATCCCACCGTCACCCTGGATACGGAAAAGGAAACCATCAACACCACCGAGGATATGGACTACTCCACCGATGGCGGGCTGACCTGGAACCCCTGCACCAAGCCGCTGGACGTTTCCGGCATGACCGGCCAGACCATTATCATCCGCAATCATGGCGATGATGATTCCTTCCCCAGCAGCGGCGTGACCATCACCATTCCCGCCCGCCGGGATGCTCCCAAGGTGGAAGTGGACAGCAAGGCGCAGACCGTCAGCTCTGACAAGGGGGCGGAGTTCTCCGCTGACGGCGGCAAGACCTGGGCCACTCTGGAAAAGCCGCTGAATACCGCTGACTACCAGGGCAAAACGGTCCTGTTCCGGTTCCCCGCCACCAAGGACGATTTCGCCAGCCGGACCGTCACTGTGTTGATTTCCAAGAATCCCGGCGCTCCTGTTCTGGTCTTTGACCCCAATGGCGAGACGCTGAACACTACCCCTGATATGGAATACTCCACGGATGGCGGCAAGACCTGGAAGCCCTGCACCAGCCCCATGGATATGTCCGATTGGGCTGGGAAGGACGTTCTCATTCGCTATCCCGGCGGTGAATCTATCACCGTGAAGATTCCCGCCCGCCGCAAGGCCCCCGCTGTGGGCCACACCGATGAAACCCGGCAGGGCCGCAACGATGGTACTCTGACCAAGACGGACAAGACTATGGAATACCGGCTTCTGCCTGACGGCAAGTGGACCGCTATTGCCGGGAACACCGTCAAGGGACTGGCTCCCGGCACCTATGAGGTCCGCTACGCCGCTACCTCCACCGAAATGGCCTCCGAAGTCCAGACGGTGGTGATCGCCAAGGGCAGCGCCAGCGGCGGTATCGGTGATCTGGATGTGAACGGCTCCAAGCTGTCCCTGCTGAACCGGAAGGACCATATCGCCTATATCGCCGGACGCACCAGCACTCTGGCCGCGCCCAATGCTGACATTACCCGTGCCGAGGTTGCCGCTATCCTCTACCGTCTGCTGACCCCGGAGGCCAAGTCCGCCTATGGCACCAACATCAACCGCTTCAAGGACGTTCCCGCTGATGCGTGGTACATCACGGCTGTGTCTACTCTGACCAACCTGGGCGTTATCACCGGCTATCAGGACGGCACCTTTGGCCCCCAGCGCAGTATCACCCGTGCGGAGCTGGCGACCATTCTTGCCCGGTTCTGTGATGCGAACGGCAGCGCCGCCGCTCTGGACCGCTTCACCGACATTTCCGGGAGCTGGGCCAGAAAGTACATCAATCAGGCGGCTGCGGCTGGACTGGTCTACGGCTACACGGACGGCACCTTCCGTCCCGACCAGAATATCACCCGTGCGGAAACCATTGTGATAGTCAACCGTATCCTGGGCCGCTCCGCTTCTGCTGACACTGTGGTGAATGGCTATAAGACCTTCTCCGATGTTGCCGCTGGCGCGTGGTACTATTGGGATATTGTTGAGGCGTCCAATGCCCACACCTTCAACCTGGACGGCTCCACGGAGCGGTGGACCGCCCTCGGCTGATTCATAACACACGTTTGCCCCGGAAGGACTTCAAATCCTTCCGGGGCTTCTTTTTTGCGTTAAGGAGGCTGATATAACGGAAAACAACAACAATTTCTGCTCAATCTCGCTCTCTGGCGGGAAGGATTCAACGGCCATGCTCCTGCTGATGCTGGAAAAGGATATGCCCATCGACTGTGTGATCTATGCTGATACCGGCATGGAGTTCCCGGAGATGGAGGCCCATATCGCCAAACTGGACGATCTTCTCTGCCGGGAGCGCGGCATCCATATCACCACCCTGCGGCACCCCCACGGCTTTGAATGGATGATGTTTGAAGAACCGAAGCAGAAGCCGAGCTGTTTGGAGCGCCGCGCCAGGATGGGCGTTCCACCCTATGGAAACGGCTGGCCGGGGGCAAAGGTTCGCTGGTGTACCGGGCAGCTTAAAACCCACCTGATTCGGAAAGAGGTCAATCGTCTGAAAAAGGAAAAGCACGGCCTACATTTTATTGGCATTGCCGCTGACGAAGCGTGGCGGTGTAAGGACGATCCGCATGACCGCTATCCTCTGGTGGAATGGGGCATTACCGAAGCCCAGGCGCTGCAAATCTGCTATGACTGGGGCTATGACTTTGGAGGACTGTATGAAATCTATCGCCGTGCCTCCTGCTGGTGCTGCCCTCTGCAACGTATTGACGAACTGCGGAAGTTGAGGACCCACCACCCGGAGCTGTGGGCGCGGCTGCGGGGCCTGGATAACCGGGCGCGGGAAATGTTCGGCCCCGGTCCCCTGGGACAATTCAAAAAGGATTGGAGCGTGGAGCGGTTGGAGGAACGCTTTGCCCGTGAGGAAAAGGAGGCTCATTCCTGATGCACCTTCTCCACCGTCTGGTGGTTCCGCCTTAGCGTCCCGCTCTCCCCTTACAAAAAAATTGGGAAAGGAGGTAGACACCCGTGGACTATGAAGCAAAGCGCCCTCTGATGGAGCAAATCGACAAATGCCTTTTGGAACACACCGTTGCCGCTGGGACAAAAGAGGGCGGGCCGGAAATTTTGGACGCATATCTGCTCCAAGGTTTGTCCGAAACCCACTACTATCTGAAGGTGGAGCATGATTTTAAGCCTAATGAGGTAGCGGCCCTGCTGCAATTTACCGATCCGCTGGTTGTGGCGCGGGAGTGCTGGGAGGAACGGGACCCCGAAAAGGGCTTTCCCATCTGCGACCTGCTCAATAAAATCAAGGCGTATGACAGATTCCCTCTGGTGGACCCTGCCGGGTATGCACAGCAGCAGGAGCAAATGGAAAACAAGCTGAAAGCGGTGCTGGACCAAAATATGGCCGACTTCCATGCTTCGCTTTTAAGCATGGACAAAGAGGACATTATCGCTAAGAGCGGCCGGATCAGTATTATGCAGGACGCATACGACTTCATAAAGGAGTTTGAGTTTAAGCGGAGTGACGTAGAAACTTTACTCCGCATGGAAAATCCGCTGGAATTTGTTGCAAATCATTGGCCCTCTGATCTGGATGGCCTGTTTGATATGACTGCTCTGATAGGCGAAGCGATTGATGAAGCGGCCAAGGACACAGTTGCCCAGCGAGAGGCGGAACAGCCTGCCCCGGTGAAAGAATCAGCTTCTCAGGACAAGTCCCCGGTAGAAGCACTGAACGCTCTGTTGGACAAAAACATGGCTGATTTTGATGCTGAACTGGTGGGCATGGACGCGGCTGAAATCGCTGAAATTCAAGAGGTTACTTCTACGCGGGAAATATATAACTTCATAAGGAATGTGTCTGAAAGAGAATTTGAACCGCATGAAGCAGAAATCTTACTCCGCATGGAGAATCCCTTACAGTTCATCGTGGACCATTTTCCTAATGTAACAGAGGCTATAAATCAACTTGCAAACGAAGCGGTCAGGGAAACGGGCAAAGCAGCTCTGCCGCAGTCCGTCCATGAAGCCGGGGATGCTGTTGTTGGTAAGAAACCCTCTGTTCTGAAACAAATCAAAGCCAACAAGCAGGAAGTTCACCAGCCGCCGCCCTCGCAGGAGCGTACCAAGGGCGGCGAGGTCCGCTGATATTGTCCGCCGCCGCTTGCATAGAAGGAGGTATATCATCATGCAGGACGAAGTACGGGATAAATCCGTCGCCCTGGCAATCAAAGTTGGCAAGACTGGCGGCAAAATGACCGCCGATCTTCTCAAATGGGCTATGCGAAAGTACATGACGCAGGCCCAAAATCCGAAAATCCACCACGGCAAACAGACTGTAAAGCAGCTTGTGAAGCAGGGGCAGGGTGTTCAGAATATCGAGATCACCGATAAGAATATCAAGTCCTTTGAACACGTTGCCAAAAAATACGGTGTGGACTTTGCGCTGAAAAAGGATACCGCCAATGGCCGCTACCTGGTTTTCTTCAAGGCCAAGGACGCGGACGCCCTCAACGCCGCCTTTGCCGAGTACACCGCCAAGACCCTGCACCGCAAGGCCCCGGAGAAACCCTCCGTGCGGCAGCGGCTCTCCCACTTCAAAGAGGTGGTCAAGAATATGGTGCTGGACACGGCGAAAAATCGTGATAGAGGGGGGCATGAACGGTGAAATTCGATGTAAAGAAGTTCCTGATTCTCAATTTCCCCTATGTGTTCATGTTCTGGTTTTTTGACAAGGTGGGCGAGGGCTACCGGCTGGCGGCTGGCGCGGATATGGTCACAAAGGCCATGGGCGCGGTGTCCGGCCTGGGAGAGATCATTTCCCATAACCCGCTCCCCAGCTTCAACCCCCAGGACCTTCTCATTGGGCTGATCGGCGCGGCAGTTATCCGTGCGGCAGTCTATATGAAAGCCAAGAACGCCAAGAAGTACCGCCACGGCGTAGAGTACGGCAGCGCCCGATGGAGTGCATAATCTTAAGTGTAAAGGACACCTACATGGACGCACAGGAGGATATGCACATGAATGATTACAACAAAATCACAGCCCTTTACTCCCGTCTTTCCGTAGGGGACGAGGACAGGGACGGCGGCGAGAGCAACAGCATACAGAACCAGAAAATCTTTTTGGAGAACTACGCCAGAGGGCAGCGGCTGACGAATATCCGGCACTACATCGACGACGATGAAAGCGGCAGATTTTTTGACCGTTCTGCCTACTCCCGCATGATGGAGGACGTTGAAAACGGGAAAATCGGCGTTTGCATTATGAAAGACCTTACCCGCTGGGGGCGCGACTATCTCCAAGTCGGCAACGCTATGGAGATATTCAGACGGAACAACGTGCGTTTTATCGCGGTCAACAACGGCATTGACAGCGAGAAGCCCGACACATTGGAGTTTGCGCCCTTTATCAACATCATGTCGG
>ERZ894229.482-NODE-482-length-33496-cov-35.0382_pt1 | contig 33496 bp, 29 predicted proteins | sample MGYA00380295_ERZ894229 | MGnify/ENA primary metagenome ERZ894229 (study PRJEB32331, sample SAMN06328479) | human gut metagenome | biome: human gut microbiome; feature: stool | host: Homo sapiens | collected 2014-09-17 ... | reverse complement strand
TCTTTGAAATTCCTAATTGCATTACGAGGTTATTATACTTCCTATAAGGGAAATTATCGGAAGTGAAAAATCCCAAGAAAAGCAATGTCATTTTCTGGAAAAAAGTGGTATAATATACATACAAAATAAAGGAAAGAGGGTGAGTATCTTCGCAAGAAAAGAGAGCTCCAGAAAAGGAATGAACAATGACTGCACGAAGACACCATGTTACGATCCAGAGGTACTCGAGAGATGTCGCCAGGAGAGGAAGAATGGGCGTGAAGATGGCATTTCCATCGGAGTGTGGAGAGAGCGATGCCGGATTGCACGGCTGATGGCTCTGAACAATGAACCGATGGAGAAGATCACGTACTACACGAAACTCACCGAGGAGAATATCAAGGGGTTGACGTTATAACATAGCTTTCGGAGCTGCTGCAAAAGCGGATGAACCATCTGCCGGAGCAGCAGCTCCACTTTTTGTTAAAATTTATAAAATATTAAACAAATTCCAAATGTTTTCGTCTACTAGAGCATTGCGGCAAACGTGCTAAAATGCTATACTAAGTAAAGTTTAATTGGACGTTATGATAGGGAAGATACAGCGTGAAAAAATTTGAACAATACAAGCGAATCATAAAATTCGGTTTTGCCATGGTGATCGTGCTTTTGGAGATCGCCATTTATGCATACGTGTGGTATGGATATTATAACCCTTTGCTTAAGAACCCGTTCTGGCGCAGGGGAAACTGGCTGATCATTGTCCTGTATGGTGTACTGCTTCTGTTTTTCTTAAAAACATACGGCGGTTTGAAGATCGGCTTCCTTAAAAAAGGAAATTTGATATATTCTCAGATATTGTCCGTAGTATTTGTCAATATCGTCACGTATATTCAGATTGCCCTGATTGATAAAAAATTTCATAATGTTCTGATGATCCTGGTGGTCACGCTGCTGGACGTTGTGGTTATTGTGGCGTGGACGTTTGTTTTCCAGTGGATCTACGGGCGTATTTTTCCGCCGCGGCGGATGCTTTATGTGCATGGAAACCGCTCCACCAGTTATCTCAGAGATAAGATCAACTCCCGCGAGGACAAATATCAGATTTGCAGAAATCTGGATTACCGGTGCGGGATGGAGCGGCTTTTCAAGGAAATCGATAAATATGACGCGGTGATTATTGATGATATCCCGTCCCATGAGCGGAACCGGCTGATAAAGGAATGTTACAACCGTTCCGTCCGCACGTATTCAGCGCCGAAGATATCCGATATATTAATAAGAAGCTCGGGCGAAATGAATCTGTTTGATTCGCCGCTTCTTCTCTCGAAAAATGACGGGCTGCAGATCGAGCAGAAGATTGTGAAGCGGCTTCTGGATATCGCAATTTCAGCAGTGGGACTTTTGATAACCAGCCCGTTGTTTCTGCTGATTGCGATTTCGATTAAATGCACAGATCGCGGCCCTGTTTTCTATAAGCAGAAACGTTTGACACAAGGCGGAAAAGAATTTAAGATTTACAAATTCCGCACCATGATACAGGATGCCGAAAAAGGCGGAAAAGCGGTTTTGGCCAGAGACGAGGACGATCGGATTCTGCCGGTCGGCAAGGTTCTTCGCAGGCTGCGCCTGGACGAGCTTCCGCAGCTTTGGAATATTTTGAAAGGCGATATGTCCATGGTGGGGCCCCGCCCCGAGCGGCCGGAGCTGATGGCCGAGATTGTCGAGGAGATCCCGGAATTTGTCTACCGTTTGAAAGTAAAGGCCGGTCTGACCGGCTATGCGCAGGTGTACGGTAAGTATAACACCACGGCATATGATAAATTAAAATTAGATTTGACTTATATTAGGAATTATTCGATCTTTCTGGACTTGAAACTCATCCTGATGACTCCGAAGGTGATGTTTTTGAAGGAGAGTACGGAAGGGGTTAAGGAGTAGGGGATTCCGCGATGCCGGTTTAAAATACGGCCATTAAAAATAAATCGTTTTTTTGGTCGAGAGCCATTCCATTCCGCAATAAGGTTTAGAAGGCCTTTTTCGGGGGAATATTCCTTGACGTTAAGACCACAGTGCTCCGTCCATTTTTTAAAAACCCTGCTCACAGCCAGCTCATTGTCAGTGGGGCTGGGAGCCTAAACGATCTCCTGTAAGCAGGAAATCGCTTCTTCTGTGAGAGTGATAGGCTATAGGATCTTGACGAAAATTTTGGATTGTAGGAATGAAATTGAGCATTATTTAAAGAAAATTTGAACGGGCCTCTACATTTGTTTTTAATGAAGAGGCCCGTTCTAAAATATTGTTTTATTCAAGTATGGATATGAATTTATCGGCTACTGCATATCGAGAATACTTATTATATATTATATTATAGTAGTTTCTCAATTCCTCAACCGTCATATCGGGAAGATGCAAAAGTTTATAAGTAAGATCATCAAAAGAATTAATATATGCGTAGGGAATTTGGTTCATAACTTCTAGGGATCCTTCATTACGCATACAAAATACCATTTTGCCGTTAAGTATACCTTCGATATATGGCATACCAAATGAATGGTTTAGAGAAAAGTCCACAACAGCATCGTATTGCGAGATGGTAAGTTTTATATTATTAGTTACTCCGCGATAATGGATGTAATTCATAAGATCTTCTTCAATTAATATATCGAAAAATTCATCTAACATATTACCTGTTCCATAGATATCTATGACAATTCGTGTTTCATTTCGTTCTTTTAAATATCTTCCATAATTTAAAAGATTAATGATATCTTCACGACGTTCTTCGCTAATGCGTACTAAATAGATTCCGTAATAGACATCTTTTGCGGGTACTGCTGTTAGTTCGTCATTCTCGACACATCTGGAAGATTCAACACCATTGCCTAATACTTCGAAAGAAGCATATTTGTCATAAGCGTACTTGTCGAATAATTGTTTTCTATTGTTTTCAGTTACAAATATAGCTTTTTCTAGGACTACTTTTTTTAGCGAGTCCATTAGTCCAGGAAAGATATCATCGAAAATAGTTGTAGGACAATGGAAGAAATAAATCTTATTTCTTATATTTTCGGACTGCGCATTATATAAAAATAAATGCATGGACTCACGTGTGGATATTACGGTATCGCTTGTTGTGTTTTGCATCCATTTGGTGAGTGCGTATCCGGAATAAGCGGATATTTGAGGAAGGCTTTTATCGTGTATTAAATAGCTGTAAAATTTTTTCCTGCGAAAACATAATTTTTTAATTCTGGCTGTTTTGGATTTTTCTCTAATATCGTAAAAACGTTTCATATTGAGACCATAAGGTAAATTATGAGGTGTTTGTGCTTGCCTAAGAGAAAGTAGCTGTACTAAATAGCCGCGCTCCAGTAACCCTTCTGCAAGGGCACGTGTGGCCAATACGGTACCTCCGATACCAAAAAAATTGTATCCAATGAAAGTTATTTTATGATATTGTATTTTTTTAAATTCTTCATATATTCGGTCAATATGTTTACCTAATTTTACATATTCATAATTAATATTTTCGGGAAGGCGTTGCCTAAAAAAAGGATTTATTGAATAACGTTCATGTATAATCGTATCTACCAATTGATGTGGGGTGGAGATAGAATACATCACTAATTCTTCGATAGAGCAGTACAGCTCACGCTCTTTCAAATATTTTTCTAAATCTGGTTGAAAAAGTACAACAGGCTTATTTAGAAATGTGAAATCAAAGCCAACAGAAGAATAATCTGTGATTAATACATCGCTATTGGCTAGTTCAGCCATAATGTCAATTTTGGATGCGTGTGTAAAATAAATATTGGGAGAATTTAGTTCTTCTGTTATTTCGCTTAATGTATCTTTGAAAAAGGAATGACAGCATACATTCAATTCATAGTCATTTTCATTTAAATAATGAATTAGCAGAGGGTCAGTTAATACTCTATGTATAATTCGAAGAAGTATTTTTGTGCTGTGATTTTTCCCCAAGTATTCTCGCCAGGTTAAAAACCATAATATCTTCTTTTTTTCATGCGGTTTTTCAGCGCGTTTTACGAGTTCTATGTATCTAGGTGGATATTCACCATAATATAACTGATAATCTTTAAAATTATTTTGATTTATAATATTTTCTTTTATATGTGGATTATATAGAGAAAGCGAAATAGGTTATTGTTATAGGATTTTCCGTTATATCCTATTTTTTTTATTGCCAAAGTACCGTGTTGTAAATAAATAATAGGAGTAGTTGTCGGGAAATTTAATTTTTTCCATGCCAGTTTTTCGGGGCGTACATCTCTATAACTTAGCGTGACAAAGAACATGTCTGCCTTGAAATAGAGTTGAAAATGTTTCAAAGAATTTTTCCAAATGATCCATTTCCTTAGAGATGGATTCATTTCACTGTATATTTTTTGATTTTTAGGTGTTTTATTTAATATATAATATTTGTCAATATTATCATCGTATTCTGCAATTTGTTTCCAAAAATGAAAACTATTATTGTTGGCAGTTTCACCAAGGTTTTCGCCGATAAGCCATATAAAACGATTCATTTTTTCCTCCCACATGTAAAATAATCAGATAATCATATTTTTATAAATCTCCGCCACACTCTCAACCGCCCCTTCCGCCACCACTCGCCCCTTCTCCAGCAAAACCGCCCTATCACAAAGCCTCTGCACCTGCTCCAGCGAATGTGACACGAACAGAACGGTGACGCCCCGGTCGAACATTTCCATGATCTTTTTCTCGCTCTTTTTGCGAAACTTCGCGTCGCCGACGGACAGCACCTCGTCCAGGATCAGAATTTCCGGGTCGGCGATGGTGGCGATGGAAAAGCCCAGGCGGGCGCGCATACCGGAAGAGTAGTTTTTGACGGGGACGTCGATGAATTTTTCCAGCTCGGAAAACTCTACGATCTCGTCAAATTTTTCCTCAAGATATTTTCGGGAGTATCCCAGGACACTGCCGTAAAGGAAAATGTTTTCCTTTCCCGTATACTGTGAGTCGAAGCCGGCCCCCAGCTCCAGCAGCGGTGAAATTTTTCCGCGCCGCGTGACGGTGCCGGTGGTGGGCTTATAGACGCCGGCGATGATTTTTAACAGCGTGCTTTTCCCGGCTCCGTTTAAGCCCAGGATTCCCAGGCGTTCCCCTTTCTCCACGGAGAAGGAAATGTCCTGGAGCGCCCAAAATTCATTATATAGAAGCTCCTTTTTTAAAAGCTTGATGACATATTCTTTCAGGCTGTCCACTTTCTCTTTGCTGAGATTGAATTTTATCCCGACATGGTCCAGCTCCAGTGCTTTTTCTGCCATGTAAAATCCCTTTCCAAGAATTAAATGTATAGGACAAATTTATCCTGTTTTCTGTAAAAAATAAACGTTCCTGCGATCAGTGTCGCGATGCACCACAGGGAGGCGTAGCCGAGCTGGAATGGATCCAGCGCAGTCCCGTAAATGCAGCTTCTGAACAGAGCGATGATGCAGTACAGCGGGTTACCGTTTAACACCCAGCCCTTTCCAGCGGCAATAAACTGATCCGGATAGTAGAAGATGGCGCACAGATACATTAAAAGCGTCAGCGCCACGTCCCACAGATACTCCATGTCACGGAAAAATACGCCCATGGTTGCCAGAATCATTCCGATTCCCAGTGAAAATAAAAGAAGCAGGACAAGCGGAATGAAAGCCAGCAGCAGGTGCCAGGTGGGCCAGACGCCTAAAAACAGCGCAACCGCCACCAGAACAACCAGCGAAAACAAAAATATTACATAGGAATACAGGACGCCGGACAGAGGGTACAGATATTTGGGAACGTACACCTTGTTGATCATCCCGCTGTTGGCACGTATGGAGCGTAGGCTGGCTTTGGTGGCCTGTGAAAAGCAGGAATACAAAAGCCGCCCCGACAGTATATACACCGGATATGCCCGGTCCGAGTTGCCGAACAGCGTACCGAAAATGAAGGTCAGAACCAGCATATTGAGGAACGGCTCCAGCAGCGTCCATATAATTCCCAGATAGGAGCGCCTGTACTTGAGGATGATGCCCTTTTTCACCAGCTCTGACAACAGATAACGATATTTGACAAAACCGTGTATCATTCGTTTAACTTTATTCATAGAAACCTCTTATTTAAACATGCGCCGTGCTACAATTCATACTTTGATTTGCCGGGAAGCCGTTGTTCAAATGCCTCCCGCACCTGCCGGGCCAGAACTTCAAAATCCTGTGTTTTGGCCGTGTCGTTGACGCAGATCACCCTGTGACTGCCATTTAAAATATCCCGGCACGCATCGCTGACGGTATCCTTGACGTGATAACAGTGCGAAAATTTGTACGACAATGGGACAAAATTCCCGCTTGCCAGCTGCCAGTATTTAAAGAGCCATTGATTGACATTGGTCTGCTGTCTGAAACGGCACCGGTAGGTCGCGTCCAGAACCTCGCCCTCCCTCGCCCACACCTCCTTCATCGTGGAACGAAGGAGATTTGTAGTTGTGTGACCATACAGAAAACCGGGAAACCAGGGCCATGGGAGCAGGAGAGCCGTACGGATTATGTTGCGCACCCCATAGGAGGGGCTGAACCATTTTCCCCAATTTTTAAGTAACGCCTGTTTTTTAGGAAAATGTGTGTTTATGATGCACATATTGTTTCCATTGATGGGCCCGACACTGTCCGGACCGAAGAAAATGGCATTCTGCGCAAACACATCCCGCGGCAGTCCGTTTACAAAAAAATCCGTCGGCCGGACCGGGGCATTTAAGAACATGTCGTCATTAAAATAGACAAACTGCTCGGCCAACCCGGGAATCCGGTGCAGGTTCAGCTCAATGGTGTGAGAGTTGAACGTGGGAAGGTATTGCGCCGGAATGTAGTCGGTATGCGTTACAATGTGAAGCTTCGGATGACCGGTGTCCAGCCAGTCGGGCAGATGCCCCCAGGTGACAAAATGGATCCTGTTTACCCAGGGCGCATACATCTCGACCGCGCGGAACCAGTACCGCAGGTTGTCCCAATCGCGAAAACGGATCTCCCGTCGGTCGCCGGATGCAGAGTCAGATGCGGAGCCCGTTTCAAAACGCGCTTTCTCCTTTTGCCATTCCGTATCACTGCCATCGACCCAGGCGATGACGAAATCAATGGGATTGTTTTGTTTTTCTGTGTTTTTCATTGCATATCTCATTAATGGCCAGGTATGTCCGCTCGCAGTTTTGATTGTCGTATATTTCAAAGAATCGGCGCTGCCGTTCCAGGTAGGCAGGTTCCATCTGGCAGTCCCGCTCAAGCGCGCGTTTCAGCTCGCGGATCAGAACCTCCAGCGTGCCGCATATGGGCCCGAACGCATCTTTTTTATAGTCGAAATATCCCAGGGGCATATGCCCGCTGCGGAATTTCTCGTAGTCGAACTGATAGTATAAAACAGGCCGTTTCATGTACGCGAAATCCATGAAAATACTGGAATAGTCTGTGATCAGCATGCCAGCCCGGTGTATAAGCTCTGTGATGTCCTCGTTTTCCCAGCAAAGAACCGAAACCGACGGATCCGGTGACGAAAAAAACTTTGCATATCTTTGCATGTTGCGATGAGGGCAGAAGATCACCCGTTTCCCGCTGCTGTGAATCAGATTCAAAAAATCGGGGGAGGAGAGCAGTGAACTCCACGCCTTATAGTAATCAGATTCAAGAAAATCACAGCCGGAAGTCTCATGGCTGTCACAGTCAAAGTACAGATAGTGTCTCCAGGTTGGTGCAATCAGAATGAGAGACAGATCTGCTTTTGCAGCATGCAATGCGTCGAAACGGCATAACCCAAGGTACTGCACATAGCCATCCGGATAACCGAACGTATTGCGGACAAATTCAAATTCCGGTTTCGCCGCGCACGAGAATAGCCGCATCTTTGTATATTTATAATGAAGAAACGGCAGGTCATCCTTGATCACGCCATGTTGGAGAAAGGCCCGTGTATTCTTCCACAGACCGCTGACCTCCAGCGCGTAGCAGACGGCGGCATTTGGTTTTCCGCCCTTCTGCGAGCTGATATTGACCTCGGCGGCTATGTAGTAAAGCCAGTGCCGCCAGCTGCCGTATTCCACCGTTTCCCCAAGAGAACGCACCTTTGGGAAATCCCGCCCGTTTTTTGAAATAGCGTACGCCGCATCCACCTGAGGCTGTTCCTGCCTTAAATAGGCAAAAAGATAATATGCGTTGTCGCGGGCTTCCGTGCCGTACTCACACAACAGCCATAGATGGCCGCGAAATCGTTTGTATATCTGAGCGAATGGCCAGGCGGAGATAAATTTGAATACATGAATCAGATCCGCCGGCCGGACGCGCCTCAACCGAAACCATATAGAATCAGCCATGGATGATTTCCTCAAAATATAAGAGCAACAATGTGGATAAGTTGCCGCTCTTGCGTATTGGGTGGGGGAATATTGAACATTTTGGGGACGAGTGTTGCGTAAGCCATTCCCCACCGCATGTGTTTTATAATTTTAGCTCCTGGAAAAATTTGCAAAGAAATACGCGGACCGTGTACACCAGAAATATCTGATATACACGAAAGACCTGCAAAACTGAGGGCAAAATAATAATGGGCGGCCACGCGGCCGCCCTGTCAGATGAGTTCTTACAGTATTTAATTGAATATTTTGTGCCTCTTCCTTTTCCTTCAATGATCACAACGCCCTTACGGCCCATGGCCTTTAATAACTGTGTTGTCTTTGATTTGCCGAAGGGGACATACGGTGCAATCTCGCTGATCGGTTTCAGCATGGTTTTGCTTAGGATTTTATATACTGTGTGTTCGTCTTCTGTTAAGTTTAAATTATCCTCCAGCACAGGAAGTACAATCTTGATTGTATTCTCGGACACTTCAAAATCCGGTTTTGCCAGATTTCCTTCATAAAGCTGTTTTATTCTCGTCACTCCCGTTCCAAAAATTTCAACGAATCCGAGTCTGTAAAATACATTTGCCAGATTCCTGTTTCTTAGGACAGAGATTTTGCCGTCCAAATATTCGTCCACTGTTATTCCGGACGGCAAACCTCCGGGAGAAATAATTTCTATCCTGTCGTCAAACATCAAGACTCTGATTTGAGAGTCTACATCCCAGACTCTGTGAATCAGAGCATTCGCAATCGCTTCACGGAAAGCAGCCTCTGGTATTTTTTCTATCTTTTTTCTGTCGGCGCCCTGTATGACTTCATATTGATAGTAGTCTCTGAATACGCTGATTGATTTCTCATATGCATCTAATACTGAAATATTTTCAAATGTTGCTCTTTTTTTGAATAATACTGATGTTCTCGCCAAATTTCACCAGATCAATTCCTGGAAAATGATTTTTATCTGCTAAAAGCCCTGCTGCATTGTTATAGCCATTCGCGTTATCATACAGGCTCAGTGTTTTTAGTGTATCCAGATTAAATGTTTCGATTTGGATGTTCTCCCTTAATTTGTTATGCAGAACTTCAAATGTCAAATTTTGCTCTTTGTAGGGCAGCTCTTCAAAGCGGATGTGTTTTCCTTCCAGAACAAGTCTGGAAAATTCCAGTGTATCTACTTCTATCGTGGCCGTGGCATTCCGCTTGTATGCTTTTGATTTATATAAATAGGGCTTTTGGGCTCCGCTTTTTACAGTGAGCCTAATCGTCATGTCATTATTCTGTGTTTCAAGCGTGTAATTGGGCTGTGGAGAAATGCTGTCGTCAATTCCAAAAAAGATTTCTCCGCCATTGTAATTTGAAAAGGCGCATACGGTTTGCATCCTTTCCAATCCTATTGCGTATATTATATGCGAAAAAACGCAAAAAACAATCGTAAAAAAATACGATTGCTTTTTGCGCCATTCAGGCAATTACATTTTTACTCGCCAGAATTTAATTCTGTCTACGCATTGCTTTCAGAGCTGTTTTCTCCGTCTGATTCGTCCGGCCGGTATTCGAGAATATCCTCCACGTTGCACTCCAGAATATTGCAGAGCATTTCAATGGTGTGGGTGGAGACGTACATATTTTTCTTCAGCCGTCCCAGCTGGCTTGCGCTGACGCCGTAATAGCGGATCATCCGATACTGGGTGATCTGTTTCTCCTTCATGGTTTCCCATAATCTGTCGTAAGTAATCATAGTTTTTTACCTCCTGTTTTTATTAAAAAACAGAATACGACTTTTGGGTATTATCTATAAATGGATAATACCGTTAAGGTTATGCTAAAATTATATTTTTGACTTTTCTTTTGTTGATCTATTGCAGAATATTTCAATATTTTTTGGGGTATATCTACCTTTGAATATTAGAGATTGCCGGCAAAAATATGAACCGTTTTCTGCGCCATGGAAACATCGTGTTTCGCCGCCTGACATGCACTGTACAGCAGTTTCATAACGTGTGTTTTTTCCATGCCATTTTCGCCAATGAATACGTTGATTCCTGGTTCAAAGGGAGATTGCTACAGGCCCCTCCTACTTATGTTCGTGATTTGCGGTGCGGATCACGAATTTGGGGTTACTGAGATCAGTTATCTTTATTATAGTATTGGGCGGTTTATTTGTATAGATGGAGGTTGATAAAAATATAGGTCAAAATATAGGTGCTTGATCTTTAAATATCTATAATTATTCGTTATCAATCCGATACACTGCGAAACAGTGATGCCATTTGCGCTTAGAAACTGCCGGTAAATGCATATAATTTCCGTAAGGCTGTGACAAATAATATGAATAATTTAAGGGCGCAGGATACAAATTATCTTCAAAAAGAATGTGGATAATCTTTTTATATTCGTCTGTTGGTATTAGGCCTTTTCGTCATAGTAGTCAATCAAAAAGCGCTACCGCACGAATGATGATTTATTTCATCATTTAATGCGACAGCCCCAGGCGGATCACTCGTCTGTGTTTCCTATTTGAAAAGGAGATGAGGGGGGGCTAAGAACAGATTTGATATCATTTTCTTAAAATTTTATGATTTCGACCGGTATTCAAAAATATCCTCTTCTTTGCGCTCTAAAATATTGCAGAGCAGTTCAATTGTGTGGGCGGAAACATATATATTTTCTTTAGTTATCCCAAGTAATCATAATTTTTACCTTCTGTCTTTATTTAAAAACATGAAACGATACTTTTGGATATTATTTAGGAAAAGGACCATATCGTTAAAATTGCAACAAGATTATGTTTCCTCGCCAATTCTCCATTCAACACCAGAATGTCTACTTACTCCCCCAATATTTCTATAACGAAAAAGTCGATGCTCCAGCCCAGTTTTAAGGCCAGTCAACCATTCGGCATTTTATTTTGTGGTTTTGGTAGTAAACTGCATGCTTATATTGGACAAGACTGAAAATATTTTAATTTTGGAAGTGCTGCCTTTATTGTTTCAGTATATCAGTCTTTATATATTGGAAATTTAGGGCTAAATTGCGCGAACTGCCCTTAACGTCATGAGAATATCGTGTTAACCGCCTAACCACTATACAGTAGCTTCAAAACTTGTTTTTTCGCTGCTATTTTCGCTAACAAATACGTTGGTTTCTGTCTCAAAGGTAACTTCCAATTTTTCGAAAATGTAAAATTCTCACGGTGAATCTTTGCAATTGGCATAGTTCCCGTTTGTTTATCTCCATAATGCGTGATGTATATTATGGAGATGGCTGTTGGAATAGTAAGTTATAATATTTTGAGTTCGATTTGTATAGTGGAAATTTATTAAAATCACAACAAGTACATTTATGCTCTTATATAAATATTTTCCTAAGATTCTGCCAAATTATATACCGCTTCATTCCGGTTGCTAGCAATCCATAAAGGCCTCATAAGCCTTTAGTACGGTTTGGGTATCTCCCAGCATTTTTATCTTACCTTCATGCATCCATAAAACATGGGTACAGAGTTTTTTTAATGTATTTAAATTATGAGATACAATAATCACGGTTCGTTCCTTATCAGAGATAAGCTGTTCCATTTTTTGATAGCTTTTTTTCCTGAATTTTGCATCTCCGACACTCAAGACTTCGTCAACTAAGATAATATCTGTTTTTAATACAGCGGTGATCGAGAATGCCAGCTTAGAATACATTCCGCTGGAGTATGTTTTTACCGGCATATCAATAAACCTGCCAATATCGGCAAATGATATGATTTCTTCCATCTTTTCACGGATTTCTGTCTCTGTAAATCCCAGAAGCATACCGGATAACAAGATATTATTGCGCCCAGTCAATTCCTTTTGAAAGCCTACGCCCATCGAGAGCAGGGAAACCGTATTTCCATGGAGATCAATATGACCTTCATCGGGAGAAAAAATACCGGCGATTGTTCTCAGTAAGGTGGACTTTCCACTTCCATTTTTCCCTACAATCCCTAATATTTCTCCTTTATCTACGGAAAAGCTTATTGCTTTGATTGCTTCAAAAAGCTCTGTTTTATTTCTCTGCTTTCCCAGGAGGTTATGTTTGATGGAAAAAGGCGTTAGGCATCTGTAGCGGATGCTAAGATTGAAAACATCAACGGCAGTTGTTTTGTCCATTTAAATCACCTTCACATAGCTGTTTTCATATTTGTATATGACTGTAATAGAGTATACACTAAGAAGAATCCCTATAACAGTCCATATTGTCAGTGTCAGGATGTCCGGTGAGGACGAGTATAGCAGGCAGGTCCTCGCGCTGTCGATTGCAAAGGCGACAGGGTTCATTTTTAGCAGAATCATATCATACGGAGCGGGCAGTTTTCCGTCTATAACATAAAAAATTCCCGAAAGATAGAATATTAGACGTAGTACTACCTGTAACACATTGTATAAATCATCGATAAAAACACCGAAATGCAATACAAGACATCCTATGCCAAAGGTCAGAATAGCCAGCATAAGAAAAATAGGGAGAATATATAAAATATTCCAGGTAAGCGGAACTCTGTAAATTAACATCATGGCAAAAACGAGTGAAAATGCGATCAGCATCTTGATTCCGTTTACTGTTATTTTTTGCAGCACCAAGACAAATTTAGGCAAATACACTTTGCTGACGATGGTACGATTCCGCTTGACAACGGTGACACTTCCTAATACTACTTTATTAAATAAGTTCCATAGATTTAAACCAATAAATACAAAAACAGGGAAGTATAAAACATTACTGCGAAATATGATCTGAGCGATAAAGGTGTATACCAGCATAAAAAGTAACGGATCCAAAAACCACCAGAGCCAATTTAAATATGACCCAATTACTTCCGCCTTTAATTCAGATTTTGCAGAAAAGAATATATATTCCGAGTATTTTCTTATATCCGATATAAACCTTGCTAATGTAACCATAGAACACCCTATAACTCTGCGCGAAGCTTTAATAGAACTTCATTTAACAAAGTTGATGAAATATTTTTGGTATACGGGAAATAAACGATGTCTACTCCAAGAGGTTTAAACTGCTCCTCAAAGAGCTTCCATTTCTCTGTATTTTTCCAGTCATCACCTACAAACATAACGTCGAAATGGTATTTATTCCATGCCTCCATTTTATCCATATTAAGCTGTGGAACTGCTTTATCAACGTATTTTATGGATTCCACAATTTGAATCCGTTCTTCAAAGGGAATGACGGCACGTTTATTTTTATAGCTGACAAGTTCATCGCTGCTGACCCCCACAATTAAATAGTCACATTGAGCCTTGGCTTTTTTTAGTAGGTTTAAGTGCCCTATGTGAAATAAATCATATACTCCGGTTGTGTATCCTATTTTGTATTTTTTCATAATGTAAATCACCTCGTTTAAGCAAGCCATTTTTCGTCTTCGCGAAGGTTTTTCCAATGTTCGGACGGAAGATAATCCAGCTGATAGCCCGTAATATCTCGCGCAGAGATTGGAGACGTTAAGGTTTTTAATATAGCAATGTCCTCCAACTTGATTTCGTTGTCTAAAAAGTATTTCAGATATGGAATTTTTTCTGGATTTAATCCCATGAGCTTTACAGCCGCCAGATCGGCCGCCAGCAGGCTTTCACTCCCCAGCAGGGTGTTAGAATGCTTCGCATGGACACAAAACGGCCCTTTTCCCTGCCCGCCAATAATGCCGTCGATGACAGTGAAGTATTTCCTGTGCCTCAAATTCATGGCATGGTAAAGATCGACAACCATTCGCCATATCGTATCGTTCCCGTTCCAGGCCCCCCGCTCCTTTACTTTGGAAAAATTTCCTTTAAACCAGCTTTTAAAATCGGGATATTCATCTCCGCCGATTGCAGGAAAACCCACTCTCCAGTGAACCAGATGATTTTTTTCTGTGATTGTCCCGACTAATCCCTTCAAATTCAGAGTTGCCCCAACTTTATGGTGTGTTTTCATCTTGGGCACAGAAATATAAACGTCTGCGTCGTAGATGGTTTTTGAAAATCCATAGAGCTGCGTTTCGCCGGTATGCGCTTTGATCGTATCGGTTCTCTGATCAAATACTCCATGAAATAATCTGGGATTTACGCCGTACAGCATAGAGCTTTTTCCAAGATTAATGGTTTCCTGTCCGAGAGGATCGCCTTTAGAAGCTACCATTTTATCCTGTTGTCCATAATATTTTAAATCAGTACAGATCAGCGGGCGCAAATCCAGTATTTCACATGGAACGGAATATTTTTCTTTTAAATGAGAAATCTGAATCAGCTCCATTAGCTCCTCAAAGTCCGCATCGATCGAGGGGTTATCTCCGATGATAATTTTCCCGCTCCCCTGCAGAGCGATATCTACATAGTCAGCCAATGCCTCAATGACATTCGGATGTGTTATGACACTGTAAATATCATCTTTATGCGGACAAGAGTCTCTCCAACGAGAGGCAACCCAGTTGGGTTTGATAAAAACTGTCATTCCGGGCGAAATAATGTGTCCCAGAGGATTTTCAGCCGGATAGCCGAGAGAATAAAACAATTCGCTTACCCCTTTTTTTACTTCTGCAAGAGAGTAGTTGTCTGTTTTGGCAACGGCGACTGTATATTTATAGTCGGACATTTTATAAAACTCCTTCATCTATTAAGTCTAAGAACCATTCAAGGCAGAACACCAGCCATTTCTGATCACCCTTCATATGGCTTGTGCATCCTCTGATAAATTCTGGACGTTCAGGACCGTCCCAAGAATCAAGCCACTGATCCATTGGACGTTTAAATGGAATTTTTTCAGGAGGGATAATCTCGGGATATTTGCGCCTGAATAGTTCCCGTATGAAGTACTTGCTGTCGCCTTGCCGGATTCGTTTTATATCGAGAGGAACAGATAAGTGCATGGACTCATAAGGTTCCAATGAGCGGACGCCCGCCAAAGACAAGGGATTTTCAAAGGAGGGGATCGATGCAATCCCATGTATGTCCTCTAAGAAGCCAAAGAAATCAATGTCATTTGGACCTGTTCTGAAGCGCTCGTATACAGGAATGATGGATTCGGGGTTTATTAATGCCTGTTCCGGCTTCACAATAGTATAGCGCTCCACCAATTCATCAAAAGTCCAATCCCTGGATAAAAGTCCTGTTAATCCGCCGAATAAATAGTCAGAGCCATTCCCCATCAGGAGCTTTGTGATGCCGTCCTGTTTTGCGGCCTTTGCCGCTTTATACACAGCCGCCTCGATCTGATGAAGCGGCGCTTTCCTCCCCTTCATTAAGGCGGGGCCGGTTTTTAAGTAATCCTCCCAGGTTACGTCTACAGTCTTGAAGTCCAGATTGTAGCACTCCGCATATCTGGAAGCCATGATGGTCTCATCGACCGCGTCGGGGGCAATAAAGCGAATGCTGTATGCCTTTGTTTTAGCGGGGAGATATGCAGCAATAATAGCCGAGTCCATACCGCCGCTTAAAAGGATTCCTGTTGTTGAATCGAAGTTTTCTGCCAGGAATTGTTGGATAACCCGGTCGATATCATCGGCATTCGCGACACCGGTTATGTCTTTTGTGGGCTTTTGGGGATAGTCCGGGATCAATCTCTCGTTAAATCCAGTATCCCTGGCGGCTACGTAACGGAAAGCCAGATATGAGCTCATGCAAAAATTCTTATTAATCATAGGTATCCTCCTTATTAGTTGTTAAATGTTCCATCCGGTCTATGTATTCAAACGCAGATGCCCTTTGGGCAATCATCGCATAGCAATTTTTAAAATCTCCTTTAAAGGCGAAATACTTGATGACTGCATCGTATAATCGCTTGTTGAATCCAATGGGCAGATGTACTTTATGAAACTCCAGCACTACATTGATATATTCATCCAGGTAATCTTCAATCAAATTCCACGCCCCTTGATCTTCCCAACAAAAAAGCTGTTCCAGCAAAGGGGAATAGTAGTCGTACAAGTGATAATATGAACATGTTCTTTTAAATTGCCACTGAGCCTTTGTAAGAATCTTTCGTTCCTTCTGGTGCTGCCGGGAGCCTTTGCTCAAATAGTATTTACGTATAAAATAAACATTAAGCGAAAGATGTTTAGATAATTCGTTCACATAATCGATACAGCTAATATGCGGGCTGAATATAAAGGCGTTTGTTTCATAATCAAATGTATTTTTAATAAGATTTTGCGTCTCGCCGGGATAGAGGAAATCCATGTATCCCGCAGTATTCTCCGGCATATAGGCGACTGCACTGCCAAAGTTTACGCTTTTTTTTGAATCCAGAAACTCGCGGGGGATATATCTGCGCTGTCTGGAAGTGCTTTCTATATAATAATAGCTGCTGTGACCGCATAGCTTTTCGGTCAGACTGTATGTCAGAGCTGCTGTTCTTCGCCCGCTCAAAATATAGAGAGCACGAAAAAATTTGTGAAGACCTTTTCCGACAACTCCTTTTTTTAGGAGGAGACTGTTCCCTTTTAATGCGCTGACCAGTCCCTCGTGCAGCACAAAGAAAAATTTGCTTGTTATTTTTCCAGAAGGGCAGGGGATTAAACGACGAATCGTAATATAAATTCCAGGGTATCGGATTCTCCCGGCGACAGCTTTGCTGTATAAAAGAGTCTGCGTATTGACATATTGCGCTTGAAGATACGGATATTTAAAGTTGTTTTTCAGAGATTCCACCTTTCTGTTCTTATTTTCTTGATTGACTTTCTTTTGCAATATTTGAAAATCAGCGGCAGGCATGACAACTTCGATGCGATTTTGCATCTCCGGTAATTCTCCGTAGGTGAAGGCATCGAAAGCGGCTGCGCCATATAAAATATATGAAAATCCATTTTCCTCGCATAAGCTGTGGAAATCTTGAAGGAGATCATACAAGTAATTCTGAATTTCCATTATTTTGCGCCCCCCTCCTTTTCGTTAAGAAAATGTCTGATTTCCAGCAGTAAAAAACCATTCCTGGTCAGATTCTGTGCCTGCATATAATATGATATAGCCTGTTCTATTCCCTGTGAGGATCTCAGAAAATCGCCGTAAAACTTTTGGAAGGCTCCGTCTTCGGGATAGAGTGACAATCCCTTCATACAGTATTCTTGTATCTGGGATAGCTCTGGCGGGCGGGAGCTGCATAAGGAATCGGACATTAAAAATAATAAGGTGTAGTCCTCGGGATACTGCTCCAGCAGCTTTTTAATATAGGTAGAAGCCGGCGGGGTTCCGCAGCTCCATTGAAAAACAAGATCACTTTTTTCATAAGCAAAATCTGTTAAAGCGCTGCATTGCGGCGTTTTCAGCTGCGGAATGTCCGCCATGAAATTATTTAGCTTTAATACAAGATCATAAAAACCATCACGATTTAACATGTAGAGCAAAATTTCCATTTGCCGGTCGGTTATGGGGATAAACAGCCCATGAGCAAGGTACTCTGCTTTAGTGATCAGGGAATAAAACGGAATCAGCGTCTCACTGACGTCCTGATATCTATGTGCGGCAAACCATGCCTCAATTTCTACGCCATGTTTTTCCCATAAAGAAGTCCATTCTAAAAGATCCTTTACAAAATCAAATTTCAACATTGATTGTTTGCGAAGATTATTTTGGTGCAGTACACGTACACGCCAGGCTTTCCATTTGGCATATGCTTTATCTAATCGTTTGCGCGGGGCATATGTTAAATAATCACCGGTATAAAGCTCATATGGCCTGTTTAAATCCACTACCATGCGATGCTCGGATATTTGATGCTCATTTTTAGGCAAAAGAAACCATTTTTCTCCAAAGAGGATCTTAAAATGTTCCTCTGCTTTAGTTGGAACAGGCAAAACGGTATCCTCAAAGGGGACATAACGCGGTTTTCCGAAAATAGTTTTGTCATAGACTACGTGCACTCTGGGATAGCAATAGCTGTAATGCGTGCAATCATCCTCGGAATAGCCGTATATTTTATCTGCCAGGTAATTCAATATTTTTTCTTTTCCAAAGACTTTACATAAAAATCGAAACAACCTGTATTGTAAATTGCTGCTGTTGGGGCTGACCGGAAAAAACGGATTGACCATTTCTCCATATAAACGCATATAGCTGTGGAACTTCTTGCGCATATGCTCATCGTTGGGGATTGGCGTCAACACAAAGATATCAATCATCAGTCCCCAGGAAATTGGGCTGTAACTCAAAGAATTTACAATGCAGGTGGTGGACGTGTTACTATATCTGGCAAAGATTGCGGGATAATCCTTTGTTCTCTGCCAGGTCATATATTTCCGATCCGGCCGAATCTCCTGATCTATGATTGATTCAAATTTCAGCCAGTTGTCCCGGGTCATTACAATGTCAGCGTCATCATCCCATGGGATAAAACCGTGATGTCTTACCGCCCCAAGAGCGGAACCACCAATCAGATAGTAGGTAATCTGATACTTTCGGCAGATAACATCTATTTCCTTTAACATTTCAAGCAGTTTGCTTTGTAGATCTGTCATGATATCTCCTATAGTTCAAAAGAAGATTTCTGAGGGAAACGGTTTTGAAAAGCCCTCATAATTCCTTCTTTTTTATTTTCAAAATCTGTTGTTCTGGCAGTGTCGTTTAAGCAGATCATTGAATATCGGGACTTTATAATATTGCTGCAGGCCTCTGAATAATTGCTGTCTTTTAAGTGATAGCAGTGCCCGAATGTATTTGAGCGCGGGTAAAAATTACCTTCCGCTAACTGCCAGAATTTAAATATCCATTGATTCACATTTGTATTTTGACGAAAACGGCATTGGCATGTCTGATCTAACACTGCCGGTTCCAGTTGCCATACTTTTTCCAGAGTGCTCTTACAGTAAGAATTTGCAAGATGCTGATAGTAAAATCCCGGAAACCATGGCCAAGGCGATAAAAGCAATGTTTTGGCAATATTCCGGAGGCCATTTCGAGGGTCAAGCCAGAGAAAACGGGAATTTTTCTGGATCTGGCGTTTCTCAAAATGAGAATTTATGATTTCGATATCGTTGCCATGAATATGTCCGGCGCTGTCAAAACCGAAAAAAATACAATTCAAAGCAAATGTGTCGCATGGCTTATCATCCTTAAAAAAATCAGATGTTTTAACTCTTTTTATAAGAAAAACATCATCGTTGAAATACACAAAATGCTCTGACAGGCCAGGAATTCTATGCAAATTCAGCTCTATAACATGAGAGTTAAAGGTGGGAAGATACTGCTGGGGAATATAGTCCGTATGTTTCACGATCTGCAGCTTTGGATGCCCTGTGTTCAGCCACTTGGGAATATGCCCCCAGGTTATGAAGTGTATTTTGCGTACCCACGGGGAATTTTCTTCAATCCCGCGAAACCAGTATCTTAAATTGTCCCAGTCTCTAAAACGTACGTCACTTTTGGCAGACGCAGGAGCCTGATATTTATCTCGCTCCGTTAGCCACCTTACATCTGAGCCGTCAACCCACGGAATAACAAAATCAATGGGGAATGCTGTTGCTTCTTTTTTCATAAAAATATCAGCCGAGCCTTTGAATGGCTCTGAAAGTCCTTTCACAATTCTGATTGTCCTTTAAGGAAAAGAAAAGATCTCTGCGCTCTTTGTATACAGTATCCTCGGTTAAATCTGTATTTAGGAAATTTGATAAGGCGCCAAGTAATTGCTGTTCGCTTATGCATACCGGGCCAAAACCATCGGCAGTATAGTCAAAATAACCTTCCGCCAAATGCCTTTTCCGGTATTCAGAATAATCGAATTGATAATAAAATAATGGCTTTCCCATAAAAGCGAAATCCATCGCCACACTGGAATAGTCTGTTATTAAAAGCTGAGCGTTTTTTAATAATGTCTGCACATCATGTTTAGGAAATGTCCCTATTTCTATTTGCGGACATGATGAAGAAAAAAATTTTGAGAATTTTTGTGCTTCACGGTGCAGGTAAAATATTACATGTATATTAAAATGTTCTATAAGATGGATGAATGTGGGGCAGTTCAATAGGTTCATCCATTTCAGATAGTAGTCGGATAAAAGGAAATTTTGCTCTAAATTATGCTTTGCAATCCCCTCCGTCGGATGGCTTAACCATTTGCGCCAGGTCGGCATAATTAGTAATTCACCGGGAACCTCTTTCGATGCTATTAATTGATCGAAGCGGCATAATCCAAGTAGCTGGATATAATCGGGGGGATAACCATATACCTTACGGACATATTCCAATTCACGCTGTGTGCTGCAGGCAAAAAGCCGTATATTTGTATATTTATAGTGCAGATACGATATATCATCCTTTATGATCCCATGCTGAAGAAAAATATGATTTCCGCGAGTGAATCTAAAACGATCTAATATGTAGCAGATAGCTGCATTGGGGCCGGCCGCCTTTTGAGAGCTGATAACATTTTTAGCGCACAAATAATAAATCCAATGCCTGAAACTCCCAAAAGGAACTACCTTGCCGTATTGGAGGACTTTGGGATAGTCTGTTGACATTGGATTTAAGGCGAAAACCATTTCCTGATTTGGATCCATATGAGAGATATATTTAAAAAGCCAATAGGCGTTATCTCTCGCTTCATCTGCACAGTCGCAAAATATCCATAAATTGGGATAAAATATTTTATAAAAACAGGAAACGGGAACGGCAGCAATAAACAAAAAAATATGAAAAAAATCTTTTGGACTGATTCTTTTTAATTTTTGTAAAAGCTTCTGATTCATGCGTTTTCGTGGTTTCCTTATTTCCACCTTAAACAATAACAACCGTATATCAATATTTGAAAGTTCACATTTTGGGGACAAATGTTACATGCGCCCCTTAAATTTTTTCTATAATTTCAAATTTTTTTGACTTAAATTTGCATATAACAAGAAAATCCCCCATCCCCTCTATATTTGTTCTGATTTTTGTGTAAAAATATGGATAAACTAAAACAAAGGAGGCCGCGTACACCATGGGAACGACGCAACCAATAAAAAACATCAAGGATATCCAGCGCTTAAAGGCGTATTTTCTGGAACGGCAGGAATATCGGAACTACGCCATGGTAACGCTGGCGCTCAATACTTCACTCAGAATCGGAGACCTCCTACATTTAAAATGGGGCGATGTTTACAATTTTAATAGGAAGAAATATAGAAAACATATAGAGCTTATCGAGCAGAAAACGCACAAGCACAATGCAATGCCAATCAATTCAGAAGCCAGAAAAGCACTGGAGATGCTTCGCAGAGCAAATAAACATCTCACGGAGGAAAGCTACATATTTAAAAGCCGCCGCGGCCAAAACAGTCCCATTGGCCGGATCCAGGCATTTAATATTATCAGAAACGCTGTGCAGTATCTGGAGATAGAGGGTAGAATAAGCTGCCATTCATTAAGAAAGACGTTCGGTTACCAGGCCTGGAAGCGCGGTATCCCTCCGGCGCTGATCATGTCTATCTATAATCATTCCTCGATTGAAATAACTAAACGCTATCTTTCGATTGATCAGGATGACAAAGATGAGGTTTTTATGGCTTTAAACCTCTAATTTTGAAGCCTAAATAAAAAATTAAAAAAGAATTGCTAAAAATGGTATGAATCTTTACGGGAAAAGTGGGGGGATACGCTTGAATATTTAAATATAATGTGCTATTCTAATGAACAGGATAAATGTAACATTTGTCCCCAAAATGTTGCATTCGCAACACACAATCCAAAATCCAACCTGAAACAACTGGCAATTATGAAGCAGATCCGATGGGCAATAAAACAAACTCTAAAAATGACAGTTCAGCATATTCTTTTACCTCTTGTGTACGCTTTCTGGCAAGCTGTTTTTCGGAAAAGAGTGCCTGGACTGATTGTTTTTGCTGACGCGCATCATGATACGCTTCCGTTCAGTATGCAGGTTATGCATGAGGCAGTAAAACAGTGCAGATATACAAGTATCGACTTTTTTCATGATTACGGCCGGCTCTCAGCGATACAGGCGCTGTGGGTGTCCGTAAAATTCATGAAATTATATGCCCAGGCAAGATACGTGTTTATCTGCGATAACTTTCTTCCCGTCGCTTCCTGCCGAAAAAATAAAAGGACGAAGGTTATCCAGCTCTGGCATTCCTGCGGGCTGCTCAAAAAGATGGGATATGACACGGCGGAGGATGTCCCGCGGTTTTATCTGGGAAATGTATATAAAAACTACGACCTTGTGACTGTCAGTGCCCCATGCTGCATCGGTCCGCTCACAAGTGGAATGCATCTGCGTCCGGGAATTGTCCAGGCCACTGGTGTAAGCCGGACTGATATTTATTTTGATAAACAGTGGTGTGATGACTGCCGGGCGGAATTTTATCAGATGTATCCCGAAGCAGCGGAAAAGACCGTAATCCTCTGGGCTCCCACATTCCGGGGAAATGCCGCGGATCCTTACCAGGCCGGAACAGAAGAGATTAAGATACTGGAAAAGCAGCTGGGCAGCCAATATATGGTGATCTGCAAAGTGCATCCGTACATTGACAGAAAAAGTCACCTGTCAGATTGTCCTATTCCTACAGAACGGCTCCTGCCGGTGACGGACCTGATGATTACAGATTATTCATCCGTTTTTTTTGATTACCTAATATTTAAAAAACCATTTGTATTGTTTGCCCCCGACTTAAAGGAATACCAGGAAAAGCGGGGGTTTTATGTGGAGTATGCTTCACTGTCACCGTACGTGGCCGTAAACGGCGAAGAGCTGGAGCGGACAGTGCATGACGCCCTGGGCTCCGGGGAAAGGGAATGGATCGAAGCATGCCGCGCGCTTCACCTCTCTGCCTGTGATGGAAAGGCAACGGAACGGATTATGAAACGGCTTGGATTACAGAAGGAAACCATATGTTCAGACGACTCTTTAATGATATAAAAAAATACTTTCACTATTCCGTTGTATCTGCAAAATCCCAGCTGAAAGCGGAGGTGGCAAATTCCTATTTAAACTGGATCTGGTGGGTGCTCGATCCCCTCTGCTTTATGCTGATCTATACATTTATTTTCGGATACGTGTTTAACTCCAGCGAGAAATATTTTCCGGTATTTATCTTCATCGGGCTGTCCATGTGGGATTTTTTTAACCGGACAATAGCAAACAGCGTAAAAATTGTCAAAAACAATAAAGCAATCGTGTCAAAAGTTTACCTGCCGAAATATATTCTGATCCTTATAAAGCTCTGGGTAAACGCATTCAAGATGATGATATCCTTTGGAATTGTGGGGATCATGATGTTTTTTTATCATGTGCCGGCTTCCTGTAACATTATATTTTTTGTGCCCATTCTGCTTGTGCTGGGGCTGTTTACTTTTGGATGCGGGACGTTTCTTCTGCATTACGGCGTATATGTGGAGGATCTTGCCAACGTGGTCTCCATTGTCCTGCGCTTTGTCTTTTATCTGACCGGAATTTTTTACAGCGTAGAGAAACGGATTCCGGGATGGGGCGGGGTGCTGAACCGGTACAATCCGCTGGCGTATCTCATTACCTCCATGAGGGAGGCTCTGATTTATGCACAGACACCGGATCTTGTCCTGTTAGCGGGATGGATGTTTGTGGGAATTATCCTTTCCCTTGCCGGGATACGTCTCATTTACCGCGAAGAAAACAGCTATGTAAAAGTAATCTGATCACTGTCAAAGGAAAATGACCATGAACGAATATGCGATAGAGGTAAAGAATCTCTGCATTCACTATAAAGGCCTCAAATCTTATTACATAAAACAGAGCCTTCTGAGCCGGAAACGGCAGAAGGCAGAGGTTTTCCAGGCTGTTAAAAATGTCAGTTTTTCCGTGCGCGAAGGAGAGATTCTCGGGCTTGTGGGGAAAAACGGAAGCGGGAAATCGACAATCCTGAACGCAGTCGCCGGGATATTCGCCCCCAACTCGGGAACCATTGATCTCCATGGACATTCGGTTTCCCTGCTTTCCATCGGGGTCGGGTTCCAGCGGGAGCTGTCGGGCCGGGAAAATATCATCCTGTCCGGAATGCTGCTGGGATTTTCAGAGAAGCAGGTGCGTGAACGCATGGAGGAGATCATCGAGTTTTCGGAGCTCGGGGAATTTATCGAGGCACCGGTGAGGACGTACTCGAGCGGCATGTACTCGAAACTGGCGTTTTCCATCACCGCAATCCTGGAAACAGACATCATGCTGATCGATGAGGTATTAAGCGTCGGGGACGCCAAGTTTAAAAAAAAGAGCTACAACAAGATGAAAGAGCTCATCGAGGACGAGAACCGGACGGTCATCATCGTATCCCACTCTGCGGAAACAATACGGAAGCTGTGTGACCGCGTGCTCTGGATTGACGCGGGAGAGGTGCGGATGTTTGGGGAGACGGATGTGGTGATGAAGGAGTATGAGGAGTTTATGAATTAAATGATAAATGAACTTTCAGATACTGAAATGCAAAAAATCCATAAAATTCTTCTTGCTATGCTGAAAGATTTTGATGCCATTTGCTCCAGAAATCGCATCAACTATTTTTTGGGGGGAGGCACCCTTCTGGGAGCAATTCGGCATAATGGATTTATACCGTGGGACGACGATGTTGATCTAATGATGCTTCGTGAGGACTATGAAAAGCTCTGCGCTCTTCCTGCTGAAGCATTTCCTGCCCATTTATTTCTTCAGACACCGCACACAGACCTGGCATATCATGGAGATATGCCCAAAATACGCTTGCGAAATACAGCTTACAGTACAGAGTTTTCTGAACGGTTTCCAGAAATGCAGCAGGGCTTTTTTATAGATATTTTTGTTCATGATAAAACAGGAAGACACCGCTGGACTCAGCGTTTACATATTTTTGTAACGACACTGACCCGCTCTTTGGTTTTTCACAAGTGGGATAAAACACCTATGCAGTATTATGGAAAACATCGGATAATTTGCAAAATTTTTTCATGTCTGAACCGGATTTTTCCGATGAAATTCTGGGAATGGATGAGAGAACAATCATACCAGTTTTTTTCAAAAAGTAATTCCCCATATCTTTATGACGGTATGGGACAGCATTTACAGCATGGTGCGTTTCCGCTTTCCTGGCTTGAAAAATCCATAGCAGTCAAATTTGAAAATTTAACCCTTCCGGCTCCATACAAATATGATGAATATTTAAGATATTCATATGGAGATTACATGAAGATTCCAGCGCCACAAGATAGAAAAAGGCATAAAATATCTGCTGTCAATTACGGAATATATGAAAATTAAAAGGAGTTTTTTCTCATGAATATTTTACTGCTGATGATGGGCGGTTCTGGAACACGTTTCGGCGCTGCTATTCCGAAACAATATGTGACGGTTCATGGCCATCCGATCTTCTATTACATAATACGTGAATATTTGAAATGCAGGGAAATTCATGCTGTTGTTTTAGTTTCGCACGAAAACTGGATTTCATATGTGAATGAACAGATGAAAACGCTCTCTCCAGCCATACCATATCGCATTGTTAGAGGAGGAGCAACACGCTCTGAATCCGTTTTAAATGGGTTAAATGAAGCTGTGACTTTAGGTTATGAAAACGATATTGTTCTAATTCACGATGCCACTCATCCATATGTGGATAAACCTAATTTAGAGGCTGTCATTGAGGCAGTTAAATTATTTGGAGGCGCTACTCTAGGCGGTTGCCAGTATGATACCGTGTATCAGACAGATGAAGCGGGCGTGATCAAGACTGTATTACCCCGTCAGCAGGTTTTTTCCGGTGCATCGCCAGAAGCGTTCCATCTTGGAGAGCTTCGTTCGATTTATCAAAATGCAGACCGTGATGAACTGGAAAAAATGACATCAGCCGGAGCTCTGGCGCTGGCTCATGGAATTCCCATGAAAGTTATTCCAACGAATCTTCTCAACCTTAAAATTACTCACCCGGAAGATATGGAATTATTTACACATTTAGCAGACAAATACTTTTTCTCTGAATAAAAGAAAGAAGGTACAAAATGCAGAATCCAATTAGAGAAATGGTGACAAAGCGACAGTTGGGGATCCATTGTGGTGTTCCTTCGTTTTGCTGTGCAAACAAATTAGTAATTGAAGCTGTTTTGGAACAGGCGAAACGTTTTGACGATACTGTATTAATTGAAGCTACTTCCAATCAAGTAAATCAATACGGCGGATATACAAATATGCGTCCGAAAGATTTCCGTAATTTTGTATATCAAATTGCGGATAAAATTGAATTTTCCCGTGAAAAAATCGTTCTCGGCGGAGATCATCTGGGGCCTCTTCCCTGGGTAGATCTTCCCGCAGCCGAGGCCATGGAAAAGGCAAAGGAATTAGTCGCGCTTACAGTAGCATCTGGATACACAAAAATTCATCTTGACACGAGCATGAAGCTTGGTGATGACCTTATTGACGAGCCGCTTTCTGATGAAATCATAGCAGAGCGAGGGGCTGTACTTTATCAGGCGTGCGAAGCTGCCTTTCGCGAAAGAGTCAAGAAACACCCTGATGCCGTGCACCCTGTTTTTGTAATCGGAAGTGAAGTCCCTGTTCCCGGCGGTTCCCAGGAAGCGGAGGATAGTGTTACAGTAACAAAACCAGAAAATTTTGAGAAAACACTTCTCGCATATAAAAGGAAATTCGCAGAGTTAGGACTTAACGATGCCTGGAACTATATTATTGCTGTAGTAGTGCAGCCCGGCGTTGAATTTGGAAATGAAGAAATCCATCACTACAATCGTATGGATTCTCTGCGTCTTTGTGAATGCCTCAAAAAATATCCAGATATTGTTTTTGAAGGGCATTCTACGGATTATCAGGCTCCGACAAAATTAAAGGAAATGGTTGAAGATGGAATTGCAATTATAAAGGTTGGTCCGGCGCTTACTTTTTCTCTCCGGGAAGCATTGTTTGCACTTAGCATGATGGAAAAGGAATTAATTTCAAATGAATTGGATCGCGCTAATTTTATCGAAGTTTTGGAATATGCTATGGTAAAAAATCCGAAGCATTGGGAGAAATATTATCATGGCGATGAACAGCAGCAGGCACTTGAGCGAAAGTATAGCTTTTCGGACCGCAGCCGGTATTACATGGCACTTCCAGAGGTAGAAGCTGCTATTAATAAGCTGTTTGATAATTTAAATTCTGTGGAAATACCGCTGAGTATGCTGAGACAATATATGCCGCTCCAATATATTAAAGTGCGTGACGGAAAGCTTCCCTGCCGCGCCAGGGAATTGGCAAAAGACAGCATAGTAATGATGGTTGAAGATTACAATTATGCGGTGAAGTATAACTATATGATCAGTGGAATCTTTGTCCACTAGAATCTGGAGGAATATTATGAACGCTGCAGTTCTATATGGAAATGAAGATATAAGATATACAAAATGGCCAGATCCCGATCTGCGTCCCGGTTGTGTAAAAATACGAGTGAAGGCGTGCGGAATCTGTGGCTCGGATATTCCGCGAGTTTTAAAGCATGGTGCTCACTTTTATCCGATCGTTTTAGGCCATGAATTTTCCGGGATCGTGGAGGAAATAGCTGAAGATGTCACAAATCTTTCTGTCGGAGATCATGTGGCTGGAGTTCCGCTTATTCCCTGCATGAAATGCGACGATTGTATTCGCGGAAATTATTCCCAATGTAAGCATTATAGTTTTATCGGTTCCAGAGAGCAGGGAGCTTTTGCTGATTACGTTGTGGTTCCCGAAAAAAACGCAGTCAAAGTAGATCCCTCAATCCCTTTTGAACAGGTGGCACTATTTGAGCCATGTACCGTAGCGCTTCATGGGGTTAAATTAAGCAACTATCGCGGCGGCGGTACTGTTGCTGTATTGGGCGGCGGTACCATTGGGCTTTTTGCGCTGCAGTGGGCTAAAATATATGGAGCATCTAAGGTAGTTGTATTCGGAAGAAGCAAAGAACATTTAAAAGTGGCGCAGGCACTTGGCGCTGATGCTGTCGTCAGCACATTGGACGAAGATTTTATGGAACAGGCGATGGAATCAACAGATCAAAAAGGGTTCAATTATGTTTTTGAAACCGCCGGAAGCACTGTCACAATGAAACTGGCTTTTGATCTGGCTGCGAATCATTCAAATGTATGCTTCATTGGTACTCCAACAAGCGATCTGGTGTTCAGTCCGGCAGAGTGGGAAAAAATGAATCGTAAAGAATTTCATTTAACGGGATCCTGGATGTCCTGCAGCAGCCCTTTTCCTGGAGAAGAATGGACGGAAACAGCCCATTTCTTTGCAAACGGAGCGCTTAAATATATTCCGGAGATGTTTCATGCGGTGTATGGGCTGAGAGATGTCAGGGAGGCATTTAAAGAATTTGAAGGAGAGAATTCCATTAAGGGAAGGATCTTATTGACTATATAAAATATTCCATGTTGGTAAAATATTATGAATAAAATTGATACAACTAAAAGAAAATTACTCGAAGGTAAATTCATTCAAAGTTTACGAATTATAAAACATTATAAACTGCAACGTTTTGCAAAAGTTCCAGATAAATATATCGGCTGGTTTTGTCGAACTTTATGGAGCCACCAAATTGATATTGATTCCGAAAAAATTGTTTTTTTATCATTTAATAAACAATATACCTGCAATTTAAAATATATTTGCCAAGAAATCATTTCACGTCATCAAGCGTATAAACTTGTATGGTTGATAGAGCCTCAATCTCCTATCTCGTTTACACCTTTCCCTGCATGTGTTAAATGCGTAAATCTGGGAAGTGTTGAAGGATATAAGGAATTATTGAGTGCTAAGATAATTATACAGAATGCACATTTATATCAAGAATATAGTTATATTCCTAAAAAAAGAGGGCAAATCATAATTCAAACATGGCATGGTGCATTAGGAATTAAGAGATTTGACCCTGCACATGATAGCGTCAAAAGCCGTGTGCGAGCCGCCCGGCGTGCTGGAAATATGACAGATTTTTTCTTTTCTAACAGTACATTTGAAACACAAGAGGTAGCTCCTGTTTTTTGGAAACAATCTAAAATTATGGAAATCGGACATGCTCGCAATGATATTCTTGTAAATAATAATTTTAATAAAATTCAAAGTATTAAACAGAGTTTACTTATTCCAGAAAAAACCAAGATTGTATTATACGCACCCACTTTCAGAGATGATAAGACAAAAAATCCTTATTCTATTAATTATGATACACTCGTCGAAATGTTAGAGAAAAAATTTGGAGGTACATGGCTTGTAATTGTTAAATTTCACTATTCCAATAGAAAGAATGCAAATCAGATTATTAATGGTAAAAATGTTTTAAATGTTTCAAATTATAATGATATACAAGAATTAATGTTAATTTCTGATATTGGTATAACTGATTACTCCAGTTGGATTTTTGATTTTATTTTAACTGGAAAACCAGCATTTTTATATGCCGAAGACATAGCTAATTATGAAATAGAACGAGGCTTCTATTATCCTTTAAATACCACACCATTTTCTATTGCCACAAATAATGATGAATTGATAGCAAATATTATTTCTTTTGATCAAAAAGTATATGAGAAAAAAGTAATAGACTTTCTAAAAGAAAAAGGTTGTGTCGAAAAAGGAATTGCTTCCAAAGCCTCCACCGATTTGATTGGCAAACTTATGGTATCTTCCTAAAATTCTCACAGGAGCTTGTTATGATAAAAAAAATAATTAAAAAAATTTTAAAGAAATGCTTTTATATTATTTTAAAACTTTTTCCATCAAAACGTGATTTTTTTATACATGCTGGAAAATATGTTATACATGAAACACAAAAAATTCTTCCGATTGTACGTTCTTCTAAATCGATACCACAAAGAAAAGAACTTTCAGAATTCTGCATTGAATTAGCCCCATATGATATTATTTCCTTCGATATTTTTGATACACTTATTTTTCGTGACTTTCCAGACCCCAAAGTAATATTTGACCTTTGGGGGTGTCATTTTAATTTACAATATGCAAGAAAAATGAGAAGTGGAGTTGAAAGAGAACTTCGAAATCAGAAATTTCCAAATGAAATTACTTTGGAGGAAATATACGAAAAACTTTCTGTTGTTAGTGGTATAGATAAAGAAGATGGTATGCGAGTTGAATGTGAGCTTGAATATGCACATTGTAAAGCTAATCCATATTTTTTAGATCTTTTTAATAAGCTTAAACAAATGGGTAAGTTAATTATTATTACTTCAGATATGTATTTGCCCAAATCAACCATTGAAGCAATGTTGCATAAATGTGGATTTTCAGAATATCATGCTTTATATGTCTCTTCAGATCTGGGCATTACAAAAGCATCGGGGGAGTTATATAGATATATTACTCAGATATATGGAAACAATAAAAGTTATATCCATATAGGTGACAACTTGATTTCTGATATGAAAAATGCAAGGGAAGCTGGTTGGAGCAGTTATTATTATATGGATGTGCACAAAATCGGGAAACCTTTTCGTCCGAATGGAATGTCAAGTTTGGGTGGGGGATTTTATCGCGGTTTAATAAATACATATTTATATAATGGCTGTTCTTTGGAGGACAAATATTATGATTTGGGATATACATATTTTGGCATACTTGTATATGGCTATTGCCAATGGCTTAACCAAATTGCCAAGCAAAATTCTGTTTCAAAAATTTTATTTGTATCACGTGATATGTATATTATAAAAAATGTATATGAGTCTTTTTTTGGCGATTATCCCAGTGAATATATAACAGCTTCCCGCTTGGCAATCATACGGGCAGATTTTAAAAAAAGTTCAGAAATGTTTTTTACATGTATGCGTGATGCATATACTTTTAATCCTAATATAACAATTGAAGAATATTTCACTTCGATTAACTTTGAGTTTTTCATTCCTTTGCTAAAAGAAAGTAATTTACTTCCCAATATGGCTATGAGCCCAGATGTTTGTGATATATTAGAGAATATCATATTAGACAAAAAGGATATTATATTACAAAACTTAATAACAGACCATTCAGCAGCCATTGAATATTTTTCAAATGTAATACAGGATGTTCCTAACTCATCCTCTGTTCTTTTGGCCGATATGAATGGACGTTGCACAAGTTTAACTGGAATCCAACACATATTAGATGATATAGGAAAAAATATACATTTAATTGGTGCTCAAATGTATTCTGCATCTGATAAGGGATTTGTAGAGATTAAATTTACTGATGGAACTTTAGAATCATTCCTGTTTTCTTATATAAATAATCGTTCATTTTATAATATATTTAAAAGAAATGGAATTAATCGAACTCGGGTAATAGAAGCTATTTTTACCGAACCGACTGGAACGCTTCTTTCTTATGTTCGGGATTTTGAAGGAAATTTTAAACAAGGTCTTCCGCCAGAACATACTGAAAAATTAGCCATGGTTCATAAAGGAATTTTTGATTTTTGTGCGCAATATTTTCGCAATTTGCACAAATTAATTCCAATAACTATCACACCATACGATTCATTTATTCCAATGAATCAAATAATTGATAGAATTCCCAGGGAATTCCCCGAATTACTTAACGATATGACTTTGGGAAATTAAAAAGTAATCCTTTTTCCCAAAACAAGATAAGAAGAACGCCAGAAATTTGAATTTAGATTATTAGAAATATTTTTACTCGAAAAGTAAAGAGGTTATGATCTAAAATGTTCTCCAAATTGGGAAATGGAGAAAATCAGTTAGGCTGTCCTGCATGTGTGAACAGGACAGCCTAAACATTTTCTTTCTGTTTTACGACCTACTTTGGGGTGGAGTTTCGCCTCACATCCTCCCAAAAAACACCCCCAATCTATCCGCCAACTTCTCCAACCTCACATCCCCATCAAACATAAAATCATTATGCTTCCCATCAATCACATAAAACGTCTTCTCCCCCTCCACTTTCTCAAAAAACGCTTCCGCCTCCGAGATCGGATGGAGCAGATTATCCTTCCCGTGGCCAACAAACACAGGCACCTTCAAATCCTCTATATTCTTCTCCGCATCAAATTCCATCAACGACTGTCCCAGCTCCAGTGAAATCTCCTGCCCATATCCCTTCACGGTATACAGATTATCCATTACCACGTCCTCCGTATCCGGATCCAGCGGGTAGAAATGGAAGGGATTGTCAAACCTTCGCGTTCCTTCCTTCACCAGGCGAACCGACTCCGCCTCGATTTCACGTTTCATCTTCACAAAATCCGTGTAAGAGAACACCTGCGAGAGCCATCTCGCGCCGCAGTAAAAGCCGTTGAGCCCTGCGACAGCTTTCACGCGGCAGTCGAGCTCGGCGGCGCGGGCCACGAGGCCGGCGGCCATTCCCCAGCCCAGGAGGCCGATCCGGTCTGTGTCCACTTCAGCGAGTGTACCTGCAAATGTCACTGCGTTCCGGATGTCCTCCACCTGCTCGTCCAGCTTGCAGACGCCGGCCGGGCCGCCGTTATCCAGAAAGCCGCGGTAATCAAAGCCAAAGCACGCGAAGCCACGTTTTGTAAGCGCCCGCGCAAACAGTGCGGGATAAATCTCGTTGAGCCCCATGTAGCCAGAATTGGGGATGATGCAGGGCAGCTTCTGCCCCTCCTCATAGTCGTCCGGCAGATAGAGAGCCGCTGCCAGCCGGTAACAGTTACTGTAAAATTCCATTTTTCTTGTAATCATTGTTCGATCTTCCTTCTATCCTCGTTTTCCTTTTGTTTTCAATATATATCCTATTGCGTCTCATCACTTCCACCCATCCGGAACCCGCAGAACCGCTCCCTGGTCGGCGGAAGTCACCAGCGCCGCATACTTTTCCAGCGCGGGAGTCCGCGGCTTCACCACAGGCTTGACATGCTTAAGCCGCTCCTTAATCACCTCGTCCGGCACATCCAGATCCAGACGGCGGTTGGGAATGTCAATGATGATGCGGTCCCCTTCCTCTACCGCCGCGATGGGGCCGCCGGCCGCCGCCTCCGGCGAAATGTGTCCGATGCACGGTCCTCTCGTGGAACCGGAGAATCTTCCGTCGGTGACGAGGGCGCAGCTCTCGTCCATGCCGCGGCCCACCAGAAGCGAAGTGGTCATGTGCATTTCGCGCATTCCCGGGCCGCCCTTGGGGCCTGCAAATAGCGGCCTACTACGGCCGGTTTTGCGGAGCAAAACGGCCGCAATGCGA
>ERZ894229.475-NODE-475-length-33890-cov-10.2516_pt1 | contig 33890 bp, 32 predicted proteins | sample MGYA00380295_ERZ894229 | MGnify/ENA primary metagenome ERZ894229 (study PRJEB32331, sample SAMN06328479) | human gut metagenome | biome: human gut microbiome; feature: stool | host: Homo sapiens | collected 2014-09-17 ... | reverse complement strand
GCGCTTCATCCGTCTCTCCCACCCGGATCTGTCCCACCCGGATTTCTCCGACGCCATCCACACCTCCTTCCGTCTCCGCCCTCTCCACCGTCACATGAAGAATGCCGTTTTCGTCAAAAGAAGCTGCGGTCAGCCGGATTCCCCACTCTCCGCAAAACCCGTTAAGGCGCTCGGAAAGCGCGGTCTCAAGTCCTTCCTGTGCATAACCTCCCTCCTTCAGCCCCGCCTGCTCCACCTGCGTTTCAATCCGCTGCATTTCCTGTTCATATTCCGTCAGAGCTTCCGAAAAAACGGCCTCCGCGTCAAAACCGCCCAGGGAAAGCAGCGGCAGGGCCAGCTGGGAGAGAACCATGACGCCGATGATGATCCGCGCATATTTTTCATAACCTCCCTCCGGCAGGAAACGCAGAACCACCTGTCCGGCGAGCAGAAAAATGGTGATGTTTTTGATCAGTTCAACAAAATGGCCTCCCAGAACCGTTCCCCTCTTTCTTTTACGGCAGCCTGCCCAAATTGCGGCCCGGCGCGCTTTTTCCTGTTCCTGGCGGAGCGTTGCCCTAACGGAGCGTTCCCGCCAAGCAGGTGATGATGGCAAACAGAATCAGAAAGCAGGCAAGCGCGGTAAAGGCGATCCGCAAAAGCACAAATACCGCGTCGCCAGCCCTGTCGATACAACCCGTCAGCCGCTTGTCAGCGCTGAGCCCCAGAAGTCCGGCGCAGAGCTTCAGGATCGTTCCGTACAGAAAAATTTTGAGAAAGGGAACGATGCAGAGTGCGAGCAGCAGCAGGATGGCGGCGGCTCCCAGCCCGTTTTTTATGAGCACCGCGGAGCCGAGCAGAAGCTGCGCCGTCCCCTCCGCCAGCCCGCCAAGCCCCGGTATGGAGGAAAGGAGCTTCGTTGCGGAGCTGATTTTCAGGCTTTCCAGCACGGGCGTTACCATGGACTGAAGAAGGCCGATCCCCGTAATGCAGGTCAGAAGGAATTTCAGTCCCCCGGACAGCGCTTTTCGTACAAGGTCCAGAAGAGAAGCAAGCTTTTCCTCCTCCCACAGCCCGTTCATCACCACCAGCATCATGTATACGTTCGCTGCAGGCAGCCCGACGCTCATCAGAAGCTGTTCCACGCCGTAGATCAGAAGGAGGATCAGCTCATAGTAGCCCGCCGCAGTCACCGTTCCGGCGGAAAAGCCAAGGGCGAGCATGAAGGTGGGAAGAAAGAGCCGGACAAAAAGGAGGATTTTTTCCAGCAGCGCCTCCGTAATATCCGCCGCCTGGGAAAAGGTCGCAAGCACCACCAGGAGCATCAGAAGACAGGCTATGAAATGCGCGATGTCTGCGATCTGATGATTCTTGAACGCCTGCGCCGCCACCGTGAACAGGGAAGAGAGAATCCCCACAAGAAGGAGCATCAGAAACAGGTTTTTCATGCCTGCGGCTTCTCCGGCAATCCCGTCCCGCAGCGAGGTGACAAGAAGGTTTACGGCATCCTTCCAGTTTCCGGCAAGGAGCTGTTCCAGAAAGCCGGAAAAATCGATGGAAAATCCGGGAAACAATTCATCCATCCGCTCCGACATGGCATCCAGATTCAATTCCTGAAGCAGTCCGGTCTGTTCCAAGCCTTCCCGCCTCCTTTCTGTCTCCCTCGGGCGGCGGTGAATTTCATGCCTCCCAGGAAGGCATGAAATCCACCGCCGCCCGGCGTATTCCAAAACCGCCGTGCAGGCCGCCATGCGTCAGCTCATAAACCCTGATATGGTCTCGATCAGAGAAAGGAAAACCGGCATTCCCGCAAGCAGCACCGCCGTTTTCCCGAACAGCTCCACCTGTGCCGCAATGGACTGATATCCTGCATCCCGGCACAGCCCCGCACAGAATTCGCTCAGCCAGGTGATTCCGACCACCTTAAACAGAATGCCAAGGTATTCCCCGCTTCCGGCCAGTCGGCTTCCAAAGGAAGCCACCGCATCCTTCATCTGTCCCAGATAAACGCCCACGTAGGAAAAAATCAGGATCGATACGGCGATTCCGATAAAAACGCCGTATTCCTGCTTTCCGCTTTTAAACAGAAGCCCGGTCAGCACTCCCACAATCCCCAGCAGGGCAACCCTCGCCACATCCATTTCCTCTCCTTCCGCCGCCGGCAGGCGGCATTCGTAATGGCAGAAATTGGGCGTAAGCCCAATTTTCAGGAGAAAATCTTCGATTTTCTCCGCCTTCCCTTACAGCTCAAACAGGTTCTGCACCGAAACGAACAGATCGTAAATATAGGGGATGATCCAGGTCAGCACCAGAATCAGCCCGGCAAGGGAGAGCAGAAAGGCATGCTCCTCTCTCCCGCTGTGCTTTAGTATCTGGCTCAGTATAGTGACCAGAATGCCCACGGCCGCTATTTTAAAAATCAGACCTATTTCCATTCTTCCCTCCATGCTCCCTGGCTCCGCCGTCCGGTTTCTGTCCCTTTTCAGAAAAGCAGAATGGCAAGAAGAAGCCCTCCCGCTGTGCTGATGGACAGAATCGTTTTTTTCCCGTCTGCCGCGGCCTTCTGCGCCGCCTCCTTTGCCTGCCCCATCTCGCCTGCGAACTGTTCCAGAGCGGCGAGCTGCATCTTGCCGTCCACAAAACCCGTATACTCCGGAAATGTCATCACAAGCGCCTTCTCCTTTTCGTTCAGGCAGGTTTCATGCAGATACTCCGGCATCAGCTCCTCCCATGCCTCCCGCAGAGTGATTCCGGGCTCCGCACGGACCCGGGATGCGATCCGGTGCAGACAGTCTCCCAGCGCTCCCTCCAGACGGCCGCCTACCCGGAGCAGTCCGTCGGGCAGGGAGGAGCGGCTGTACCCCACCTCGCTTCCCAGCATGAGGAAGGTTCGTTCCAGAAGCTTCAGCTCTCCCGCCCTTCTCTCCAGATCCCTCCAGATACACCAGCCGGAACCGGCGCAGCCTGCAATGAGAAGGCATGCGCCGGCAAGCCTCAGCATTTTTCCTCCCACAGGAACTGTCCCTCTCCATCCAGCACGGAAACGCTTCGTCCTCGGCTTCCTTTCTCATCCCTTCCCTTTCCGGAAAGCATCACATATCTGGAAAACACGCTTTCTCCGGCGTATCCGTATCCCTCCATTCCCCAAAGGCGCTCCTGCGCCTCCTGCACCGTTCCCGCATGCATGGTCGCAAGCACCGTGCAGCCGCATTTCAGGGCCTGTCTGACGGAACGGATCTCTTCCTCCCCTCCCAGCTCATCCACAGCAATGATCTCCGGCGCCATGGAGCGAAGCAGAAGCATCATCCCTTCCGCCTTCGGGCAGCCGTCCAGCACATCCGTGCGCATTCCCACATCGTTCTGCGCCATTCCCCGAAAGGTGCCCGCAATTTCCGAGCGCTCATCCACCACCCCCACCGTCCTGCCGTGGCTGAAACGGTTTCCGTCCGATACCTGCCGCACCAGATCCCGGAGAATCGTGGTTTTCCCACAGCCCGGCGGGGAGAGGATCAGGGTATTCATAAGCCGTCCCTCCCCGTATACCCAGGGGAGCAGCCGGTCCGCCGCACCTTTGACTTCATGGGAGATCCGGATGTTCATCCCGGAAATGTATTTCAGGTTTCTCACCCTTCCTCCGTCCGTCAGAACGGCCTCTCCCACCAGCCCCATCCGGTGTCCGCCCGGCAGGGTCAGATATCCCCTGCTGATCTCCTCCTCATAGGCGTACATGGAGCTGCTGCATACATAGGACAGAAGCTCCTCCAGCTCCCCCCGTTCCGCCCGGACTGCCTGTCCTTCCAGCTCCGTCACCTCGCCGCCGAAGGTCAGGAAATATTCCTTTCCTTCCATATAAAGAAGGATGGGACGGTCCGCGCGGATCCGTATTTCCTGAAGCCGCTCCCCGCATGCTGCCGCCCGCCTCCATCTGCTTCTCATGGATTCCGGGAAAATGCGGAGAATATCCTCTCTGACCGCCATTTTCATTCCTCCCTTCTGCCTGTTTCTGAACCGCAACCTGCTTATCGTTACTGCTTCGCAGTCCAGATTCAGAATGGATAACACGTGCTTACGTGCAAGCACGACGCGCGTGTCGTCCATTCTGAATCGGCTGTGAATAGTAACTGCTTATCTCAATATATGAGGACGGGCGGTCAGATAGAATTGTATTCTCCCGGCAGATGCAATATAATGATTGCGTAAAAACGTTATCCGGAAAGGAAATGCTCCATGAACAGAATTTTGGTGATCGATGATGATAAAGAGCTCTGCGCTCTGATTCAGCGATGTATCCTGACAGAAAACATAGAGGCCGACTGCTGCGGCAGCGGCAGAGAGGGTCTGGAAAGGTTAAGGGAAAGGGAATATCAGCTTGTCGTGCTGGATGTGATGCTGCCGGGCATGGACGGTTTTGAAACGATGGAACGGATCAGGAAGGAATACCGCCTTCCCATTTTAATGTTCACGGTCAGAAACGACATCACCTCCAAGGTGCGCGGTCTGCGGGCCGGGGCGGACGACTATCTCACAAAGCCTTTTGATATGGACGAGCTGACCGCCCGTATCCTTTCTCTGATCCGCCGCTATACGCGCTTCAATCAGCCGGAAGGCTCTTCCGGGCGGCTTGTTTTCGACGGCCTGACCATTGATGCGGACGCCCGTTCCGTCACAACCAGCCGCGGAACCTTTGCGCTTCCTCCCAAGGAATTTGACCTGCTCTGGCTTCTTGCAGGACATCAGGGAAAAATTTTCACGAAGCAGAGAATCTATGAGCTCGTCTGGGGAGAAGAATACTGCTACGATGACAGCAACATTATGGCGATTATCAGCCGTCTACGCAGGAAGCTGGAAAAAGATCCCGGAAAGCCCGAATACATCCAGACAATCAAAGGCGTGGGATACCGCTTTAACAGGGAGGTCTGACAAAATGGAACTGCTCGCCCTCATCTCAGTCCTGACTGCCGCCGCTTCCGTCCTGATCTGTGTTTTTGTGATCCGGCGGGTAAAAGTGCGGCTGAATGAAATGCTTGACGCGCTGGCGGATATCAAAGCCGGAAATGGCAGCCGCCGTATTCTGTCCACGACGGATGAACTCACCGCGCCCATCGCCTATGAAATCAACGACATCGTTTCCTCTTATGAAAAAAAGCTGGCCGCATTCCGCCGGACGCAAGGAACCAACCGGCAGCTTATGACCAGCCTTTCCCATGACGTGCGGACTCCGCTGACCACACTGATCGGATATCTTGACGCCGCCCACAGGGGGCTTGTGACCGGAAGGGAGAAAGACGATTCCATCGAGACCGCCCGCAGGAAGGCCTATGACCTAAAGGAATACATCGATGTCCTGTTCGACTGGTTCAAGCTGAATTCCGATGAATTTATTCTGACAATGGACATAGTCGAAGCTGCCGAACTGACGAGGAACATCCTCATCGACTGGATCCCGGTTCTGGAGGAAAAGCGGATCGACTATCAGATTCACATCCCCGAACGGCCTTTCCGGGTACGTCTTGACCCGGACGCCTATCTGCGGATTCTAAATAACCTCATACAAAATGTGATTGTCCACAGCCATGCGGACCGGATGGAGCTCTCTCTGTCGGCCCGTGACGGAAAGCTGATCCTCCTCGTGGCTGACAATGGAGTGGGAATGGAACGGGAGGATCTGAAGCATATCTTTGAACGTCTTTACAAATGCGATAAGGGGCGCTCCGAAAAGGGAAGCGGCCTTGGTCTGTCCATCGTCCGCCAGCTCGTTGAAAAAATGGGCGGCACAATCAGCGCAGAAAGTACGCCGGGCGGCGGCGCAGCGTTTACATTATGTTTTCCTCTGGCCGATTAAAAAACTCCGGATTGCAAGGTTCCCGCAAGGTTGGAGCAAGGTTCCTGCAAGCCTGGGGTGCTATAATACCGGAAGAAACAGGAGGACAGACGACGCATGATGGACGAATTTATCATTGAAACCAGACATCTTACCAAACAGTACGGCACGCAGAAAAGCGTTTCTGACCTGAATATCCATGTAAAAAAGGGCAGGGTCTACGGTCTGCTCGGAAGAAACGGAGCCGGGAAGACTACGACCATGAAAATGCTTCTGGGACTGACGGAACCAACGTCCGGGGAAATCGAACTCTGGGGAAAGCCCCTTCGGGGAAATGAAAAGGAAGTGCTGCCCCGGATCGGCAGCCTGATTGAATCCCCCGGTTTTTATCCGAATCTGACGGCGACGGAGAATCTGCGCATCTTTGCCGCCCTGCGGGGCGTACCCAGCCGTCACGCGGTCAAAGACGCCCTGGACCTGGTTGGACTTCCCTATCGGGATAAAAAGCTGTTTTCCCAATATTCTCTCGGCATGAAGCAGCGGCTGGCGATCGCCCTTGCGGTGATGCACGACCCGGAGCTTTTCATTCTGGATGAACCGACCAACGGGCTCGACCCCATCGGAATCGCGGAGATCCGCACCTTTATCCGGTGGCTGTGCGACGAAGGCGGAAAAACCGTTCTCCTCTCCAGCCATATCCTGTCTGAAATTTCCCTGATGGCCGACGACATTGGAATCATCGATCACGGAGTGCTGCTGGAAGAAGAAAGTCTGTCCGCGCTGGAAAGCAAAAACGGACGCTTTATTCACCTGGGGATCTCTGACGCCGCACAGGCTGCCCGCCTGCTGGAAACCGTGCTCCATACCGGGCAGTTCCGGATCGACGACGACAAAAGCATTCGCATTTTTGACACCTCCCTGTCGCTTTCGCTGCTGTCCGAAACCATGGTGAAGGGCGGCGTAGCCCTGTATGATCTGCATCTGTGCGAAAACACCCTGGAGGATTACTTTAAACGTGTGACAGGAGGTGAGGGAATTGCGTAAGCTGGTTCTGTGCGAACTTTTCAAGTACAGGCGCAATAAGGTCATTCCCGCCTTAACCTCTCTGTCGCTTCTCTTCCCTCTGGCCCTGATTTTCATGACAAAGTCTGATCTGAACGGCGCGGAGACGCTGGCGGAATATCATGCTTATTATGACAGCCTGTTCAATAACAATCTGGTATACAGCTCCATGCTGCTTCTGCCCGCTCTGTTCGGCTGTATCAGCGCAGTTCTCTTTTTTACGGAGCGGGACTGCGGCGCCTTCAAGAATCTGCGGGTCATACCCGTCACGGAAAGGGAACTGATCTTCGCCAAGCTCATTACGCTGTATCTGTGGTCCGTCATTTATTCTGCAGGTTCCACAGCCGCAATGACCCTGTTCTGTTTTTTTCTGGAGCCTGCCGCCGTCTATGACGCTTTATTCAAGCTTTTCTGCAGCATGCTCACCGGCGTTACCATGGCGACCGTATCCCTTCCGGTTGTCGTAATCGTTATCTATATGAATCAGAGCTATCTGCTGTCGCTGCTGCTGTCATTCCTGTATTCTGTCGCGAACTGGCTCCTTCTCGTCCTTTTTGCGTCCAATGACAGCGCCCTTCGCTGGCCGCCGCTGATGAACGGACTCCTTCTGCCTTCCCGCCTTTTCGGCTGGCGAAAAGCGTTTTGGGGCATCGGGGAGCTGGCGGCTCTGCCGTTTCAGGATTATGTATTTACGGCGCTGTTTCTTTTGTTCTCTTTTCTGATATGTACCTTTTTGATTATCCGCTTTTATAAAAAATGGTCGAGGTAACGGCAATGAAAATTCCCATGCATACTGTCATACTGACTGAGATAAGAAAACTGAGACGATATTCCATCCTGAGAGCGGGACTCATTGTGGTGGTATTGTCAGATCTGTTTGCTTTCGCTCCCGTCTTCGCGAACGACGGGGTGAGGAAAAATTATACGCTCGTCATGAATAACATTCTGGAAAGCAACTGCACCTGTTTTTTCCCCGCATTGATCCTGCTGACCGGAGGCTTCCTTGCCCGCAGAGAATACACCGATGACACCCTTAAGAATATTCTGGCCGTTCCTGTTCCGCTCCGGAAGCTTTTGTCCGGGAAAATGATCGTTCTGTTTTTCCTCACCGTTTTCTTTGGCATACTGAGCGGACTCCTGGGGATTTTTCTGTGCTTTGCCGCCGGTCTGCCGGATCTGACGCTTTCCCTCGCCGCTGAATGGATGGGCAGAATCGTTCTGGGGAATGCCTTCCTCTTTATCGCACTGCTTCCCCTTACGATTGTTTCCGCTTTTTTTGTCAATGCCGTTTATGCCTGTACCGCGGCAGGCTTTGTCTATGGCTTCTTCGCGACGATGGAATGGGCGCCGCTGAATTATTATCCGGTCAAAGCGGTCCTTATTCTGTTCGATCCGCAATGCGGCGCAGGCTATGATTTTGTCCGCTACTCAAAGGAAGGCGCGTGCTTTTCCCTGCTCGCCGTATTTCTGATCTCCGTCATCCTTTTTCTCGTTTTGCGGCCGGCAGGAATGGCAGACAGAATGAAAACATCGAAGAGGGCTGCACGGCCCAAAGGATGGTAGCCGAAGGATAGCTGCCGGATGACGGCAGGGAAGCGGCCTCCGGGCGCACCAGTGCAAACGCCCCGCAGCGGTTACAATTCACCGTTGCGGGGCGTCCTGCCGGTCCTGGTCATATTGACCCGAACCGGAAAATATCTTTTACCGGAAGCAGCACGGATCCGAAACTCAGATCTGCGCCACGTCCTTCATGGAGAAGCTGGTTCTTCCCATCTTGTCCTTTCCAAGGCAGACAACCGTTACCTTGTCGCCAAGGGTCAGAACATCCTCGACGCGGTTGATTCTCTGCTTCGCGATCTTGGAGATGTGAACCAGTCCTTCCTTGCCGGGAGCGAACTCGATGAAAGCGCCGAACTCCTTGATGCTCACGACCGTTCCCTGGAAGATCTGACCCTCCTGGAATTCCGTGGTGATGATCTTGATCATCTCCATCGCCTTATCCATCATTTCCTTATCGGTTCCGCAGATCGATACCTTTCCGTCGTCGGAAATATCGATCTTCACGCCGGTGCGGGCAATGATCTCATTGATGGTCTTGCCTCTCTGTCCGACCACATCGCCGATCTTCTCCGGATCGATCTGCATGGAGATGATCTTGGGAGCAAACGGTCCCACCTGCGGTCTGGGATGAGCGATGCAGGGCGTCATGATCTCGTTCAGGATATACTCTCTCGCCTCTTTGGTTCTGGCAATGGCCTCCTCCACGATGGGTCTGGTCAGGCCGTGAATCTTGATATCCATCTGAATGGCGGTGATTCCGTCATGGGTTCCTGCCACCTTGAAGTCCATGTCTCCGAAGAAGTCCTCCAGTCCCTGGATATCCGTCAGCACGATATAGTCGTCGTCCGTCTCTCCCGTCACAAGGCCGCAGGAAATGCCTGCCACCTGCTTCTTAATCGGAACGCCCGCCGCCATCAGGGACATGGTGGACGCACAGATGGACGCCTGGGAGGTGGAGCCGTTGGATTCAAAGGTCTCGGATACGGTACGGATCGCGTAAGGGAATTCATCCTCGGAAGGAAGAACAGGCACCAGAGCCTTTTCTGCCAGCGCGCCGTGGCCGATCTCACGTCTTCCCGGTCCTCTGGAGGGCTTGGTCTCTCCAACGGAATAGGACGGGAAATTATAATGATGCATATATCTCTTGTTTACTTCGTTCTCATCCAGGCCGTCAATCCTCTGCATCTCGGAAAGGGGAGCAAGGGTGGTAACGGTACAGATCTGGGTCTGTCCGCGGGTGAACATGGCAGAGCCATGCACTCTGGGGATAATATCAACCTCTGCAGCCAGCGGACGGATCTGGTTGATTGCACGGCCATCCGGACGCTTGTGATCCTTCAGGATCATCTTGCGGACCGTCTTCTTCTGGTACTGGTAAATCGCCTCTCCCAGGAGCGGAAGCCATTCTTCCTTATCAGCGAACGCCTCCTCCAGCTTTTCCGTGATCTGACGGATATTCTCTTCACGAACCTGCTTTACGTCGGTGAATACCGCCTCTTCCATCTCTGCAGGGGGAACGATCTCGCGGATCGCCGCGAACAGCTCCTCCGGAACGGCACAGCTGGTATAGGAATGCTTCGGCTTTCCAACCTCAGCCACAATATCGTTGATGAATGCGATCAGCTTCTGGTTCACATCATGAGCCATGTAGATCGCCTCGATCATCTTCTGCTCCGGAATCTCATTGGCTCCGGCCTCGATCATGATCACCTTTTCAGAGGTGGAGGCGACGGTCAGGTTCAGATCGCCGTTCTTCCACTGCTCCTGGGAAGGATTGATGACGAATTCTCCGTCGATCATTCCCACCTGGGTCATGGCGCAGGGGCCGTCGAAGGGAATATCGGAAATACAGGTCGCGATCGCAGAACCCAGCATGGCAACCAGTTCCGGCCTGCACGCAGGATCCACGGACATGACCAGATTGTCCAGCGTCACATCGTTCCGGTAATCCTTCGGGAACAGGGGACGCATGGGACGGTCGATGACACGGCTCGTAAGCACAGCATTCTCGCTGGCCTTCCCCTCTCTCTTATTGAATCCGCCGGGGATCTTTCCCACGGCATACAGCTTCTCTTCATACTCCACGCTCAGCGGGAAGAAATCGATTCCTTCCCTCGGCTTCTCACTCGCGGTGGCGGTGGACAGCACGGTGGTGTCCCCGTAATGCATAAACGCCGCTCCGTTTGCCTGCGCGGCCACTCTGCCGATATCCACGCTCAGCGTGCGTCCGGCGAGTTCAATGGAAAATGTCTTGTACATCTCGTCACTCCTTTACCTGAATTCTTATCATTTTTTTGCGGTTCAGGCAGAAGACGCCGAAACTACTGACAGCGGCACTTTCGGCAAATGCCTCTGTCAGTGGTCTCGGAAAATCTTTCTGTTCTGAACAGCCAGTATGCAGAATAAGGCGGCCGGTTCCGGCATATACCGGAACCACATCCGCCTTTTTCTTACTTTCTCAGTCCAAGTCTCTCGATCAGGGAACGATATCTCTCAATATCCTTATTCTTCAGATAATCCAGCATACCTCTTCTCTGTCCAACCATCTTCAGAAGTCCTCTTCTGGAGTGATGGTCCTTGGGATTGTTCTGCAGATGCTCGGTCAGCTCCTTGATTCTCTCGGTGAGAACCGCGATCTGTACCTCCGGTGATCCGGTATCGCCCTCGCATCTGGCATACTCTTTGATGATTGCAGTCTTCTTCTCTTTGGAAATCATCTGTGGTTTCTCCTTTCTTTTTTGAACGCCTCACACCAGGACGAGGTCGGAGTATCCGTCACCCGGGCATGGGCTGAATTCATACGGTAGCAGTATAGCACACTTCCGACAGGATGTAAATCACAAAAAAATTTTATTCCGCCTCGAGTTTTTCCAGGTATGCAGGAAGCTCTGACAGGTTTCGAAGCACTGCTGTAGCGCCTGCGGCCAGGAACTTTTCTTCCGCCCTGCGGCAGTGAAGCTCCTTCTCCTCCTCCGAAAGCGCCGCATATTCTTCTTCTGTCAGTCCCATGACGGAACTTCCCTCCACGACGCCCAGGGAGCGCATTCCTGCCGCAAGCCCCTCTCTGATATCCGCAGCCGTATCTCCGACCTTGATGGCCGCTGTGACGGAGGATACTTCAAGTCTCTTCAGATTTTCAAAAATCATATAGGGAAAAGGGCGTCCGAAATTTCCTACGCTGTTCGGAGAAAACCAGCAGTCCGGGCAATATCCCTTTCCGGCTGCGGCCGGAGCCACAATCCGCATCATTTCATCCGTATACCCTGTGGTGGATCCCACTTTAATTCCCCTTTTACGCAGATAACTCATCGCTTCCGGCACATCCGGCTTCGGGTCTGCAAACCGGTGGACGATCTTTAAAATACTCGCTTCTGAGGTCTGATAAACCTTTTCCACATCCGCTTCCGTGAAATCTCTGCCATAAATCCGCTTCCACTCATTGTGGATGCGTTCCATGTTCATCATGGTCCGGACATGATCCCGTTTCAGCATTCCCATGGACTCCCTCACTTCCGCCAGCGTAGGGGTGATGCCATATTCCTCAAAGGCTGTAATGAACGCCTGTACCGGCGCAAGACAGCCGTAATCCACCGTGGTTCCTGCCCAGTCAAAAATCACCGCTTCAATTTTCTTTCCCATTCTGTTCTTCCTCCCTGTCATGCTCCTCCAAAAAGTCCTCTATGATACCGCATACCCGTTCGATATCCTCCGGATAAATCTCACCGATATTCCCGATGCGGAAGGTATCCGCATCCGTCACTTTTCCGGGATAAATCGCATATCCCCGCTCCTTGATGTAGCGGTACATCTCGTCAAAGGAGAAATCCTTTCCCTCCTGATAGAAAAACGTGGTGATAATCGGTCCCTGATATTTCCCATTGATGTAGGGCTTAAATCCCATCTCCTTCATCCGCCGGATCAGTTCCATATTATTTTCCCGATAGCGCTTCGCGCGGGCAGGAATTCCGCCTTCCTCCTTCAGTTCTTCCAGCGCCTTTGCAAAGGCCAGCACGGAATGTGTCGGAGAAGTAAAACGCCACTTTCCGTCCTTTTCCATCGTCACCCACTGGTCATACAGATCCAGAGACAGGCTTCTGCTCTTTCCTTCACAGGCAGCCAGGGCATCTCTCCTGCAGATGATATAGGAAAAACCGGGCACTCCCTGCACGCATTTATTCGCGCTGCTGATCAGAAAATCCATGCCGATCTCCGGCACATCAATATCCACACCCGCAAAGGAAGACATGGCGTCCACAATGAAGGTTTTTCCCGCTGCCTTCACCACTTTCCCCACTGCTGCGATATCGTTCAGAATCCCGGATGTGGTCTCGCTGTGAATCATGCCCACATGGGTAATTTCCGGATCCTCCTCCAATATCTGAGCCACCCGCCGCGCGTCCGGAATCCGGTCATAGTTTTCCCGATACACGGACACCTTTTTTCCCATTCTGCGGGCAATTTCCGCCATTCTCTCCCCATAGGCCCCGTTGGCGCAGACCAGAAGCTTCTGTGCATCTCCCAGAGAGCTTCCCACCACGGATTCCACTCCAAAGGTACCGCTTCCCTGCATGAGCACAACCGTATATGTTTCCTCCGGCGCATGGGCAAGTCTGAGCAGCTCTCTCCGGATTTTCCGGGTGATCTGCTTATAATCCTCATCCCAGGTGCAGTGGTCAAACAGCATTTCTCTTTTTACCGTATCGGTCGTCGTCAGCGGTCCCGGCGTCAGCAGCTTGTAATTTGGCATAATCTCCTCATTTCTGCGCGGCTTTTCTTCTGTCAAAAGCCCGAATGCCGCGCTGAAACAGGCTTTTGTTTCCGAAAACCGGAAAGGTTTCCGGCGTTTTCTTCTGAAAGCAGCGCCATTATAGCATTCTGATTTTTTTATCGTCAACCCGCCCGCACACGGTATTCCGTCTTCACCGCCCCGGAATTTACAGGGATTTTACATAAAAAAGGATGTAGAAAACCTACACCCTTTTCCCCTATTCATCCGGTCTTTCCTGCGCAGGGTATTCCTTATCCCGCACAATCCGGCTGTTTCTGTTCAGGATCCGTATGTAACGTTCGTAATCGGAAGCAAGAAGCCCCATATAGATCATATCCACGATCATGAGCTGCGTTGTCCTGGAAAAAATGGCATCTCCATAAAAGGCCTGTTCCTGACTCGTACAAAGAACGAGATCCGCATAGCGCGTGATCAGGGAATTCTGGAAATTCGTAATCACAATTGTGGAGGCCCCTGCCTTTTTTGCCATCTTCACCGCCTCCACCGTATCCCTGGAATTGCCGGAATACGAAACGCCGACCGCCGCATCCCCTTCCCGCAGGCTTCCGGCACTGATTCTCTGATGATAACCATCATCAAAATGTCTGCAGTCAAGTCCGAGGTATAAAAGCTTTGTCAGCAGGTCCTGAGCGGTCACATTGGAATTCTCCACACTGTAAAGGTCCACTCTCCGGGCCCTGCCCAGCGTTTCAATCACTTTGCAGAAGGTCCGCCCGGAAATATTTTTCAGCATTTCATCCGCCATCTTTCCCGTTACAGCGGCAATCTTCGCAGGGATATCCTCTGTTCTCTCTTCACCGGTCAGCGAATAACCGTACATGGCCCGGAATCCCTCTTCTTTCCTTCTGTCCCTCTGCGCCAGCTGCTCAATCACAGCATAGCGGAAATCCCTGTAGCCATCGTATCCCAGCGCCCGGATCGTGCGCATCACAGTGGGCTGGCTGACCTGACAGAGGACCGCCAGCCGGTCAATCGAAAGCGTCCTGAGCTCTTCCATATGCTCCAGAATATAATCCGCGACCTTCTTTTCGGAAGGCCGCAGCTCCCCGTAATGTGCCTTTATCCACAGACCGATCTCTCTTTCCATCTGCCACTTCCTGTACTTTCTCTACAAAAACCCGGAACTTTTCCTTCCCGAAAACATCCTTTGCATACGCCAGTCCGGCCGCCAGCCGGCTCCGGCTCTGAAATGTAAAATCTTCGTAAAAGGCTTTCGAAAAACCTCTTACCGTTTTCCGAAAGCCTTCTGGTCATTGGTTATTCTCTTTTATAAAGCGGCCCTTCCTCAGGTATTCAGTACGCGCTTCACTGCGTAGGGAGTACGATAGGAAGCGTTGGAAATCTTGATACCGGTTCTCGCGTTACTGGCATGGATCACCTGGCCGTTTCCGATATAGATCGCCACATGGTTGACCCTTCCGTTCTTCGCATAGAACACCAGATCGCCAGGCTGCGCCTCAGACAGGCTGATCTTGGTTCCCGTGGTACTCTGCGCCGAGGAAGTTCTCGGCAGGGACACGCCATAGTTTTTGAAAACGCTCTGTACAAAGCCGGAGCAGTCCGCTCCGTTGGTCAGACTGGTGCCGCCCCAGACATAGGGATTACCCAGAAACTGTTTCGCAAAATTGACCAGATCCACGCGCACATCGGACACGCCCTTACCGTAGATCAGCTCCGTCTGCGTCACCGCACGGTCAAGCTTCTTCGCAATATCCACATAATCCGCGGAAACATAGGCTTCCTCATCATCCAGCATGATCTTCACCCAGCCGTCCAGCTGCTCCACGACTTCCAGCTCTTCGCCTTCCGCCACAAGAGTGATGACCGGACTCTCCGTGCTGGCCTCCTCGCGCACACGAAGACCGCCGGAGTTGCAGACCGCCATGTCGGTGGCAACCTCATCCGCCCTGTCTCTCGCTTCCTTTCCGGTCAGGAGAAATTCCGCCTTCACATAGCCGGTCACCTTTCCGGATTTAATATAGGCCCACCCGTCCTTAATCTCATAAACCTCACAGCCGCTGTTTTTGCTCATCTTGCCGACCAGCTTGCCATCTTCGGAGGGTTCCTCTCTCACATTCAGATAATTGGATACGTTGGCGATGCCCAGATTACTGAAGCCGTAAATCGCTTTCCGCTCGTTCTTCGCTTCTTCCGCTGCAGCCAGATAGTCTTCCTCAGCCAGATCCGCCTCCAGAATCTGTCCCACACCCGCGGAAGGCACGGCCGACGTCCCGCTTGCCAGAATCGGCTCAGACCATCCCAGACAGAGCGCTGCACCGACTGCCAATAACCCTATCGCTTTCGTTCCCTTGACCATAGACCATCCTTCTCCTGATACGTATACGAATCGCTGAATGCGACAACTTCCGCATTCATTACAGATCCCTTTCAAAATATTACAAATATGTTACATCTTCATCTATTATATTGGAATCCATCCGCTCTGTCAATCCGTTTTTTCAGGATACCAGTAACGCCGGCCTTCTTCGATATCGTGCGCCATATTTTGCTTCAGCTCCTTCACATCCGAAAATTTCCTTTCCGGCCTGCGGAAGGAATACAGGCTCACTTCCACATATTCCCCATAGATCTCGCTGTCAAAGTCATAGAGATAGGTTTCCACGCTCATCTGCCCGGAATCGCTCACCGTTGGCCTGCAGCCAATGTTGGTAATTCCCGGAAAGCTGACACCTCCAAAGTTCAGGCGGGACAGATAGACGCCGTTTGGAGGAAGCAGCTTGTCCTTCTCCGGAAGCAGATTAATCGTGGGCATTCCCAGGGTTCTGCCCAGCCTTTTTCCATGCATCACACGGCCCGAAACGACATAGGGCGCGCCCAGCAGCTTCGCCGCCAGCTCCATCTGCCCTTTCTGAATTTCTTCCCGTACATAGGAAGAACTGATTTCCCGTCCGTTGTACATGATTTTATCGATGATCTCTACCTGATAACCCAATTTTTCCGACAGGGCGAGGAGCAGATGCCAGTCTCCTTTTCCGCCGTCTCCAAAGGAAAGATCCGTTCCCGCGGCCAGATATCTGGTATGCATCTTTCCGCAGAGAATCTCCCTTACGAAATCCTCCGGCGGAATCGCCGCCGTCTGGGCGTCCAGGGGAAATTCGATCAGGACGTCCACCCCCATCTCCTCAAAGCAGCGACGTTTCTCTTCCTTTGTCATCAGGCCTGCCTGCGGCCTTCCCGAAAAAAAAACGCCCGGCGGCGGATCAAAGGTGAAAACGGCGGCGGCCAGACCGTCTTCCTTCGTTTTCAGGATTCTGTCCAGCAGCTTCCTGTGTCCCAGATGAACGCCGTCAAATTTTCCGATCGCCGCCGCCGTATTCATATCGCATTCAAATTCCATCGTTCCTGAAATGATCTGCATTCTAACCCTCATTCCGGAGCGTAACAGTTACTCCTGTTCGCTCATGTTAAAAACATTTTTACCGGGCGGTATTTTCCCGAATTTCCCTCTGCATGGAAGGCGTACAGGCCATAAAAGGTTCCGTCGGTTCCGCAGACCCGGAAGTTTTCCGGATTTTCAGCTGTTTCCCGGCTGGCATCTTCTTCCCGCTCCGGCATCCTTTCACCGGAATCTGCGACCTGCCCCAGGATCACCTGTTCCGGATAAAGTTCGTTTCCATTGCGGACCAGCCGTTCGAATTCCGGCTTCACAACCAGGCGGGGGCAGTGGGAAAACAGCCTCTCCACGGGAATCAGCGCTTCCGCTTCCAGCCGGTCTTCCTTCGCAAGATGCTCCAGCTCGCTGAGGGTACGCGCCTCTTCCACCGAAAAACGTCCCACACGCGTGCGCTTCAGGCTTTTCATCGCTCCGCCGCAGCCGAGCTTCTGCCCGATATCATGACAGAGCGTCCGGATGTAGGTTCCCTTGGAGCATTCCACCCGGAAGGTGATCTCCGGAAGTTCGGTCTTCAGGATCCGAATGGAGAAAATCTGCACCGGCCTGGCCTGCCTTTCCACTTCCTTACCGGCTCTGGCGAGTTCGTACAGCTTCTTTCCGTTCACCTTAAGTGCGGAATACATGGGAGGGATCTGCTCATAAGTCCCAAGGAAGGAAAGCACTGCAGCCTCCGCCTCCTTTTCATCCACCGTCACCTCATGCTCCTCAAGGACGGTTCCGGACAGATCCTGGGTATCCGTCACCTTTCCCAGAAGCAGAACCGCCTCATATTCCTTTGTCTCTCCCGCAAGCAGGTCACACAGCTTCGTTGCATTTCCCAGACATACGGGAAGTACCCCGACCGCATCCGGGTCCAGGGTACCTGTATGGCCGATTTTTTTCTGGCCGCATATGCCGCGCAGCTTCGCCACCACATCATGGGAGGTAAAGCCCGCTTCCTTATATACATTCAGCACGCCGTTCTTCATCATTTCCTTCTCCGCCGTCCAGCTGTCTTTCTATATGTAAGGACAGATTGTTGATCACGTCATGCGCGGTTCCCATCATCGTGCAGCCGGCCGCGCGGACATGGCCGCCTCCGCCAAAGTAGGAAGCGATGGCCGCCACGTCCACCTTTTCGCTGGAGCGCAGGCTGACCTTATATTCCTGCACGCCCGTTTCGTACAGGAAGATGGCACATTCCACACCCTTGATGCTGCGAAGCTGGCTCACAATCCCTTCCAGATCCTGCGGCCCCGCTCCGTAAAAATCCAGCGTTTTCCGGCTCAGGGCGCTGACCACGCAGCGTCCGTCCATGAAGCGGATGCTTTCCAGAAGCGCCCTTCCCAGAATCTGGGTCTGCAGATAGGTCTTTTCAAAAAAGGTTTCCTCGATCAGACGGCTGAAATCAAAGCCGAAGGAAATCAGATCAGCGGCAGCCCTGAGGGTGTCGGGCGAAGTACAGGAATACTGGAAGCATCCTGTATCATGCACGATTCCCATGTAGAGCGCCTTTGCGATCTCCTGATCCAGCCCGTCTTTTCCGATCAGGCGGTAAACCAGCTCGCTGGTGGAACTGGCCTGCGGGTCCACAAAATTCACGTTTCCGCAGCCGTTCGCATTGCTGATGTGATGATCGATGTTGATCTTCTTTCCCGCCGACTCAAAATACGTCTGCGCCTCTCCCAGCCTGTCGGACGTGCTGTCCAGAGCGAAAAAAACGTCAAATTTCTTCTGTTCACCATAAGCGCTGTCCACATCCTCAATCCGGCTGATGCAGCCGTAGATGTCCGCAGGCTTTTCCAGGAACACCTGTACTTCCGCCTGCGGAAGTTCTTTTTTCAGATAAAGATACAGCCCCATACAGGATCCGATGCAGTCTCCGTCCGGGCGGATATGCCCGCTGATGCCGATTCTCCCTGCTCCCTTACATTCTTCCAGAAGATTCATAGACGTTTATTCCTCCCCCCTGTGTTCTTTTTCCATAACCTCATCAATTTTATGCGACATATTCACGCCGTATGCGATGGACTGGTCCATCACAAAAGTGATTTCCGGCGTGATACGGAGGTTAATCTCCTTCGCAAGACGGCTTCTGATAAAGCCCACAGCGCTCCGTAAGCCCTCCAGCGTATCCGCCTGCGCCTTTTCGTCTCCCAGCACGCTGATCCATGCCCGGCAGGTCTTTAAGTCCGGAGCGACCTCAACCGCCACAACAGAGGTGAGGGGCGCAATCCTGGGATCCTTGATTTCACCGCGGATCGTTTCCGCAAGCACCTGCTGTACCTGGGCGTTGATCCGCGTATTTTTAATACTGTTTTTTCTCATATAAATCGTTCCGCCTTTCCGGCGAAGCCGGAAGCCTTACCTGGGCACCTCCACCATGATATAGGCCTCCACGATATCGCCTTCCTGAATCTGGTCGAAGCCGTCAAACACAAGACCGCACTCGAAGCCCGAACGGACTTCCTTCACGTCGTCCTTGAAGCGCTTCAGGCTCGCCAGTTTGCCTTCATAGATCTGATCTCCGTCTCTGGTAATGCGAACCTTGCAGTCACGCTGGAACTCTCCGTCCAGAACGTAGGAACCGGCAATGTTTCCGATTGCGGATGCACGGAAGATCTGACGGATCTCCGCATGGCCGATGACCTTTTCTTCAAATACGGGATCCAGCATGCCCTTCATGGCCGCCTCAATATCTTCAATTGCCTGGTAAATCACTCTGTACAGACGGATATCCACGCCTTCCCGCTCCGCGGTCGCCTTGGCAGTCGCGTCAGGACGCACGTTGAAGCCGATGATGATGGCGTTGGAGGTTGCCGCGAGGGTTACGTCGGATTCGTTGATCGCGCCGACGCCGCCGTGAATGCATTTCACAACCACTTCCTCGTTGGACAGCTTCAGAAGGCTCTGTCTGACCGCCTCCACGCTGCCCTGTACATCCGCCTTGATGATCAGGTTCAGCTCCTTTAACTTGCCCTCCTGGATCTGGTTGAACAGATCGTCCAGGGACATCTTGGATCTGGTTTCCTCCAGCTTCTTCTCCTTGTTCTGCGCGATAAAGGTTTCCGCGTAGTTTCTCGCTTCCTTATCGTTTACATGGGCGAGGAATACCTCTCCCGCTCCCGGCACATCCGAAAGTCCGAGGATCTCCACAGGTGTGGAAGGACCGGCCTCCTTCACCCTTCTGCCCTTATCGTCAATCATGGCACGCACCTTGCCGTGGCTTGCTCCTGCGGAAATGAAATCTCCCACATGCAGCGTACCCTTCTGCACCAGAACGGTTGCCACCGGGCCGCGTCCCTTATCCAGCTGCGCTTCGATGACAAGACCTCTCGCCATCCGGTTCGGGTTGGCCTTCAGCTCCAGAATCTCTGCCGTCAGCAGGATCATCTCAAGCAGCTGATTGATGCCCTCTCCGGTCTTGGCGGATACGGGAGCGAATACGGTGCTTCCGCCCCATTCCTCCGGAATGAGCTCATATTCTGCAAGCTCCTGCTTCACGCGGTCAATATTTGCGTTCGGCTTATCGATCTTGTTCACCGCGACGATGATCTCGATTCCCGCAGCCTTGGCATGGCTGATGGCCTCCACAGTCTGGGGCATCACGCCGTCGTCCGCCGCCACCACCAGAACCGCGATATCCGTGGCATTCGCGCCTCTCATACGCATGGCAGTAAAGGCCTCATGTCCGGGCGTATCCAGGAAGGTGATCTTCTGTCCATTGATCTGAACGGTATACGCACCGATGTGCTGCGTGATGCCGCCCGCTTCCTTATCCGTCACATTGGTCTTCCGGATGGCATCCAGAAGGGAGGTCTTACCGTGGTCAACGTGTCCCATGACGCAGATAACCGGCGGTCTGGGAACCATATCCTCCTCGTTCTCCTCATCCTCCTTCAGAAGCTCCTCGATCACATCGACCTTAACTTCCTTCTCACAGATGATGTCGTATTCAATGGCAATGCTCTCCGCCTCATCATAGGAAATTTCCTGATTCAGCGTCACGATCTTGCCTTCCATAAACAGTTTCTTGATGATTCCTGCAGCCGGAACCTTCATCTTGTCGGCAAGGTCCTTGATGGTGATGTTGTCCGGGAGGGTGATCACCTTGATCTGCTCCTCTTCCGGCTCTGCCTTCACAGGCTCGGGCTTGATGAATCTGCCCGGCTTATTCTTCAGCCTGCTCTTCGATTCGTCCTCTTCGTAGATGTGATCCTTCTTCGAGCGTCTGTCTCTTTCCTGGCTGTTACGGCGCTTTTCTTCCTCTTTGCGCTTCTCGTTCTCCTTGATGGGAGCCTCCGCAGCAAAGCCCTTGCCCGGAGCCGGACGACGGGATCGATTGTCCTGCCTTCCGCCTGCGCCCTGTCCACGTTCTCCATTAGAACGCTCATTATTCGCGCCAGGTCTCGCCCCGCCCGGACGGCCGCCGAAGCCCTGCGCACTTCTCTGAGAACCGCCAGAACGGCTGCCGGAACCAGAACGATTCTGGCCGTCCGCACTGCGCGGACTTCTCGATCCCTGACCGTTCCGGCCGTCGCGGCTGTCACGGTTATCCCGGTTGTCGCGGCCCTGCTGTCTGCTTCCCTGCTGCTGCCTTCCTTCCGGCCTGGTTCCCTGCGCTCTTTCCAGTCTTTCATTTCCAGCTCCTCTGTCCGCCGCCTGCGAAGCTTCCTTCGCCGCCTGTTCCTGTGCGGCCTTCTGAGCGGCGGCCTTTTCTTCCATCGCCTTCTGTTCCCTTGCGGCCCTTTCTGCCGCTTCCTGGCGTCTCTTCTGCTCTTCAAGCCGTTCATCCGGCATCTGCGGCTGTGACGGCTTTGTAAGCGGCTTGATCAGCCTGGGCTGTCCGGTCAGAATTCTTCCCGTGGAACGTCCCTGGCCCGTACCCGGCCGTCCGGAATTTCTGCTGCCTGTCTGAGCAGTTCCCTGCCTTCCAGCGCCCTGTTTGCTGCCGGCATTATTCCTGCTGCCCGCATTGTCTTTGCCGCCCGCGGCCGGTCTGCTCCCCGCGCTGCCCTGATGCCCCTTCTGAGACTGCATCTTACTGTTGTGCGGGTTGCTCACAAAAATAATATTTTTCTTCTTTTTGACCGGTCCCTGAGATGCGGCTTCTGCCTGCTTCTCTTTTGCAGCGCCTTCCCGGGTTCCATCCGCACCGGTCTTTGCCTCTTCCGGCTTCATCTCTCTCTGAATTTCCTTCTGAACTTCCTTCTTTTCAGGCATATCGCCCATTCTCATCTCTCCCTCTGTCACTATCCGCTTTTCTCCTTCGCTCTTGCCAAAATGTTTCCTGACTCTCTGTACTGCTTCTTCCTCTATCGAACTCTGGGCGGCTTTTGCTTCCACCCCTTCCTTCTGCAGAAATGTGATAATATCCCTGCTCTGCAGCCCTAATTCCTTCGCCAGTTCAAAAATCTTCGTTTTTGCCATGCTGCGCCTCCTTTACTCGGACGTTTCCAACTTCCCGATCAGGTTTTTCGCAAAACCTTCATCCGTCACTGCCAGGGATGCTCTCATCTCCTTTCCCATCGCATGGCCCAGTTCCTCCTTCGTCGCGTAGAAAAAACAGGGAACATGGTAGTATGTGCACATATTCAGGAAATTTTTTTTCGTATTATCGGAGGCATCAGTTCCTACGATCACAAGTCTCGCCCGGCCTTCCTTCACAGCCTTCTCCGTCATGAACTCGCCGCTTGATACAGCCGACGCTCTGGTTGCAAGGCCGAGCAGGGAAAGAATCTTATTCTGCTTCAAACTCCTCAAACTCCTTTTCCAGCTGATCATAAACCTCGTTCGGAATGCTCATTTTGAAGGAGCGCTCCAGTCCTTTGCTTTTCCGCACCTTTTTCAGGCAGTCAGACGATCTGCACAGGTACGCGCCTCTTCCGTTCTTTTTTCCGGTCATATCCAGAACGATTTCACCCTCCGTTGTCCGGAGAATACGCATCATTTCCTTCTTGCCTTTCATCTGTCCGCAGCCGATACACTGCCTCAGCGGAACCTTTTTATTCATCCAGCACCACGCCTTTCCTGCGGCTCTCCGGAACCGGTCACTCCAGACTGGCTTCTTCCTCCGCCGGAGCCTCTCCGTCTTCCGGGAGTTCCTCCTCCAGAGCTGCTTCCTCTTCCGGCAGAACTTCCTCCTCCGGAATCATATCTTCTCCGGAAAACGTTTCTTCACCGCCAACCGTATCCTCATCAGAAAGCATCTCCCCGTCAGCAGGGGCTTCCTCACAGGATTCTTCATAACCGTCGTAGTCTTCCTCATATTCCTCATCGTCAAAGTCGTCCAGATAGTCCTCATAACGGAAGCCCGGCGCATCCTTTGCCTGAGTCTCGCTCTTGATATCGATCTTGTATCCCGTCAGCCTTGCCGCCAGTCTTGCGTTCTGGCCTTCCTTGCCGATGGCCAGGGAAAGCTGGTAATCGGGAACGACCACCTTGGCCGTCTTCTCATCCGGATCCGCGAACACCGCCACGATCTTGGCCGGGGACAGGGCGTTCTGAATCAGGTTTCCGGGATTCTCATCCCAGTTGACGATGTCGATCTTCTCGCCGCGAAGCTCATCCACAATGGCATTCACCCTAGCGCCGTTCATACCCACGCAGGCGCCCACTGCATCCACGTTGGGATTGTTGGACCAGACCGCCATTTTGGTACGGCTTCCCGCCTCTCTCGCAATGCTCTTGATCTCAACCGTGCCGTCGCGGATCTCCGTAACTTCCGCCTCAAACAGCCTCTTCACCAGCTCCGGATGGGTCCGGCTCACCAGAATCCTGGGACCCTTGGGCGTATTCTTCACTTCCAGAATATAGACCTTGATTCTCTCCGTAGGGCGGAACACCTCGCCCTTCACCTGTTCGCTTTCGTTTAACAGGGCGTCCGCCTTCCCCAGATTGATGCTGATGTTTCTTCCCACATAGCGCTGCACCACACCGGTGACCACATCCTTCTCCTTTTCATAATACTGGTTGAAGATGGCGCTTCTTTCTTCCTCACGGATCTTCTGAAGGATCACGTTCTTCGCGTTCTGGGTGGCGATGCGGCCGAACTCCTTGGACTTGATCTCCACGTGAATGATGTCTCCCACCTCAGCGCGTTTGGAAATCTCCTTCGCGTCCTCCAGAGCGATCTGCAGACAGTCATCCTCCACATCCTCCTGCGTGGGAACGACTTCCTTTTCCGCGTAAACCAGGAAATCACAGGTTTCCCGGTTAATCTCCACCTTCACGTTGTCCGCCTTTCCAAAATGGTTCTTGCACGCGGTAAGCAGGGAAGTTTCAATGGCGTCGAAGAGGGTTTCCTTGCTGATCTCCTTCTCCTTCTCCAGAATATCCAGTGCTTCCATCAATTCCTTGTTCATGATTTCCTCCTTGCTTTAAAAATCTAACGCAAGCCTGATCAGCGCGATGTCCAGCCTTGCAAATTTTTTTTCTTCTTCCTGTATTTCCAGGGTCACGGAATCCTTGTCATAAGCCTTCAGAATCCCCTCAAATTCCTTCTGCTTCTCCTGCGGGCGGTACAATCTCAGCTCAACCTCTTTCCCCAGGCTCTTTTCCAGATGCCGGTCTTTTTTTAACGGTCTCCCCAGCCCGGGGCTGCTCACCTCAAGGATGTAGGCCTCTTCAATGAAATCCTCCTCATCCAGCCTGTCGGACAGCTTCCTGCTCACGTTCTCGCAGTCCTGGATATTCACGCCGTCCGCTTTGTCAATGTAGGCGCGCAGGTACCATTCCCCGCCTTCCTTCACATATTCCACGTCGTAGATCTCCACATCGTTCTCTTCCGCGATCGGAAGCAGAAGCTCTTCCGTACGCGCTTCGATTTCCTTTCCCTTCGGCATCCGCTCACCAGTTCCTTTCCCTCTGCCAAAAATAAGAGTGGGCGAAACGCCCACTCTAGTCTGATAATCCTATTAACCATAACCCAGTATAGCACCAATCTGCGGGAAACGCAAGCGCTTTTTAAACGTCTTCCAGGTTTCGGATAATTTTCTGTGCGCAGGAAAGGAAATTCTCCATTTCTTCCCCGCTGATCCCCTCCCAGATCTGATTGTCCATGCGGGAAAAATTCTCATGGACCTCCGCCGCTTTCGTTCTTCCTTCCTCCGTCAGGACAACGAGAAAGGCGCGGCGGCAGTCCGGATGCTTCTGCCTGCTCACATACCCGGCTTCCTCCAGCTTATCCAGACTTCTGGAAAGCGTCGCCACATCCATATTGCAGCGGTCGGCAAGCTCCCGCTGGCTGACATGGTCCTCTTCCAGCAGCTTATTCAGAATCCGGGGCTGTCCCGGCGTCAGACCGAGCTTCTGAAAATAGGGATGAAGAATCCTTTTCCTGGCCGCTTCCATCCGAACCATGGCCTCTCTGATCTCTTTCTTTTCCATACCTGACTTCCTTTCCAGCCGTCATTCCAGCTCAAACTGTCCGGTGTAAAGCTTGTAGTAGCGTCCCTTCTGCGAAAGAAGCTCCTCGTGGTCTCCCCGTTCGATCACCTCTCCCTTTTCCAGCACCATGATGGCCTTGGAATTTCTGACCGTGGAAAGGCGGTGGGCGATCACGAACACGGTGCGGCCCTCCATCAGCTGGTCCATGCCCTTCTCGATCAGGCGCTCCGTGCGGGTGTCGATGGAGCTGGTCGCCTCATCCAGAATCAGCACAGGAGGCCTGGAAATGGCCGCTCTGGCGATGGCGAGAAGCTGTCTCTGTCCCTGGGACAGGTTGCTTCCGTCGCTGTGGAGCATGGTCTGATAGCCGTCGGGCAGACGCCGGATGAAGGAATCCGCGTTGGCGACGCGGGCGGCCTCTCTCACTTCCTCATCCGAAGCATCCAGGCGGCCATAGCGGATGTTGTCCGCAATGGTGCCGGTAAACAGGTGGGTGTCCTGGATGACCATGGAAAGGGAACGGCGCAGGTCGTCCTTTTTGATCCGGCGAATGTCCAGACCGTCATAGGTGATGGTTCCGGACTGGATCTCATAAAACCGGTTGATCAGATTGATGATGGTGGTCTTTCCCGCTCCCGTGGAGCCCACAAAAGCGATCTTCTGCCCCGGCTTCGCGTAGAGGCTGATGCCGTTTAAGATCTTTTTCTCCGGCGTATAGCCGAATACCACATCGTAAAAACGCACATCCCCCTTCAGGGGCACCAGAGAAAAGCTTCCGTTCTCCGGCACCTTCCAGGCGAGCGTTCCATCCGCTGCTTCCGTCAGGGTCACGTCGCCCTCATCCGGTTCCGGCTCCTCGTCCATCATTTCAAAGATGCGCTCCGCGCCGGAAAGGGCTGCCAGCAGGAAATTGATCTGCTGGGTGAACTGATTCATGGGCATGGCGCTCTGGCGCACATAGACCAGATAGGAAGCAAGGCTTCCCAGATCCATCAGGCCGGACAGGACGAACATGCCGCCCACGCAGGCCGATACCGCATAATTAAAGTAGGAAAGGCTGACGATGGTCGGCACCATCATGCCGGAATAGGACATGGCCTTGGTGGCGGACTGGCGCAACGCTTCATTTCTTCTGCAGAATTCCGCGAAATCCTGTTCCTCATGGTTGAAAATCTTTTCCACCTTCGCCCCGGCAACCATTTCCTCCACGAAGCCGTTGATGCTTCCCAGATATTTCTGCTGCTCGATGAAATATTTCCTGCTCCTCTTTCCATTATACTGGATAAACAGGAACATGAGAAGCAAAAAAGCGATGACGATGAGGGACAGCCTGAGATTCAGCACCACCAGCATGATGATGGTTCCGCTCACCACGATGAAGCTCTGGATCAGCAGGGTGAAACTGTTGTTCAGCGCCTCCGTGAGGGTGTCCACATCGTTCGTGAAACGGCTCATCAGCTCCCCGTGGGTGTGGGCGTCAAAATAGGAAAGGGGCAGCTTCTGGGTGTGTTCGAACAGATCCCGTCGGATCCGTCCCACGATCTTCTGACAGGTGATCACCATGAGCTGATTATAGCCCAGCGTGGCGAACGCGCCCGCGCCGTACATGAGCGCCATCAGAAGGATGGTCCGGATCAGGCCCGGAATGTCGCCGGGCAGGATGTAGGTGTTGATCACCGGCTTGAGCATATAGGTTCCGAGAAGGTTCGCCAGACTGCTGATACAGACCAGCAGTCCCACGAGCAGGACGGACCACTTGTAAATTCCCATATAATGGAGCAGCCGCTTCATCGTTTTTGCGCTGTCCTTCGGTCTGGCATATCCGTTGTATCTCGCCATTACAGTCCCGCTCCTTCCTGCTGTGAATAATAGATTTCCTGATAAACGGAATCGTTTTTCAGAAGCTCTTCATGGGTACCCACAGCGTGTACCCTGCCGTCGTCCAGAATGATGATCTGATCCGCATGCATGACGGAGGTAATCCTCTGCGCGATGATGATCTTCGTGCTTCCGGGGAGGCTTCTGGCAAGCCCCTCTCTTATCTTCGCCTCCGTGGCCGTATCCACCGCGCTGGTGGAATCATCCAGGATCAGCACCTTCGGCTTTTTCAGAATCGCCCTGGCGATGCAGAGCCTCTGCTTCTGGCCGCCGGACACATTCACGCCACCCTGGCCCAGATCCGTCTCATAACCGTTTTCCAGCCGGTCGATAAATTCGTCCACACAGGCAATCCGGCAGGCCTCCTCGATTTCTTCTTTGGAAGCGTCCTCCTTTCCCCAGCGGAGATTGTCGATCACCGTACCGGAAAACAGCGTATTTTTCTGCAGCACCATGGCGATGGAATCCCGCAGGGGCTTTAAGGGATACTCCTGCACCCGGTGGCCGTCGATGCGCACCTCCCCCTCCGTCACGTCATACAGTCTGGGAATGAGCTGCACCAGCGTGGACTTGGCAGAACCTGTCTGGCCGATGATCCCCACCGTCTGGCCGGCCCTGATGTGCAGATTAATATCGGAAAGCACATATTCCTGCGCGTTTTTGCTGTATTTGAAAAAAACATGGTCGAAGACAATGTCTCCCTTTTCCACCCGGATGTCCTTCGCTTCCTCTTCCGTGATATCGGGCTCTTCCTCCATCACCTCTTCAATTCTCCGCCAGGAGGTCAGAGAACGGGTGAACATCATGAACACGTTGGAAATCATCATCAGGGAGTTTAAGACCTGAAGCACATAGCTTAAAAAGCCCGTCAACTCACCCACCTGCATCTCGCCCACCTGGATCAGATTGCCGCCGAACCAGAGGATGCACAGGATGGTGGCGTACATCACGAACTGCATGGCGGGCATGTTCAGGGACGCCACCCGGAACGCCTTCTCCGAGGTGGTGAGAAGCTCCGTGTTGACTTCACTGAATTTTTCCATCTCGTAGTCTCCCCGGACATAGGACTTCACCACTCGGATGGCCGTCAGATTTTCCTGGATGATCCGGTTGACCAGATCCACCGCCTTCTGCATCCGGCCGTACAGCGGCCTGACGTGGGAGACGATCGCAAACAGCAGGATTCCAAGCACCGGCGCGGCGATCAGGAACACCACAGCAAGCTCGCTGTTGATCTGAAAGGACACCGTGATGGCGGTCAGCATCATCACCGGCGCACGGCAGGCAGGACGCAGGCCATTGGCGATGGAGTTCTGGATGTTGGTCACATCTCCGGTCAGCCTGGTAACCAGCGAAGAAGTCCTGAACCGGTCCGTATTGGAAAAAGAAAACTGCTGGAGCTTTCTGTATTCCTCCTTCCTGATCTGCGCGCCGATTCCCTGACCGCAGACCGCGGCAAACCTGGCGCTTCCGGTTCCCAGAAGCATGGCTGCCACCGCGCAGACCGCCATCTGAAGCCCCTTCATGAAAATATACTGCCGGTCTCCGTTCGCCACGCCGATATCTACCATATCGGCCATGATCATGGGAATGATCAACTCCAGAAAGGCCTCCGTTACAATGCAGATCACCGCAAGGATGGTCGCCGCCCGGTAGGGTTTCGCATAGGATAACAATCGTTTCATGACTTCCTCCGTTATTATATTGCAAAATCAATAATATCATTATCAACAGTATGCAGCGCAACTATTGTATGCCCATCGCGCAGGAAAGTCAAGGACGGATTTGCTTTCTTCCGGCCACTATAAAAATGTAGACGGACAAACCGTATTGTGATACACTTTATTCAGTGAGTGATTTCAAAAACGGTGATCCGCCAAAAGCGCGGAGGCAGGAGGAGTTATGAGCATACTCGAGGAAATTGCGGACTGTGTGATATCGGGAAGACTGCAGGAGATTTTTCTCTCTGATCCAGAATATCAGGATCTGAGCAGAAAACAGGAGCAGGCATCCGAGGAATGCTACAGCAGCGTGCCGGAGGAATATCATGAGAAGATCGAAGAACTGACCGACTGTCAGAATGAATGTTCCGGAAGGCTGATTGAGATGGCTTACCGGCAGGGAATGATCGACAGCGCCAACCTGCTTCGGGAACTGAAAGTTTTGAAAACAGGCTGATAAACAACAAGTCCCTCGAAGCAGGCCTCATCGGCCCACTACGAGGGTTTTTTTTATTTTTTGAATTTATATTTTCCCTTTCCCAGACCGCTGACCGGTTCAACCATGCCAGACACTTTCAGCTTATTGATCAGATTACCTGCTGCTGTTTGTGAAATACCGATGATCTCCGCAACCTCTTTGCGTCCAAATGCAACATCATAACCTATATGGGAGAAAACCAAACGAATTTTTGCATTTGTTGAATCCGTTACTTTTAATTTGTCAATCGCAACCTGATGAGTATTCGCATGATAGTTCAGATTAGGCAACGTAACCATAAATTGTGTACCGTCTGAATAAAAAAACGGTTCCATTCCTGCACGGAAGTTTGCCGAGCTTTCATATGCGTCCCGATCTACAGCAACCTTGAAATCACATTCCGTTGCTTCAGCAATCAATCTGTCAATCATTTAGTCTCCCCTACTCTTTTTCCCAATACTTATAGACATTATACCAGTTCTTGCACCGTGCACTCAAAACGGTGTTAGCAAACTGCACGTTTATAAAGCAAAAAATGCCGAAATCCATACGATTTCCGGCATCCTGCTGGGTTGGGCTATTCTTTTTTAAGAATAACAGCTCGTAGGGGAATCGAACCCCTGTTTCCGCCGTGAGAGGGCGGCGTCTTAACCGCTTGACCAACGAGCCATCTCTTTCTCTGTCACCGGGCGGTCACCCGTGCGACTTGTTTATAATACAACAGGTTCTTCTAAAATGCAAGCACTTTTTTCAAAAATTTTTAAAATTTTTTTCGGGTATTTTTTCATCGTTAAAACGTTATGCCTTTACAAGCGCCTGGAACAGAGAAAGACTCCCCTCATTCTTCTGAAAGGAATGCTCCGGATGCCATTGAACCGCAAGGAAAAAACGCTTTCCGGGCATCCAGACGGCCTCGATCAGTCCGTCCGGAGATACCGCCATGGGTTTTAGGGACGGGGCGAGTTCCTTTATCGCCTGATGATGGCGGCTGTTAACACCAAACGTTTTTTTCCCAAGGATGTCATAAAGCGGCGTGTTTTCCAGGACCTCCACCTCGTGCTCACTTCTGTCAAAGGGCGGTTTCATCTCATGCTCCACCCCGGACGGATGCTGTGTGGGGAGATCCTGGTAAAGGGTTCCTCCCAGCGCCGCATTGAAAAACTGCAGTCCCCGGCAGATTCCCAGTACAGGCATATCCCTCTCAAGCGCGGCGTCAAGCAGCAGCTTTTCCATTGTATCCCGTTCCGGAATGCTTCGTCCGCACTCCGGGACGGGTGTTTCTCCGTAAAAAGAGGGGGAAACGTCGTGACCGCCGGTAAAGATAAGAGCGTCCAGACGGTCCAGGAGTTCTGGAATGTTCGTATTTTCTTCTGTAAGCGGCAGCATGACGGGAATTCCACCCGCCGCGAGGACGCCTTCCATGTAGCCCGGGAGCATCCACAGGCTTTCCCGCTCCGGGTCTATTAAAGGGACGAGTCCAATCCATGGTTTCTTTTTCATCTTCTGTCTCCTCCTTGTATCATTACCTCTTCTCTCCGTTTTGATCAAACGTCCTTCTCAATGCTATTTCTGTCGGGATGATAGAGCCAAGCAGCGGAATCATTTGCAGCAGGCAGATCATCCCTCCCGCCATTCCTACGCTTTCCTCGTCCCTTCCCATTACAAAAAGCAGAAGGCTTACCGTGATTGGCAGCATAATCCATCCACAGACATACCATATCTTACCGCAGTATTTATGAGCAAATTCCCAGGTTTCCCTGTTCTTCATAGACATGGCGGTACGATATCCAAATATCGGATTTATCTCCGCCGGAGCCTTTTTCATAAAATACCTTCCCAGGACAAGCATTGTCAGGGGAATCAGCAGATCCATTACCAGCATAAAAATCCAAAAGAACATGCGGGAATTCCTTTCTGGGGGGGGAGCGGGATGGGGAGGGTGGCCTCTCTCCGCGCTGTGGAGCCCCCATTTGGAAGTCGCCTTTTAGGGCTCCTTCCTCTGGGGGGCGGAGGGATATGGGTGGCCTCTCACTACGGATGATGCCCCCTGGGATTTCTTTGAAATCCCAGCCCATTCGGAATCCGCCCTACGGGCTCCTTCCTCATGGGGAGCGGGGCTTAAAGTCAAGCGTTCTCATGCAAGCATGGAACGCTCGACCTTCTGCCCCTGGGGCATCATATGGCAAAATCAAATAAACTGATCTGGTTGGATTCGGGGAGGTCTCCCAGGAGATGGAGGGAATCCATCAGGTCTACGATCGTTTTGGAGACCTTGGTGCGGTCGCGGAAGTCGTCTTTGGAGAGGAAGGGGCCGTCCTTGGCCGCTTCCACGATGGCGTCGGCTGCTTTTTCGCCCAGGCCGTCGATGCTGTTTAAGGAGGGCATGATTTTGTCGCCCACGATCTGGAAGCTCCTGGACTGGGCCTGGAAAATGTCGATGGGCACGAATTCATAGCCTCTGGCATACATTTCCTGCACTACTTTCATATCTTTCGCGGTGTCCTGTTCCTTCTTGGAAAGGCTGTCCGCCCTTTTTTTGTAATCCGCCATAACCATTTCCAGATGCTGGCGTCCCTGGCACATGATTTCGTAAGAAAAGGCCGAGGCGCGGATGCTGAAGTAGGCCGCGTAGTAGGCGAGCGGATAATTCACCTTGCAGTAGGCGATTCTCCAGGCCATCATGACGTAGGCCGCCGCGTGAGCCTTGGGGAACATGTACTTGATCTTTTTACAGGACCAGATGTACCAGTCCGGAACGTTGGCGGCCTTCATGGCCTCCTCCATTTCCGGCTTCAGGCCCTTTCCTTTACGGACGCTCTCCATGATGGTGAAGGCAAGGCTGCTCTCCACGCCCATACCGATCAGATAGATCATGATATCGTCACGGGTACAGATGGCGGTGGAAATGGTCGCCTTCCCTTCTTTGATCAGGGTCTGCGCATTTCCCAGCCATACGTCCGTTCCGTGGGCCAGTCCGGCGATACGCACCAGGTCGGAAAAGGAAGTGGGCTTGGTGTCCAGAAGCATCTGCATGGCGAATTCGGTGCCGAACTCAGGAACCCCGAGGTTTCCAAGGGGCCAGCCGTCGATGTCGTCCGGCGTGATGCCAAGGGCCGACGTATTCTGGAACAGGGACATCACCTGCTTGTCATCCAGGGGGATCTTTGTGGGATCCAGCCCGGTCAGGTCCTGCAGCATACGGATCATGGTGGGATCATCGTGTCCCAGAATGTCCAGCTTCAGCAGGTTATGGTCAATGGAGTGGTAGTCAAAGTGGGTGGTCACCGTATCTGTGGTCATATCGTTTGCAGGATGCTGCACCGGGGTAAAGGAATTGATCTCCTCTCCCAGCGGCAACACAATGATACCGCCCGGATGCTGTCCGGTACTTCTTCGGATTCCCGTACAGCCCGTGACGATCCGGTTAATCTCACAGGTACGTTTCTTATTGCCACGCTCCTCGTAATAATTTTTCACGTAGCCAAAGGCGGTTTTGTCCGCCAGTGTGGCGATGGTTCCGGCGCGGAAGGTCTGTCCGGCGCCGAAGATTACCTCCGTATATTTATGGGCCTTACTCTGGTATTCACCGGAGAAGTTCAGGTCGATATCCGGCTCCTTGTCGCCCTTGAAGCCGAGGAAGGTTTCAAAGGGAATGTCAAAGCCGTCCTTTTTCAGCAGTTCTCCGCAGACCGGGCAGTATTTGTCCGGCATGTCGCAGCCCGCCCGGCCCGAATAGGCCTTCACCTCCGGGGAATCAAAATCGTTGTAATGGCATTTCATACAGTAATAGTGAGGGCTTAAGGAGTTTACCTCCGTGATTCCCGCCATGTAGGCCACCAGGGAGGAACCGACTGAGCCTCTGGAGCCCACCAGATAACCGTCCTCCACCGACTTCCACACCAGCTTCTGAGCGATGATGTACATCACGGCGAAGCCGTTTGTGATGATGGAATGCAGCTCCTTCTGCAGCCGCTCCTCCACGATGGACGGCAGATTTTCCCCATACAGGGAATGGGCCTTGCTGTAGCAGATGTCGGTCAGCGTCTTGTCGCTGTCCGGAATCACAGGAGGACACTTATCCGGCCGCACGGGAGAAATGGTCTCGATCTGATCCGCGATCAGGTTGGTGTTGGTGATCACAATCTCTTCGGCCTTGTCGCTTCCCAGATACTCAAATTCCTTCAGCATCTCCTCCGTGGTGCGCAGGTACAGCGGGGCCTGATCCTCCGAATCCTTAAATCCCTTGCCCGCCATGATGATCCGGCGGTACACCTCGTCCGCAGGATCCAGAAAATGTACGTCGCAGGTGGCTACCACCGGCTTATTGTGCTGCTCTCCCAGCTTCACGATCCGCCGGTTGATGTCCTGGATATCCTCGATGGAGTTTACCAGGCGGATCTTTTCGTCATTGATCATGAAAGCGTTGTTTCCCGTGGGCTGGATCTCCAGATAATCATAGAAATCCACGATCCGCGCGATATCCGCCTCGCTTTTTTCATCCAGCAGGGCGCGGTACAGCTCTCCCGCTTCACAGGCGCTTCCCAGGATCAGTCCCTCCCTGCACTTCTGCAAAAGGCTTTTGGGAATTCTGGGCCGCTTCGCGTAATAGGTCAGATGGGACTCGGAAATCAGCCGGTACAGGTTCACCCGCCCCGTGTTGTTCTTCGCCAGGATGATGGCATGGTAGGTGGGAAGCCGTTTGACGATATCCGGGTTGGAATCCCCCAGCGCGTTCACCTTCTCCAGTGTGTCCTTTCCATCCTCTTTCAGCATTTTACTGAAGCGGACGAAAATCTCCGCCGTGGCCTCCGCATCATCCA
>ERZ894229.474-NODE-474-length-34028-cov-13.3082_pt1 | contig 34028 bp, 36 predicted proteins | sample MGYA00380295_ERZ894229 | MGnify/ENA primary metagenome ERZ894229 (study PRJEB32331, sample SAMN06328479) | human gut metagenome | biome: human gut microbiome; feature: stool | host: Homo sapiens | collected 2014-09-17 ... | reverse complement strand
GAATAACCTCTTTTCCTGCCCCTTAATTTTTTTGTAATTTTAAAAGTTTATCCTGCCGTAAAAGTAAAAAAGACAGCATAGGCTGTCTTTTTTAGAGAAGGTATTTCTTATGGGGTATAGCAAAAACTATATAATGTATTGGGGGGGGTTACGCATATTATAATAGCAGACCCGCCCCATTTTGTACATTCTCAGAATTCACAAACTTCACAAATTCGTCCGTTCATTTTTATCTAATATGCACAATGCCACATCTTTCAAAGCCCCGGCTGAAGGCGCTCAGATATTCTCAAAAAAGGGCTTCTCCTCTTCGAAAAGCGCTTCAAATTCCGTCCTGCTGATCTTTTCCTTCTTCAGAAGCAGATTCGCACACGCATGAAGCACCTCCATGTTTTCCCGGATGAGTTCTGTCGCCCTCGCATAACAGCTGTCGATGATCTGCTTCACCTCTTTGTCGATCTCTCCGCTGATCATCTCGCTGTGTGCCTTTGCATGGGCCAGGTCACGGCCGATGAATACCTCATCGTCGTCATCGTCGTAGCAGACCACGCCGATGTTTTCAGACATGCCGAAGCGGGTGACCATCATCCTTGCCATCTTGGTGGCCTTCTTGATATCGCTGGAGGCTCCTGTGGTGATATCGTCAAAAATGAGCTGCTCCGCGATGCGTCCGCCCAGGGAGACCATAATCTCCTGCTCCATTCTGCCCCTTGTCATGAACATCTCATCACGCTCGGGAAGGGGCATGGTATAGCCTGCCGCGCCGTTTCCCGTGGGAATGATGGAAACCGTATAAACCGGTCCAACATCCGGAAGCACATGGAACAGAATCGCGTGCCCGGCTTCATGGAAGGCGGTGATCTTCTTTTCCTTATCTGAAATCACACGGCTCTTCTTCTCGGTTCCGATGCCCACCTTGACGAAGGCCTTTTTGATATCTTCCTGGGAAATATATGCCCGGTTCGCGCCTGCGGCCAGGATTGCCGCCTCGTTCAGCAGGTTTTCCAGATCCGCTCCGGTAAAGCCCGCCGTGGTCTGCGCCACCTGCTTCAAGTCCACATCCTCCGCCAGCGGCTTGTTTCTGGCGTGCAGCTTCAGGATATCCTCTCTTCCGCCCACATCCGGCGCGCCAACCGCGATCTTCCGGTCAAAACGTCCGGGACGCAGGATGGCCGGATCCAGAATATCCACCCGGTTCGTCGCTGCCAGCACGATGATGCCCTCGTTCACGCCGAAGCCGTCCATCTCAACCAGCAGCTGGTTCAGAGTCTGCTCCCTCTCGTCATGTCCGCCGCCCATGCCCGTTCCACGGCGTCTTGCCACAGCATCGATCTCATCGATGAACACGATACAGGGCGAATTTTTCTTCGCGTCCTCAAACAGGTCACGTACCCGGGACGCGCCGACGCCCACGAACATTTCCACGAAATCGGAACCGGAAATGCTGAAAAACGGCACGTTTGCCTCACCCGCAATGGCCTTGGCAAGAAGGGTCTTACCCGTGCCGGGAGGGCCCTCCAGAAGGACGCCCTTGGGAATTCTGGCTCCCACCTTCGTATATTTGGAAGGCTCTCTCAGGAAATCGATGATCTCCTCCAGATCCTCCTTCTCTTCCTTCAGCCCGGCCACATCCTTCAGGGTGATCTTGTTATCCTTTCCGGTGCTCATCCTGGCGCGGCTCTTGCCGAAGTTCATCATCTTGTTTCCGCTGGCTCCCGCACCCGCGTTCTGGGCGTTCATCATCATGACGAAAAAGATCATGATCACGGCCGCCATCACCAGCACGGGAAGCATATAGTTCATGAACCAGCTTTCCTGCGGCACATCCCGCACGAGCGGATCGATGTCATACTGCTCAAGCAGATCGATCGCGTCCTCCACGTTGGTCACGTATGCCGTCCTGTTCCGGCCGTCTGAAAGAGATACCGTCACCGAACCGGTCGGCGTCTCCGCATTCTGTCCGATCACCGCGCCGGTCACAAGCCCCTCCTCCAGATCCTGCTGCAGCGCTCCGACCGTATAATTGTCCTGCACCTGATTCAGGGAACTGGTCCATACCATGACCAGAAGCGCTCCCAGCAGCAGAATAAAAATCAGGTTTATGCCTCTGCTGTTCTTAATCAATTCTGTCCTCCATTCCGAAGCGTTTCACACTTACTTTCTTTTGCCGCAGTTTCCTTCCCATGTCCGGGAGGAAACCTTTTCTGCGGCAGAAGAAGCTGCGTCAGCAGCTTCTTTTGAATTCCTCTGAAAAAAGCGGGAGACCTCCGCCGGGCGGGCCGCTCCCGCTTCCCTTCTCAGTCGTCGAATTCCACCACGCCGATATAGGGAAGGTTTCTGTATCTCTGGTCGTAATCCAACCCATAGCCGACCACGAATTCATCCGGGATCTGGAAGCCGGTGTAGTCCACCTTCACGTCCACAACCCTGCGTTCCGGCTTATCCAGAAGCGTGCAGAGTCTCAGGCTCTTCGGTCCGCGGTCCCGCATCATCTCCATCAGGTAGCTCAGCGTTCTGCCGGAGTCCACGATGTCCTCCACAATGATCACGTCCTTATCCTTCAGCGGCTCATCCAGATCCTTCACGATCTTAACGACTCCGCTGGACTTGGTGGAGCTTCCGTAGCTGGAAACGGACATGAAATCCAGGGACACGGGAACCGTGATCCGCTTTGCCAGCTCGCACATGAAAAAGCTGCCTCCCTTGAGGACGCAGAGCAGGTGTACCTGCTTTCCCGCGTAATCCTTACTGATCTGTTCTCCGATCTCCTGGATGCGCGCATCCACCTCTTCCTCTGTCAGCAGCACTCTTACTCTCTCAGCCATCTTCTTTTCCTCCTCTTATGTGTATCCGAAGCACCCTTTCGGTAGATTCCGTTACCTTAACCGCACTGCTGATGCGGTGTCCGATCACCCACAGAACGTGGCTGCCGTCCGCCAGCAGCGGCAGAGCTTCTCTTTCGCCCGCCGGAACCCTTTCCTGGATCAGATATTCCTTCAGGCTCTTCTTCTGCAGCCTGTCGTTGATCGCAAGATAGTCTCCCGGCCTTCTGGTACGGAGTACCAGAGTCTTTATTCTATCATAATCCAGCCATTTCGTATACGCCTTTTGTTCAATTCCCTGAGATTTTTCCCGGTTCAGAAGGGTGATTTCCAGCATTCCCATCCCGGGGATTTCCAGCGCGGCGCTTCCTGTTTCGCGGACCTCCTTCAGAAGATCGGTTTCCGTTTCTCTGACGCATCCGGCGGGCGCTTTCTCCCCATGTGCGACGGGCAGTTCTCCGGCAGCGTCCGCCCTTCTGTTTATGATGACCTGCCCGAATTCCCGTCTGGCCTCCAGCCCGCCAGGCAGCATCAGCATGCGGCCGCTCTGTTTTGTGAAAAGCGCCTGCACACCCAGGATATGGCGCTGTCCGATGTCCCTTCCGCCCTCCGAAAGCTCCTCCATGAGCGACTTGAGCATCAGGGTCTGCAGCAGTTCATCGCTGGCAAGAAAGGCCCGCACATCCAGCCCCGCCGCATCATTTTCGTAAAACACCAGACAATCCTGCAGCCTGGCGCGCGCCTGCCCGTCCATATAGTCCGATACCTGCGCAAGCAGTCCGGCCGCCCGGGCCAGATGAAGCCCCGCTTCCCCGCAGATTTCCTCCTCCACGTAGGGAATGACCCGGCGGCGGATCCGGTTTCTGGTATAGTCGTCCGACTCATTGCTGGCATCCGTGCGCCAGGAAATGCCGTTTTTCTTCAGCCATTCTTCAATTTCCTCCCGCCCGGTGTCCAGAAGCGGCCGGATGATGCTTCCCCGCACCGGCCGGATGGAGCCCATTCCCTTCAGCCCCGTTCCCCGGAACAGATGAAACAGCAGCGTCTCCGCCCGGTCGCTCCGGTTGTGGGCCACGGCGACCCGATCTGCGCCGAATTGCTCCGCGGCCTCCGCAAACGCCTGGTAGCGCACCTTCCTTCCGGCTTCCTCCAGGGACATATGCCATTCTCCGGCCTTTTTTTTCACGTCCTCTTCCTTCAGAAAAAAAGGGACGTTCCACTCCTTACACAGTCCGCGCACATAAGCGGCATCCTCTTCCGCTTCTTCTCTGATGCGGTGATTGACATGGACCGCTGCGATCTGCCAGCCATATTCCTCTCTGAGCCTCACAAGGAGCGCAAGAAGGCAGACGGAGTCAGCCCCGCCCGATACGCCTGCGAGGATTCTGCTTCCCTGCCGCGCCATTTTTTCCTTTTCCATATACAGCCGGACCTTCTCCGGCAGATGGTCAGTCCGGGCCGTTTCTTTTGTATCCACCGCAGTCTGGCGCCTCCTTCCCGCTTTCACCGGGTATAGGCATATCCCGGTCCGTTTCTGCCCTTCACTATATCCAAATTCCTGCCGGAAGTCAAATTCCTTCGCCTTTTTCCCAGATTCCCGCGCAGAGCACCGTCATATCATCCCGGATTCTTCCGCCCCGCTGCTCGATGGCAAACCGCAGAAGAATGCCCGCCATCTCCGAGGGAGAGATGCCGTTTATTCCGGAAAGCAGGGTTTCCAGCTGTTTCTCTCCGTCCCCGTTCGGCCAGCCTTCCGTCATGCCGTCCGTCATCATGACGATATAGTCCCCGTCCGAAACACTCCGTTTTATGGGCTGCGGCTGCGCATCTCCGCAGGCTCCCAGAGGAAGCGCCGTCCCTGTGATCCTCTCCACCGCGCTCCCGCGCTTGATAAAGCTTGCCGCCGCTCCCGCTTTCAGGAAGGTACACTCTCCTTCATACAGATCCAGGCTGCACAGATCCAGCGTGGGCAGGCTTTCCGCGCTTCCCTCTCCGGCCATGGCGCTGTCCATCAGCCTGACCGTCATCTGCGCGCCAAGCCCCGTCTCCAGCATGCTCTCCGCCATATCCACCACGGATTCGCTGTCCCGGCAGGCGTCGTCACCGGATCCCATGCCGTCCGACAGCGCCAGCACCAGCTGCGCGTCTCCCGCTTCGAAGAAGGCAAAATTATCTCCCGAAACCGTCTCCGTCTCCTTCACCGCCCTGGCTGTCCCCGTCAGATAAACATATTCCGGCTCCTCCTCAAAGAAATAACACACCGGCTCCTCACCGATGAAAAAGGGATTTCTTCGCGCCGAGACAAGCCGCATGTCCAGCAGCACGGAGAGACAGCCTGCCGCCTCCTCTGCCGTCCGCGCGCCTCTGTTTCGGGAGGGCCTGGCAGACAGCAGAATGGACAGCTCCATGCGCCCGTTCCCTCTCTGTACCAGATAAATCTCCCTGGCGTTCAGCCCTTCTCCGGCCAGCCCCCGGACCAGCTGCTTCTGTCTCCGGCTTCCCAGCCGGATAAAACGGACGGATTCCTCTGCCGCCCGATTCATCATGGCCGCCATTTCCTTCAGATTGCCCGCAAAAAGCTGCCGTTCCTTCGCCAGACTTTTCCGCAGAAAAAGGACAGTTCTCTCCTGCTCCTCTTCCTCGTCCCTGTCCTCCGCAAAAATCTGCGCCAGATTCTGAAACGTGTCCGCGCATACCCTGATTTTTCTCCTGCCATATTCCAGAAGATAAGCGGACTGTACCGTGTTGTCCGATTCTCTGTTTTTCATCTGCCTGCCGCCTTTCCCGCTGCTGTCCTTTCCCGGAGGCAGCGCATATGATGTCCTTCCATCCCGTTTACGCTTCATTATATTCCCTTTCGGGTGCATGATTTGTCAAAGCGCGGGCGTCTTTCTTTTCATCCGTCCATGGATTTCTCCATTTTCCGGCGGCATTCGGCACAAGATACGCTTGCCGGGTGTATCGCGCAAAAAAGGAACCGGAGCATCACGCATTCCGATTCCTTCCTATTCTTCAGGCTTGTAAATAATCTCGCCCTCGTTAACCAGACCCAGCTTTTCCTTCGCCACCTCTTCGACGTATTTCTTGGTCTGCGTATATTTTCTGTATTCTTCAATCTGTTCCGAGCGTTCTTCCTCCGCGTCGATCTGTTCCTGCAGCGCCTGCTCTCTCTCGAGATACGATTCCTTCTTCTGGCGCAGCCCAACGCTGTTGATCGAGACCACCACAAGAAGCATCAGCACCACGATCGTTACCAGGAACATGCCCAGCCGGTTCTGGCGCTTTTTGCGGAACACCACTTTCCTTTTGATCACTGGTCACACCTCTTCTTTTTCCAGCCTGTGACTTTTATTTTAAGCCCTTTCTTCCATGCCGTCAACCGGGAATTTACCTGGTTTTTTACCAGATTTTTCATCTTTCTTTTCCTTACCCGCAGTTCCACGGCCGCCCTGCGTGCTGCTCTTCCCGCCAGTTTGCGGCTCCATCGCAACATGGCCCGAAAGGGAGCTGTCAGCTTCCAGAGCATTTTCCCCAGAAAACGGAGTGTCCCGTTAACCGCTCCGGAAACCAGCCTGACGAAACCGGCGCTCAGCGTTTTTTTATATAGAAGCATTCCTGCTCCCGCGCCGATCACCGCGAACCAGCGGAACATGCCGTTATTTTCATAATAGAGGAGATAAAAAATGCCTCCCGTCGCCATCACCCAGAAAACCAGATCTTCCAGAGAAATCCAGAAAATCCCGTGGGGTATGATCCTTCTCAGGATCCTGAAGAGGTCATAGCAGAAGGTAATAAATGCACCAAGGAGAAAGGAATGCAGCATGAACCATCCTTCCCCCGCGATCTGGCTGCTCATACCCACCTCGTTTCCGCGCGGATGTCCGCACTATTTGAAGAGCCGGGCAAACAGCGATTCTCCCTTTGCGCCGTACCCCGCGCTTTCCGAATAGGTCAGGCTGTCTATTTTGCCGTCCACGTCCACTTCTCCCTTGTCCAGCATCAGACGGCTCACGTGCAGGTCGTTTCCCTTGATCATGAGCATGCCCTGCTCCGTTTCCAGCAGCACCTCGGCAACGTCGAAGGACAGCACGTCGCAGACCCCGGTGATGTTGCACACATTCCGGTCCGTCATGATGATTTTATGCGTTCTCATCCTGCCCGCGTTCAGATCTTCCATCGCTCCCACTCCTCACATTTTTTCTTTTAGAAATATATGTGGGGGAATGAGAAAATATGAACATGGCTTCCGCGGCGGCAGATTTTCTCAGGCTTTCAGCCCCTTCTTTTTTCCTGATTCTCATCTTCCAGTCCCCGGGTGCCGGGGTTTCTGCTCACAAGAATACAGACGACAATACCCGCCGCTCCTGCGAGCAGGAACATCAGTCCCATGCCCGCGCCATCTCCATATCCCACCAACCTGACTAGTATCTCGGGAACAGCTTCTGCATCCCGCATGTATGGCTCAAATATGTAATCTGCCAGCGCTGCTCCCGCCAGGCATCCCAACGGCGTCAGGCCCGATGTGATCATTCCCTGCAGGGAAAAAATCCGTCCCTGCATGGAGACCGGCACCCTTTCTCTCAGAAGAACTGTCTGGTATGTCTGATAGACCGGCGATCCGAAACAGCCGATGAACACAACGATGCACCACCATGCCAGGCTTCTTCCCATCCCGAAAAGCAGAATACCGGAAAGGCACATCACGCTTCCTCCGAACATGATCCGCAGCTTCCCCGCCGGCTGCTTCGCCAGGGACATCCACAGACTCGCGCAGAGTCCTCCCGCCGCTGCGACAGAGGAAACGATCCCCACAACGGCCTCATTGTTTCCCGTTCTCGCGAGCAGAAGCGGAGAATACATGCTGTCGAAGGAAATGGCCCCCAGGAATTCCAGAACGCTGTACATGACCAGAAGAAGCAGAATGCTTTTCTGTCCTCTTAAATAACTGGCCGCTGTTTTTATGCTATTTCCCAGCCCGTCAGAGCCTGTTCCCGCTCCTTCCCCCGCGCAGTCCGGTATTCGTATGAAAAGAAGCAGTATGAAAAAGGCAAATGCAAAGGTCGCAAGATCCGCCGCAAGCACCAGCTGCAGCCCGCCGAAGCCCAGCAGCGCCGCCGCAAGAATCGGACTCAGCATACCTGATACCGCTCCCAGAGCCGACTGAAGCCCTCCCGCCTTCGCATAGTCCTCCTTTTCCAGAAGAAGGGTAACTGAAACCTGAAAAGCAGGCCCCTGAAAGGCGTTCATCAGCCCGTTTATTCCGTTAACGACACACAGGACCCACAGCGCCAGAACCTGAAAGGAGGCGCACATCAGAAGGATAAGGGAACCCGCCGCTGCCGCCACGTCGCAGACCAGCATGATCTTTTTCTTATTCATATGATCCGCAGCAGCGCCGCCAAACAGACTGACAATCAGATACGGCAGGGTGCTGCAGACTGCCAGAAGGGATGAGGCCATCACCTGACCGGTGCTGCTGTAAGCCCATATGACGACCGCAAGCCCCGTCATCGCCGATCCCATCTGCGAAACGGTCTGGCTGACCAGAAAAAGCAGAAACTTTTTATGGCTCCGGTAAAATCCCATATCAGTCTTCAATGTATTTCACCCGGCTTTCTCTCAGAAGCTTTTCATATTTGAAGCAACCCGGCTCATGGTCGTTTATGATTCCGCATGCCTGAAGATGCGAATACACGGTGACGGAGCCCAGATATTTGAAACCTCTTTTTTTCATATCCAGGCTCAGCCTGTCCGACAGCGCGTTTTTCGCCTCTCCTTCTCCCAGCTGATGCTTTCTGTAAACAAAGGTCTGGTCATCCGAAAAGGACCAGATATACCTGTCAAAGCTGCCCCATTCGTCGATGACCTTCAAAAAGCACTTCGCATTATTGATAATCGCTTCAATCTTCCTTTTCGACCGGATCATGCCCTCAGTATTCAGGATGCGCTCCACATCCGCATCCCCATACAGCGCGATCTTCCGAAAATCAAAGCCGTCAAAGCATTGCCTGAAAATTTCTCTTTTCTTCAGCATCATCGTCCAGTTCAGCCCGCACTGCATCGCTTCCATCAGCAGATACTCAAAATGCTTTCCATCGTCATGAAGCGGATTTCCCCATTCCTCATCGTGATATTTCTGGACGATTCCACCGTCAAGACACCATTTGCAACGTTCCATTCGCAGCTCCTCCTCTCTTTGCGGCAGCATTCCTTTTCGTCCATCATACCTCAGGGCCGCGACAACTATATGTCGTAATTCGACAAAAATTTTTGAGCTGTCTCGATCAGCTCATTCCGGTACGTCTCAGGCCCTATCACTCTGACCCTGCCTCCGAAGCTGAGAAGAAGCGCCTTCCACAAACGTTCCTTTGCCGGAACATCAATAAAAATCCGGCTTGTCGTTTCCGTCAGCTCCTCCGGCGGGCAGTCCGGGAAATATTCCTCCATCAAGCCTGTATTTTCCTTATCAAACTGCACCTCAATATGGATACAGGTCTGATAATATTCCTGCTCCGAAGCCTCCATAAGCTTCTTCACATCTCCATGCTCCTTTGTGGAGATTCCGTCCTTCAACTGCAGATTCTGCATCCGTGCGACCTTAAATGTCCTGTACCGCTCCCTTTGAGCATCATATGCGAACAAATACCACGCATACCATTTGTAATGAATTGCCAGCGGCTCCACACACGGCCTCGACTTCTCTCCGTTTCCGTTTCTGTAATTAAAAACAATGAATCTTTTTTCCGCGATGGCATGTTCCAGCAGCGCATTGGCATCCTGTACCTGGCTGTTTTCCTTCGTCACGCTAAAATCCCAGAAGACCTTCTGTCCTCCTTCCTTTTCTACAAGCGCGTTATATTTCTCAAGCAGCAGCTTTAACGTATCGTTCGTATAGGATGTCGCCAGACTTTCCAGGGCCTTCCGGATCATCTGCTGCTCCTCCGCCCTGATATCGCTGTTCTTCACTTTATATGTAGGAAGAATGGAATAGCCCCCATGCTTTCCCCCTTCCGCATAGATGGGAATCCCAATTTCAGAGATACTGACCATATCCCTTTGAATCGTCCTGACGGATACATGAAACCGCTCCGCCAGATAACTGGCCGGAACATTATCATGGTTAATCAGATAGATAATAATTCCAAGTATTCTGTCCACTTTTGCCCGTGAGGTTTTCATAATGCCCCCTGCTTTTCCAGTCTTTCAATCTTACAACGATGCTTCTTGTCCTTTTTGTCGTAGCTGATTCCCACAAGGAGAATATCTCCCGCGTACTGCTGAAGAGATTCCGGATATTTTCGGCTTTTTATCTGATTGACCGCCGTTTCCGCTTTCTGATTCCATTTCAGTTCGATCAGAAGCGCGGGGTAATCATCTGCATACTCCGGTCTTGGAAGATACACAAAGTCAGCAAATCCTCTTCCTGTCGGAAATTCTCTGACAGGCTTATAGTAATACTGCATAGAGCTCAGATAAGCGATGGAAATAACTCCGCTAAGGGAATTTTCGCTGTTATACTGAATGGCAGGCGCATATTCCGTATGGATTTTTTCCATGCCTTCCGCAACGGCCTCTTCATCCATATTCAGCGTTACGTCAAGCAATTCTTCTGATTCCTGCTGAAAAACCAGAAATTCATTCCATTTTTTTCTTTTCGTGGCTGTGATAAGCTCCTGACGGATTTCTTCATTCGGGATAAACGCAGTCCGGCTTCTCTGATCATAAGCGAGATATCCCAGATGAATCAGACAGGTGAGCACATCCTCCTTATCCATGAAATTTACCATGTCATTCTGAAAAGATGTCACATCAACTTCCACAGCCGCCCCGGACAGCATCGTAACAATCGCTGTCTTCAGTCCGTCAAAGTCCATATTGATCAGCGGAACGATGGATTCATAGCTTCCTGTCTGTGACCAGTAGCTCTGAAAGCTTCCTCTCTGCATAACGCCGACAACCGCTCTGGGGTTGTAAATATGCAGGCCGTTAAGCAGATAGCCGTCATACCAGCGTCTCACATTTTCGAAATCTCTGCCATATTCCTCACACAGCCGCCTCACTTCTTCTTCAGTAAAGCCGATATAGGGAGCGAGGACGCCGGAGTCCAGCATGGTAAATTCGTCAAAATTGTTCAGAGCGGACTGTGTTTTCAGCTTCTTAATCGGAAGGATTCCCGTCAGCCAGGCGAAGTGAATGAACTTTTTCGGCTCGCTCCCTTTGAACATTCCTCTGAGAAAATTGATATATTCCTCCTGTACCGCCTGATTAGCCGCCTCGTCCCGGATCAGAACATCCCATTCGTCAATAATAATGATAAACTTCTTCCCGATTTCCGCATTAATGCGGGACATGGCTCCATAGGCGGTCTTTTCCCGTTCCAGCGATACCGACGGATAAGCCTCCTTCAGCTCTGCAAGCAGATGGCTGTTCATATAATTCACAACGGCCCCCGGCCCTCCGGCGTCCAGCATACACCATTGTACGTCAAGGTGAATCACATCATGCCTGTTCAGATGCTCCTGAAAGGATGCGCTTTTGCTGATCTTCAGTCCTTCAAACATTTTTTCCGAATCACATGCCCTGCTGTAGTAAGCCGTAAGCATTCCGGCCGTAATGGATTTCCCGAAACGGCGCGGACGGCTGTTGCAGATAAAGGCGTTTTCCGTATCCATAACCTGATTGGTATATTCCAGCAGGCCGGTTTTATCCACATAAATCTGAGAATTCAGCGCGACCTGAAAAGCGCTGTTGTCCGGATTTACAAATCTTCCCATTTTCGTCTGCGCCTCCTTTTGAAGCCTGGCTTTTATTTTGATTTTATCATCAGAAAATCCTTATGGCAAATAAATCTGAATGGATACTGGTACTGTATTCAACATTAAAAATATGGTATACTGTCCGTGAATTGATTCAAAACCGGGACTTGCCAAAGAAAACGAACCGCTTAACAAAATCAATCCCCTTATTCAGGAGGCTGTTTATGGAATATTGTTATTTTCCTGATGTCGTACAGGTTGTCCCTTTCGAAGACTATACGGTAGATGTATATTTTGATGATGGAAAAATTGTTCGATATGATGCCATGCCTTCTCTGGAAGATGGTATCTTTCGCAAGCTGAAAGACTTACAGATATTCATGAATTCCTGTACTATATTAAACGGAACGCTGGCATGGGATATTTCCGGAGATCGTAATGAATATGAATGTATCGATATTGACCCGGAAACATTACATGCGCTTCCGGACGCTTCTGAACGGATCGTGTGACATAGGCCGCAGCAGGGGAGATCATTATTCAATCTCCCCATACAACCAGGCATTCAGAATATTCCCCGGCGCGTCGTAATAAAAACTGCTGTTATAGTCGTCAATTTTATCACTGACAAAGGAATTGTACGCCGCAAACAGGGCATCCACAATATCCATCCCCTTTTCTTTTGCAATGCCGAGGATCAGACGTTTATAGACCTTTCCGATATCCCAGTGGCTGGGAACTGAATATTCAGCGGCAGCTACATTATCAAAGCTGCCGACAGTGATTCCTGCTGCATGTATGAAATCATCGCTGACGCGGTCTATATTATCACTGTGATAAACGTCAGCAAGTTCATAGATTTTTTCGACATTCTTCCTTCCCAGCGCATTTACCACATCGGCCCTTTTATTTTTCGTTTTTCTGGCAATATATTCAATCAGACTGCAGGTAAAGAAAAGATCATTATCCTTGCGGCTTTCCCGGCCTTCTGTTTTTTTAGACTGTTCCATTCCGTTTTACCTCCCTGCCTGATACAAATTCCAGACAATTCAATGCTGAATCAGAACAGAAATTGATCTGATGAGTCGGATATTTAAATCTCGCCAGCACCCAGAACTGTTCCCTGGTAATCACACCATCTATATAATCAGCTATATAGTTATAAATCTGGTCGTTTGCCATGGCTCCTATCACAATGTCATAATCATGGGGCTCCCCGTGCCTGCAGGCAATAATGAAATCCAGCCACTCTTCAGTCATTTCTTTAAACTCCAGCACTTTTAAACCTGAATTCAAACGAACTGTATAAGTATTTACAATTGGCGTATCATACCTCTTTGCCCAGCGCTCTGCCTGTTCCCGGATTATCGTACAATAAAAACCCGGACCAAAGTCTTTTGTGTTTCTGCCCTTTATGATTCTGGGTTTCTCCACTATAGTATAGCTGCCATGATATACTGTCATCTTTCCCATTTTCTGTATTCCTGCCTTCCGCTGCGCTCGATGCATGCCTGCAGATAACTATATCTACAGATACTTAAACAGCTCCCCCGCATTCTCCTTGCGGACGGTCTCCTGTACGTCAAGGACCTCCACCTTCACGTCCTTATTCCCAAACTGTATGGTGATGATGTCTCCCGCCTTCACGTTCGCGGATGCCTTTGCCGGCTTGTCATTGATCAGCACACGACCGGCATCGCAGGCTTCGTTTGCCACGGTGCGCCTCTTGATCAGGCGGGATACCTTTAAATATTTATCCAGTCTCATGTTTACCTCCATGCCGAAGCGATACGCTGAGGCCGCGAGGAGAAATCACGCAGGTGATTTCTCCTCTGCGATCACAGCAGTTTTGTGCTTCGGCGCAAAACTGCCGATTGAATAAAAACAGCGGATGTCGCGTGTCGCGAAGCATCCGCCATTTCTCTGCATTGATATAACCTCACTCCGGATTATGCGTTCAGCATGTCCTTTAAAGCCTTGCCGGCTTTGAACTTGGGAGACTTGGAAGCAGCGATGTGCATCACTTCGCCGCTCTGAGGATTTCTTCCTTCTCTTGCAGCTCTCTCAGATACCTCAAAGGTTCCGAATCCAACCAGCTGTACCTTCTCACCCTTCTTCAGCTCGTCCGCTACAACATCCGTGAAAGCCTTGAGAGCCTTCTCCGCATCTTTCTTGGAAATTTCAGCTGCTTCAGCCATAGCTGCAACTAATTCTGTTTTGTTCATTATGAACTCCTCCTGTAATCATTTTAAAATGGTTCGGTATGCAAAAAGAGTAAACTCTTAAGACACTATATTATATATATACGTTCCCTTCTTTTTTGTCAAGTATTTCCCTCGAAAAAACGGCGATTTTACGGGAAATTTCAGGCAGATGGGAAAAGTTTCCATAATTAAAGCGGCGCGTTTCATGACTGAAAACGCGCCACTTTTTGTCGTTTTTTCATCTATTTCAGTACACTGTCGAGAAAAGCCTTTTTTTCCTCCTCCTGGCGGAGAAGATTTTCCAGTTTTTCCCGGTTTCTGCCCGGAATCCAGGCCTTGCCGCTGTTATAGTAAAAATTCACGATTTTCCAGAATTTTTCCGGATAGGCGAAGCGGTAGTAAAGCTGTCTTCTGTCCTGATCCGACAGGGTCCGCTGGGTCTCGTAGGCGGTCAGGATGCTTAAGGCAAGGCTGGGAGACCAGCTGTTTTTTTCCAGGAGCTTACGCAGAAACAGGTACAGATCCCGTACCGGATTATCCAGAAGATATTTTTCAAAATTGATGACGGCAAAGCCGTCACGGCAGCACAGCAGGTTATGGTGCTGGAAGTCGCCATGGCAGAAGCAGTGGACCGCCTCCTGAGCGCCGTCGCCGTCTGCGGTCTCCTCCTGCAGCTTTTCCGCCGTCTCCAGCGCCTTTTCATAAAAACCGTCATAATGGTGGAGAAGATAGATCTCAAATTCCGATTTCTGGCCCTTCTGGCGCAGGTAACGGCGCACCTTTTTCAACTCCCGGTTGTGTCTGGCATATTCCTTTTCCAGACGGAACGGGCGGCTTCCGCATTCCGCCGCAAGCTGCGGAAGCTCCATCGCGCGGTGCAGCCTTCCCAGCATCTTCACGGCGCTCTGGCATTCCTTTACATCCCGCAGATTGCATTCCCGGCCCTCAAACCAGGTTTTCACGATGTAGGCGGTCCGGTCCTGGTCGTAGGAAATGAGCTCGCCTTCCCGGTTTCTCTGAAGCTGCTCCACACCGGAAAAGCCGGAATCCCGGATGGCCGAAAGCAGCTTTTCCTGCACCTCAAGCCTCACCGCAGGGCCGGTATATTCCTTCAGAATCAGCCAGCCCTGCGCCGTCTCGCCCAGAAGAGCCCCTCTGCCCTTCGCAGTGCGAAGGATCTCCACATCATAATTTTCAAAAACGCTTACCGCTCTGTCATTCACGCCGCTTCCTCCCTCTCATGCCGGGCATCCCGTGACGGCCGCAGATTACTGCCATCAGGTATTACCTATCTTATGAGAGGAAAGCTCAGGTTATGTTTCTTTCGGAAGCGAAGAAAGCAAATATTCCCTGGTATTTTTCTCAGGATCCTCCAGGACAATCTCAAGGAGCTGCTGCAGTGCAAGCCCCAGCTGCGGCCCCGGGGTGATTCCCGCCTGTATCAGATCCCGGCCGTTCACCGCCAGATCCTTTATGGTCAGGCAGTCGCCTTCCCGTTCGATCTCTTCATACAGGCTGCGAAGCTGCTCCAGCCATTCCTGCTTTTCGGCGCGCTGATAATCGCTCTGCGCCGCCAGGTCTGCCGCCTTCACCTCCAGAATCAGGGGAAAAAGTTCCTTTCCCATCCGGGAGGCTGCCCGGCGCACCGCCTTTTTTTCCGGCGCTATGGCCACGTCATGCCATTTCACCAGCCGGGAAACCAGCTCCGTCGTGTGGTTGTCGTACCGCAGCCGTTTCAGGATCTGCGCCGCCATCCGCTCCCCCTTCTGGGCGTGTCCGTGAAAATGGTCAATCCCGTCCGCATCCGTGGTGAGGCACAACGGCTTTGCCACATCGTGAAGCAGCAGGCATAACCGCAGGCATTTATCCGGCCGGACAGCCTGCATGGCATGAAGGGTATGCTCTCCCACGCTGAAGCAGTGGTGGGGATTGTTCTGCGGCTGCTCCATCAGGCGGTCAAATTCCGGAAGCACAACCGCCGTGATCCCCGTCTCCCAGGCGATGCGCAGAAAATCCGGGTTGGGGCTTATCACCAGCTTCGTCAGCTCCACCTGAATCCGTTCCGCGCTCACCTGTCGAAGCCTTCCCGCATGGCCCCGGATGGCTTCCTTCGTCCGTTCCTCAATGGAAAAGCCAAGCTGGGCGGAAAACCGTACCGCACGCATGATGCGCAGGGCGTCCTCCTCAAACCGTTCGTTGGCCTCCCCTACGCAGCGGATGATTTTCTGCTCCAGATCCTGCCTGCCCCCGAACAGATCCACCAGGCCGTCTTTCTCATTATAAGCCATGGCGTTCACCGTGAAATCGCGCCGTTTCAGGTCTTCTTTCAGACTGGCGGTAAAGGTCACTTCCTTCGGATGTCTGCCGTCCTCATATTCCCCGTCCACACGGTAGGTCGTCACCTCATAGCCCCGTCCGTGGCGCATGACCGTCACCGTACCGTGCTGGATTCCCGTATCGATCGTCTTTCCAAACAGAGCCTTCGTCTCCTGGGGTTTTGCCGAGGTGGTGATATCCCAGTCGTCCGGCCTGCGGCCGAGCAGGGAATCCCGGATGCAGCCGCCCACCGCGTAGGCCTCGTAGCCTGCCTCCTGCAGGGTATGAAGAATCGCTTTTACGTCCTCTGGAAGATGAATTAACATGATGCTCTCCGTTTCTTTCTGGTTAAATGTGCGTATATGCCCGTAAAATGCAGATGATTCCGGGCCGATTTCTATTGTAACCCATCCGTGCGTTTTTCGCAGTATTTTTTTGTAATTACCTGCATGTGCCTGAACAGCAGCCTGAATGTATCTGCATTCCGATCATTTTGCTTTCATTTTACATGTCCTTTTTCGTAAAACATCTTGACATTTCCCGGCTTGCGCGCTATAGTTAGCTTGTATTCCAAACGATTCCATGATTTCACATATTTTTGTAAATCCTTGGCACGTCGAAGATTTACGAAGGTATGTGTTTTTTTAACGTATCCCTGCGAATACATGGTGTATCCGGCCAGCGGCCGGACGCCCTGTAAACTGATGGCATCCGCCTTTGAGGGGGCGCAATCAGGACATATATTATTTTTTCATTTTTTAAGGAGGTACCACTCATGAGCAACGGTACAGTTAAGTGGTTCAACGCTGAAAAGGGCTATGGTTTCATCACCAACGCTGACAACGGAGAGGATGTATTCGTACATTATTCTTCCATTCAGGTTGACGGATTCAAGACTCTGCAGGAAGGTCAGGCCGTAACGTTCGATACGGAAGCTGATCCCAGAGACAGCAAGAAGGTTCGCGCTGTCAACGTTATTCCCCAGTAAGTTCTTAATCGTCGGCTATAGACGTTCCGAACAGACAACCACAGGAAAACAGACAGGACTGCCTGCCGCTGAGAAAACTCAGCCGGCACGGCAGTCCTGTTTTTTCTAAGGAAAACCGCCGTGTGACCAGTTACGCCGCTTCTCAGCCGCTTTCCGCCCTTCCCTCTCCATACCAGAGAATTTCCCACCATGCTTTCTTTTTCTTATTTTTCTCTTCCAGGGTGCGGGCCACGGGAAGATACAGAAGCACCTCCCGCCCGTCTGCAGAAAATCTCATCTGTCCGCCGTGAGCGGACGTGATCTGGCTGACGATACGCAGTCCCATGATATGCGGGCCGTCCGGCTCCGATGGGCGCAGCCCCTCCAGAATCTGGCGTACCTCTTCGGGAATTCCGCTTCCATCATCCCTGACGCTGAGCACGCAGAGGCTTTGCCCGTCTTTTCGTTCCAGCCTGCCGGATACCAGAATCTGGCAGCCCGGATTGTGGCGGATGCTGTTTCCGATCAGATTCTGCAGCGCACGGGACAGGAGCGCGGCGTCCCCGCGCATGACCACAGGCTCCAGCGCGTCATCGATTTCCGTTTCCAGCCCGCAGTTTCCCTGCTGTCCGCTGTTTAAGACGGAAACCACCGCCTGCCTCAGCAGGCCCGCAGGCATGAAATCCTTCACCCGGAGGGGCTGCATATGGTATTCCAGCTTGCTGGTCAGATTCAGATCTTCGATCAGGGTTTTGATTTTCAGGCTCTGCTCCCGGATAATTCCGGCTTCCTTCCGCGCCTCCTCCGGCAGGGCCGCGTCATTTTCCAGGCTGTCCGCATAGCCCATTACCATGGACAAGGGTGTCCGGATGTCATGGGATACGCCGGAAATCCACTCCGTTCTTGCCGTATCCCGCTGGTTCAGGTTCTGCCGCTGAACCTCCAGAATGCGGGATACCTGATTCAGCTTTCTGGCAAGATCCCGGGCGATTCCGTTTTCCGGAACCGCAACCCTGCGCCCGTCCACCAGCCGGTCCAGCCCGTAGGCGATGGGACGCAGTCCCTCATACAGCCGGTAGCCGGACAGGACGGCGAGAAAGAGAATCAGAAGGAGATTTGCGCCAAGCACGGCCAGAATAAAAAAGGGAACGTTCTGCACGGTGCTTCTGGAATACTCCACACTGTATTTGGCGACGCTTTCCCTGGAATTGGCAACCACAAGAAGGCCCTGTTCACAGTTCCAGACCCTTACCGGATAATCCAGCAGATACCAGCGGCTGAAGGAAGCCACCTCTCCCACGGTATAATGCTCCTGTATCCCCTCCGGCAGCTTCCAGCCCCAGATCCTCGTCCCGTCGTCGCTCAGCAGAAAGGCAAACTGTGCCTCCGCTTCTACAAGGGCTGCTTCTCCGTCTGCTCCCAGGCTCATCTGCCCCTCCCCATCCGGCGCCAGCGCCGCCGCGACCCGATTCAGCTGACTTCTGAGCACAGATGACCCGCTTTCCTCATTCCAGGAATGGATCACTGCCTGAACGGAAAGAAATACAATCAGGTTGACACAGATCACCACCCCCGCAATCCATATGGCGGAAAAAATATAACGTCTGTAGATACGGAATAAGCTTTTCATAAAGCACGCTCCTTTGATGAATGCTCCTTTGCGAGGCGGTATCCCAGCCCCCGGACCGTCAGCAGCCACTCCGGTTTGGAGGGATTTTCCTCGATTTTCTCCCGCAGCCTGCGGATATGCACCATCAGCGTGTTTTCATAGCCGTAATACTCATCTCCCCAGACGGTGTTGCAGAGAATGTCGAAGGTCACAATATTCCCCCGGTTCTCATAGAGCTTTTTTAAGATCGCCAGCTCCTTCGCCGTCAACGCGCAGCTTTCGTTTCCATCCGTCACCGTTCCCGCGCTGAAGTCCACGCACTTTTTCCCCAGCTTCAGAATTTCCGACGTCTGCTCCTGCCTTACCGGTGGGAACCAGGTGCGCCGCAGGATGGCTGTGATGCGAAGCACCAGCTCTCTGGGCAGAAAGGGCTTCGTCATATAATCGTCCGCGCCGAGCCCCAGTCCCAGCAGCCTGTCGTTGTCCTCGTCCCTCGCGGACAGAAACAGCACCGGGGTCTGGGAACGCATCCGGATTTTCTGCATCAGGGAAAAACCGTCCCCGTCCGGAAGATTGATATCCAGAATCACCAGATCCGGCATGTCCGCCTGTCCGCCTGCCGTTTCAAAAAAGGAAAGCGCCTGCGCACAGGTTCCCGCCGTGTATACCTGCCGGAATCCTTCCCGATGCAGCATGTCCGTAAGCATCCGGCACAGCTCCTCATTATCATCCACCACCAGAAGCCTTCCATCATAAATACTGTTCATAGTCGTCTCCATTCCGCCTGACGTCCCGTACCACTGTCCATTATATCCGTCTCCCGTCCTCACCGCCATAGCCCGCCGGAAAATTTAAGGTAAAAGTAAGGCAGGCGTCACGGCAGTGTAAGGAAGAGCCTTTATTCTGTCCTTACAGACAACAAAACCGCCGGAACGGAAAGCTCATCCAATATTCCGGCGGGTAAAATAAAACAATGGGAGGTAACCATGAAATATGCAGTACAGACACAGAATCTGACAAAGGAATACAACAAAACCCTCTGCGTGGATCACATCGATCTGAGAATCCCGGAGGGAAGCATCTACGGCTTTCTCGGCCCCAACGGCGCGGGAAAAAGCACCACGATGAAGATGCTTCTGGGGCTGGTCAAGCCCACGGAAGGGAAGGCCCAGATACTGGGACAGACCCTGAACGATAAAAACCGGCTGGAGATCCTGAAGAAAACGGGCTCCCTGATCGAATCCCCTTCCTATTACGCTCATCTGACGGGGCGGGAAAATCTGCGGATCGTCTGCCTCTTAAAGCAGGTTCCGGAAAAACGGATTGACGAGGTGCTCCACATCGTCCGCATGGAAAAACAGCAGAATAAAAAGGCGGGCCACTATTCTCTCGGCATGAAGCAGAGGCTCGGCCTGGCCGCGGCCCTTCTGGGAAACCCGAAGCTGCTTCTGCTGGATGAGCCCACAAACGGCCTGGATCCGGCGGGCATTCAGGAGATGCGGGAGCTGATCTGCTCCCTTCCAAAGCAGTACGGAATGACGGTAATGGTCTCCAGCCACCTGCTTGGTGAAATCGATCAGATGGCCACCCACACCGGAATCATCGACCGGGGCTGCCTGATCTGGCAGGATACCCTGGCACATCTGCATGAACACAGCAGAAAGCAGATCCGCCTCCGGGTCATGAACAGCCGGGCGGCCTTCGGATATCTGACCTCTCGGAAGGTGGCCTGTAAGATGGACGGAGATTCCATCCTTTTCCGCGACATGCCGGATGAAGAGCTGGCCGCCCTCATGCGGGGCCTTACGGAAAGCGGCGTCGGTCTCCTGCGCATCGAAGAGCTGCAGCAGAATCTGGAGGATATTTTCCTGGATCTGACCGGAAGGAAGGTGAGCTTATGATCCGCGAGCTGAAAGTGGAAATCCGCAAAATCAGGCGGCGCTTCCTGTGGGCTCTGCCCCTTGGCGTGGTGCTGATCGAATTTCTGATCCTGGCGACAAACAAATATGCCTATAAGCCGGAGGTCCTCGGAGACGGGTATTTTTACCTGCTCTTTGGAATCCCTCTGTACAATACCATTTTCCTTCCTCTGACCCTGGCGGTCATGGCGAGCCGCATCTGCGACGCGGAAAACAAAGGAAACACCTATAAGCTCCTGTGCACCATGCAGGAAAAAAGGCATATTTTCGACGTCAAGCTTCTGCTGGGCGGCCTGTATGTGCTATTTCTGACCGCACTGGAAGCCCTTCTTCTCCTGGTGCTGGGTCAGATCATTCCCATCACGCAGCCCTTTCCCCTGAAGCATTCCCTCATTTTCCTGGGTGTCCTGTTCGTGGTAAGCTGGTCCCTGTTTCTCATGCAGCAGATTTTATCCCTGCTCATCTCCAGCCAGCTCATTCCACTTTTCATCGGACTTCTGGGAAGCTTTGTGGGCGTGTTCTCCGCCTTTTTCCCCATGGATAAGGTGACCGGCTTCCTGCCCTGGGGCTATTATATCGTGGGGCTGACGATCTCTTCCTGGTACGATGAGGAAAACCGCATCAGCTATTATTTTGAATCCTCGTTTCGCTGGCCCTGGTTTGTTGGTTTTCTCGCCTTTTCCCTCATCCTCTATTTTGTGGGAAAACGGCTTTTCTTAAAGAAGGAGGTCTGATTTGTATGGTAACAATGCTGTTTCGCTGTATGCGCGCCGAACTGATCAAGCTGAAGCGTTCCTTTATCTGGATCGTATTTCTGATCCTTCCCATCCTGAGCACGCTCATGGGCTGCTTTAACTATCTGCAGAATATTGATATTCTGACGGACGGCTGGTACGCCCTCTGGACCCAGGCGACGCTGTTTTATTCCAATTTTTTCTTCCCGCCCCTCATCGCCCTGTACTGCGCGTATCTGTGGCGGCTGGAAAATTTCAACCATAACCGGAATGCCCTGATGACCTCGCCCATTCCCATATCCGTGCTGTATTCCGCCCAGTTTCTGGCCGTGGCCGTGGTGGTGCTGCTGACCCAGCTTTACGTGGGCGTGCTGTATGTGATCAGCGGCCTGGCCGTCGGAATGCAGGGCCTTCCCCCGGCTGAAATCTTTTACTGGCTTCTGCGCGGCAGCCTCGGCGGGCTTTCCATCGCCGCCCTGCAGCTGTTTCTGTCCTCCTTTATCCGGAGCTTCGCTGTTCCCATCGCCATCGCGCTTCTTGCCGGAGTGGGCGGACTGGCGGTGGTGAACACCGACTACCGGATGTTTTACCCCTACTCCCTCATGCTGGCGGGCATGAATTCCAACCGTTCGGAGGATCTGCTTGTGGGACAGATGCCCGTCTTTTATCTCAGCTGCGCAGTCTTCCTTGTGCTCTTTTTCGCGCTGGGAATCGGATATCTGAAGAAGGCGGATGTGCGGGCGTAAAGGCCCATCTGAATGAGGAGGCGCTGGAGGCTGTTCTGCAGGGACAGCCTGCCTTATGAGGATTCTCCCAGCGGCAGGCTTTCTTTCCGGACCAGATACTCCTCCAGCTTCTTCACATCAAACTTCGGCACGTAATTTTTCTTCATGAAGCTGATCTCCCGCTCCGACGCAGGATGAAAATTTTGGGCAGAAATCCGGCCGCGGATATCGTACAGCCCGTTTTCAAAACACAGCGCGCAGTGCTCCTCCACCCGGTTGATCATGAATACGGAACCGTCAATTCCCTGATGCAGGATACTGGCAAGCCAGAAGCAGCCTCCGTTTAAAAAATTTTTCTGCCATCCATTTCCCCTGAAATAATGCTCCAGGGCCTCTAAAACCCGTCTGTAATACTCCATTTCGCTTTGCTGCCGATACGCTTCGCACGATCCGCGCAGCAAATGCGCAGACCTGTTTGAGCGGCAGCTTTTCCCTTCCTTTTAGAAGGTATTGAAGCACAATCCGGATTGAAAGAGAAATGAATTTCTGGTATTATTAATGCGCAAAACGCAATAATCAAGGTATAAACGACGGAGATGACCCATGAATATCCAACAGCTGGAAAGCTTCATACAGGTGGTGGAAAACCTGAGCTTTGCGAGAGCGGCCGAGGTACTGAACATGACCCAGTCCGCCGTTTCCAGGCAGATCAGTTCGCTGGAAAACGAGCTGGGAGCCAGTCTGTTTCACCGCTCCACCCGGACGGTCTCCCTGACGCCTGCGGGAATCAGTTTTCTGGATGACGCGAAGGATGTGGTGAAACGGCTGCAGGTCGCTTCCCTGCGCATGCGGACGCATTCCCAATCCAATATCCATATCCTTTCCATCGGCTGCAGCAATGAAGCCAGCCTGCTTTCCCTTGACGGCGTCCTGCGCCGATGCCGGACACAGATGCCGCAGCTCCATCCCTTCATCCGGGTCATCCCCTACCGATCGATTCTGACTCTTTTCATCCATGGAGAAATCGATGTGATTTTCGGCTTCCGGGATGACCTGCCCGGACACGACGGGATATTTTACCGGGAACTGGCGCAGATTCCCATCTGCTGCGCGGTTTCCTCCGGCCACCCTTTTGCGGCCAGAAATGAGCTGTCCGAAGAGGAGCTTTTTTCAGAAAGCTTCATCCTGTGCAATTCCTATGAGATCCCTTCCGGAATCTCCGGCATCCAGAACCGTCTAGAAAAGAAATTTCTGCCGGGGCATGTGTACTACTGCGAAAATCTGCAGGTGATGCTTTCGCTCGTCCGCACCGGATACGGGATTGCCGTCCTGCCGGAAGCCACCTCCATTGACCCGGAGACCGTCTACGTTCCTCTGGCAGGAAGCAGTCCGCTTTCCTATGGTGTTTTCTATAAAAATGCCGGAAAGAATCCTCTTGTCAGGCAGTTTATATCCATCGTGCTGCAGGAGGCATCCGAGGGGTAAAGGAATCGGACCATTCCATGCTCACCATGCTCAAACAAAACCCCCGGAGAGGCCAGTCTCCGGGGGTTTTTCATTTCTCTATGACATTACAGGTTTTCCGCCTGTCCAGTTCATTAGTAATTCTCAGCCTTCACCTGGAAGTATGCCTGAGGATGAGCGCATACCGGGCAGACCTCGGGAGCCTTCTTGCCGATCACAATGTGGCCGCAGTTGCTGCACTGCCAGATCGTATCGCCTTCCTTGGAGAATACCAGGCCGTTCTCCACATTCGCCAGAAGCTTTCTGTATCTCTCCTCATGCTCCTTCTCGATAGCCGCAACGCCTTCGAACAGTCTTGCGATCTCCTCAAATCCCTCTTCTCTGGCTTCCTTTGCGAAGGTATCATACATATCGGTCCATTCGTAATTCTCGCCTTCTGCAGCGGCCTCCAGGCACTCTGCCGTGCTGCCGATTCCATCATTTAACAGCTTGAACCACATCTTCGCATGCTCTTTTTCGTTATTTGCCGTCTCTTCAAAAATGTTCGCGATCTGAACATATCCTTCCTTTCTCGCCTTGGATGCGAAATAGGTGTACTTGTTCCTCGCCATGGACTCGCCCGCAAATGCGGTTTCCAGATTCTTCTCAGTCTTTGATCCCTTTAATTCTGCCATTGTTTGTCTCCCTTTCTTTTGCTTTTTGATAGCGCTGATACTGCCACAACCGGTTTCTGAATGACAGAAAAGCAGGATATTTTCAAATTCGTTTGGCACTGCTTCTCTGTTATGTTCACAGTATATCCTACCTGAAAAGGTTTGTCAATATCAATAACAGAAATTATTACTGTTTTTATCCTAAAAATTACTTTTATCGGAACAGAAGAGACAACGCTAACTATTGTAGGAATTCGGAATCACTTCCGCCCGGAGCGTCTGAAAATATCAGCAAAGTGGCAATGCTGATTAAAATACGATCCCAAATGTCAGAAATACGGTGGAATATGAATAAATTTCCATTTTAACCGTACAAAATCGTTACGGAATACGGTTCAATGACTAAAATTTGTGATTCTATCCGTATCAACGAATGCAATGCTACGGTTCTGAAAGTAAAAATCACATTTTTGTCTGTATGAAGCCAATTATTTCTACGGTGCATATAACGAAAACAGTAGCTGTAACCGTATAGTAATGTTTTCTCTACGGATATAATTACAGGAATTTCATTTTGAACCGTATCAGATGATTGTGTCCTCTTTTCATTCCGTCCAGTTCATTTCCGCATCCGTAATCCCGAGCCTGCGGCATTCCTCGCACACACCTTCCTTTTCCTCCTGTGTCATTCCATTCGCCTTTCTAAGTGCTGCAATCTTTTCTGAAAGCTTCATTTTGGGTCTCCCTCCTTTCATTTTACCTGATCAGCCACTCCTTTTGATGCTGAAACTTCTCCATTTTTACGTACCGATAAGCTCCATCCCGTCAGGAAGCTTCCTGATTGCCAGGGCACAGGTATTCGTCAAACGCAGCGGATCCTTTAATGGATATGCTTTTTTACACGGCTGTTCCCCCTCTGCGCAGTGAACCTCCAGTTTTACAGGAATCAGGCCAAGATTATCGGGAATATTATCGGCGAAGATCAGACTTCCGGCGCTCACCCCAAGAACTGCCCCGCCTGCAAGTATATACTCCTTTAATGATCCGGCAAACCCGGTCTCGTTCATTCTCTGAAGCAGGTAGCGGGTATCTCCGCCGCAGATATATACCGCGTCATATTGGCTCAGTTCTTTCAGTTCCATTCCTTTGTGCATATCATACACTTTTATATTGGATTCCGAAATGCCACATTTCAGCAGATCATTCATGCACTTCGGCAATACGGCAATCGCTCCTGCATCCACTGCCGCAGTTGGAATGAACAGCGCCCTCACTGAGTTCATTTCCTTATCCAGCATCTTCACAAAATAATCCTGCAGCTCTTCCGTTTCCAGTCCGGCTGATGTCAGTAAAATCTTCATGCTTACCTCCTTTTTCCCCGCCAGGCAGCTTTTAAATCATGAAAGAATGGCGTGAGCCATTCTTTGCTCCTACAATATTTAATTCATATTTTACTTGGAAAATCTTTCAGATTCCACCAATCATCAGATGCCTTTCGGCAACCTGTGGTTGCATCATACCAATACTTTGATATACCGCTTAAAAAATCAAATCCTCCTCTGCCCGCAAAAATAAAACACCCCGCAGTCAGGCCGCATGGCCTTCTCCTGCAGGGCATTCCGGTAAATTTTCCGTGTCTTTTCTATTTTTCCGTAAAAACCTCTTCCAGCGCATACTTTACCATATGGGCGATATTCCCGACGCCGGCGAAGCGGGAGGTATCGGTGAAATCCTCATCAACTGATATCCACAGAAGGTCGTTTTCGTCGCCATGGATATCCACATCCCACTTCAGCACGCCCGCATAGCATTCCAGGATATACTTCTGCGCACCGTCAAATTTATGTGGATAAGTAAAATTGACGATGTTATCAAGCGTGATGTCCTCCCGGGTGATTGCGGTTTCCTCCCACAGCTCCCGGTAGGCCGCATGCTCACGCTCCTCGCCCGGCTCCACCTTGCCGCCCACCAGATTGAGCAGTCCCTGATAGGGAGGCTTTCTGCGGCGGCACATGAGGAGCTTCTTTTTCTCCCGGTCAAACACCAGAATCACGTTGCTGTCCATTTCCGTTCTCCTTTCCGGCAGTGCAAAAGCCGGGCCTCCTCATCCTGTCCCTTCAGGCATTTTCAATGATCTTCTTATAAAAGTCCACACCCATGGGCAGAGTGCCGATATAGATATTTTCATTCAGGCCGTGAATGCTCTCATACTGCTGTTTGTTGATGTACAGAGGCGCAAAACGGATGCAGTCGTCGCATACGTCCTTGTAATACTTGGCGTCGGTACCGCCCGTCATCACATAAGGGCTCACTCCCACGCCGGGATAGATTTCCCCGATGGTCTGCTCCACCAGCCGGAAAGCGTCTCCCTTATAGTCCACCACCGGGCAGGGATAGTCCTTATAGAGCACTTCCGTTTCCAAATTGAATTTCTTCGCCATATCGGTGATGAGGGCGATGCTCTCATCCGTGGGCTGATGGGGAATGAAGCGCAGGTTCGCCGTCACGTAGGCCTCCTGAGGCAGAACGTTCAGGCCGTCTGCGCCCTTCGCCATGGTGAAGGCGACGGTGGTGTGCAGCATGGCCGCACCGGGCGGGCTGATCAGGGGCATGAGCTTCGCAAGCAGCGGTTTAAACAGCCACAGGTTGGCGAACACCAGCTTCATGCCGAAGGCCATGTTCGGGGTCAGACGGCGGAACATTTCCAGCACCGCCGGACAGAATTTGCTGGTAAAGGGCGATTTTTTCTCCACAGCCGCCATGAACTGGCCCAGCCGCACCAGAGGCGTATTCCGGCCGGGCGCGGAGGCATGGCCTCCCTTGCCGCGGGCGATGAATTTCAGATCGCCGTAGCCCTTTTCCAGAACGCCCACCATGGCGTAGGTTCCCTTCACACCGCCGATGGGCTCGTCCAGAATCATGCCGCCTTCATCGATGAGAAATCTCAGATGGATATTGTGTTCCTTCAGCCAGGCTGCCGTCAAAGGCGCGCCCTCTCCGCTGAACTCCTCCGTACAGCCGCTGGCAATGTACACGTCTCCCTCCGGCACGAAGCCCTCCCGGATCTTTTCTTCCACTGCGGTGAAAATACAGAACAGGCTGGCCTTGGTGTCCACAGTCCCACGGCCCCACAGTCTTCCCTCATCATCCAGCTCCCCGGAAAAAGGTTCATGCTCCCAGTCGCCGTTTGCCTCCACCACATCGTGATGGCTCATCAGAAGGATGGGCTCCGCCTTTCCCTTTCCGCTCCACTTGAAAAGAAGGCTTCCGTTAAACACATGCTTTTCACAGGTCTGATGCACCAGTGGGAAAAGCTCCTCCAGAATCTCATGGAACTCGTAAAATTTGGTCTTATCCGAATCAAAGCGGCTGGAAACGGTCTCTTTTCTGACCATCTGCGCGAGCCTCTCTCCGTACTCTCTCGCCCTGTCGTTATCCTGCAGCTTCACCTGCGCCGTTTTTGCGGGCGTAGGCTTCAGCATGGCTGTACGGATGAGCAGCACAGCCGCGAGAAGCACAATCAGTAATAAAATACCAAGCAGAATATAGCCTGCCATGACTTCCTCCTTTTCTTTTTACAGTTTCCCTTTTTTGAACAGCACGTAGCCGATCGCCAGCGCCAGAGCGCCGGAGGGAATGATCAGGATGCTGGTCTGGGAAATCATCGACGGCACCAGCACGCACAACAGGGTCATGAAAAGCACGGGTACCACCGCGATTTTGGGACTCTTGGAAAAATATTTCAGTCCGAGCGCGCCGAACAGGGCGGGTACCACGTTGTCAAAGGCCGGTACCAGCACCGGGTTTTCCAGCACCGGGCGAAGCGGAATCATCAGAACCACGCCCACCACGATGACCAGGGTGGTGACGATGGCGCTGGTGGCTACGCTGAGGGTGGAAATGATCTCATTTTCTGGCGTTCCCACCTTTGTCTTTGCGATATCCCTGGCGTTGATGGCGCAGGGGATTTTCATGTTTGTCACGTTTCCAGTGATAAAGGCCAGATAGCTTCCGCCCGCTCCCAGCATTGGGCTGTACACCAGAAATTCCACAATGCCCACGGGAATATAGATGATTCCCACCTTGGCAAAACCGCTTAAAAAGCCCTTCAGATCCGGCATCACGCCGTTTACCGCACCGATGATAAAAGGAGCGCCCACCAGGAGGATCACGCTGATGATCAGCGTGATTCTGCCCAGGCGGTGCAGTCCCGCGTTAAATTCTTCCAGAAATTCCTGTGCTTTCTTCTCGTCCATCTTAATCTCCATTCCGGAGCGTAGCGACGGGGCGAAGAGAAATCGCGAATGCGATTTCTCTTCTGCCATCAGAGCAATTTGTGACGCTCCGGCACAAATTGCCGTGTGAAAAATAAGCCATCGGGCTTATTTTTCACACTAATACCTCTTTTCTGCCTCTTACAGGCTCATCAGCACCGCGGCGACCATGCCCGCAAGCATGCTGACCGCAAGACTGAAGTTATCCAGCACCGCCATGCCCTTTTTATTGGTGAAATATTCAAACACCGCCATGAAAACCGCCGAAACGGCCGCCACCGCAAGGGGCACGTAGTTTCCGCTGCTCGTCAGCGTTCCCACATAGGAGCCGATGTAAGCGCCGCACAGCCCCACGAACATACAGGTGGTGGCATGGTCTCCGAAGCCGGGCTTTCCACCATCCTTTTTGGGCGCGCTCTGCATTTTTTTCAGATATTTTTTCAGGAAGAAAATGCAGCAGAACACACCGCTTAAGATGCCGACCGTCATGACCAGAAAAATGGTAACAAAGGCCGTCATGTTCATCTCAGACAGCCGCAGGCCGCTCAGTCCCACGCTCTGCGCCGCGATTTCCGCGACGTTCAGCTCATACTGCAGCGCACCGATGACGGAAAGGCGCAGCCAGGAGAGCGGGACGCCCAGAGTGCCGCTTAGGGCAATGACGCCGAGCAGGATACTAATGGAGGGAAGCAGGGTGAAGGTCGCACTGGAAATGATGGCTTTTTTCAGCACCTTCCTGTCCATTCCGATGGCGATTCCCGCCCGATAGCTTTTGACCAGAAACACGAAACACATAACCGTAATAAAAGCGAGCACCAGGGCTACCAGCATATAAAAGAACCCTGAATTGACGCTCGCAACATATTCGCTGTTCATAAATTCTCCTTTCCGGAGCATAGCGACCTGGGCGAAGGGAAATCGCGAATGCGATTTCCCTTCTGCCATCACGGCAATTTGTGATGCTCCAGCACAAATTGCCGTGTGAAAAATAAGCCATCCGACTTATTTTTCACACAGTGTATCCAGACCTTTCTTTGTGATGTTTCCAAATGAGGTTTTTTCAAAGGAAGGCCTTCCGGCGCAAAAAGAAACGCCAGAAAGCCTTTTCTCATACAACAGATGTGGCTGCAGCCATCCTGTCCCTTTTATCTGTTCAGCAGGCGCACCGTCTCTCTCGCAATGGCAAGCTCTTCGTTGGTGGGAACCACCATGGTGACCACCTTTGCGCCCTCGTCGGAGAGGATCACTTCCTCGCCGCGCAGCTTGTCTTTCTCCGGATCGATATTGGTTCCAAGATAGCCGATGTACTGGCCGATCAGGGCACGCACCTCGGCGTTATTCTCACCCACGCCTGCGGTGAAGGCGATCACATCCACACCGTTCATGGCTGCCGTGTAGGAACCGATGTACTTGCCCACACGGTACGCGTATGCCTCCAGAGCGTTTTTCGCAAGCTCATTGCCGTTCTGGGAGGCTTCCACCAGATCGCGGAAGTCGCTGGAAGCTCCGCCGGAAAGGCCGAGCACGCCGGACTTTTTATTGCAGATGTCGATCACCTGCGCCGCATCCAGTCCTTCCTTCTGTGCCAGGAAGGAGACGATGGCGGGATCCATGTCACCGCTTCTGGTTCCCATGATCAGGCCCTCCAGAGGGGTCATGCCCATGCTGGTATCCACGCTCTTTCCATAAGCCACAGCGGAAACGGAAGCGCCGTTCCCCAGATGGCAGACGATGATTCTCAGATCCTTCCTGTCCTTTCCCAGAATCTCAGCCGCCCGTTTGGACACGAAATCATGGCTGGTTCCATGGAAGCCGTAGCGGCGGATCTTATATTTCTGATAGTATTCATAAGGAAGGCCGTACAGATAGGCCTTTTCCGGCATGGTCTGATGGAACGCCGTATCGAACACCACCGCCATGGGCACGCCGGGCATGATCTCCTGACAGGAACGGATGCCGATCAGGTTGGCCGGATTATGCAGCGGCGCCAGATCGCTGCAGGCTTCGATTCCCTTGATCACCTCTTCGTCCACCAGAACGGAGCCGGAGAAATTCTCTCCTCCGTGTACCACACGGTGTCCCACCGCGTCGATCTCGGAAAGGGAACCGATTACGCCCACCTTCTCATCGGTGAGCTTCTCGATCACCAGCTTCACCGCAGCGGTATGATCCGGCATATCCGCCATTTCCTTCACCTTTTCCCCGCCCGCAGGCTGATGGACGATGTTGCTTCCATCGATGCCGATCCTCTCGCACAGTCCCTTTGCCAGAACTGCTTCTGTATCGCTGTCGATGAGCTGATACTTCAGGGATGAGCTTCCACAGTTGATTACCAGAATTTTCATGACTTCCTCTTTTCCTGCGGCCGCAGGCCGCATTTCATTAAGTGATAAACGGCAACGCCGTTTTCCGCCTCCTTGCCGGAGCGTTTTGCTCCCTGTTTTTAATATGCTCTGCCCCAGTAAACCATCTTCTTCGCCGGTTTTCCGCAGCAGACGCAGGTATCCGAAAGATGTTCCTGCTCAAAAGGCATGCAGCGGCTGGTTGCAGCAAATTTTTCCTTGATCTGATCCTCACAGGCCTGATCGCCGCACCACATGGCCTTTACAAAGCCGGGCTCGTTGTTGAGGATATCCTCCAGCTCCGCCATATTGGTCGCCACATGGGTGTGCGCGTCTCTGTGGGCGCGGGCGCGCTCCAGCATATCCGTCTGCATCTGCTCCAGAATCTCATCCGCTTTTTCTTCCAGATCCTCCAGACGTACCTCGATCTTTTCATGGGTATCCCTTCTGCAGATCACGCAGCGGCCTGCTTCGATATCCTTGGGGCCGATCTCCACGCGGATCGGAATGCCGCGCATCTCCTGCTCGGAGAATTTCCAGCCCGGGCTCTTGTCGGTATCGTCCACCTTCACGCGGAAGCCGCCGAGACGGTCGCGCAGGGCGTAGGCCATTTCCAGAACGCCCTCCTTCTTCTGCTGAATGGGGATGATCATGATCTGCACGGGCGCCACTCTGGGCGGAAGCACCAGACCGGAGTTGTCTCCATGCACCATGATGATCGCGCCGATCAGACGGGTGGTCATGCCCCAGGAGGTCTGATAAACATATTTCAGCTTGTTGTCCTTATCCGTAAACTGAATGCCGAAGGCCTTGGCAAAACCGTCCCCAAAATTGTGGCTGGTGCCGGACTGCAGCGCCTTTCCGTCGTGCATCAGAGCCTCGATGGTATAGGTAGCCTCCGCACCCGCGAACTTTTCCTTGTCCGTCTTTCTTCCACGGATCACAGGGATGGCGAGCACCTGCTCGCAGAAGTCCGCATACAGATTCAGCATCTGGATGGTGCGTTCCTCCGCCTCTTCCATGGTGGCATGGGCGGTGTGTCCCTCCTGCCAGAGAAACTCTCTGGAACGAAGGAAAGGCCTCGTTTCCTTTTCCCAGCGCACCACGGAGCACCACTGGTTATACACCTTCGGCAGGTCGCGGTAGGAGTGAATATCATTCTTATAAAAATCGCAGAAAAGCGTCTCGGATGTGGGCCGCACACACAGACGCTCCTGCAACTCCGTCAGGCCGCCGTGCGTCACCCAGGCCACTTCCGGAGCAAAGCCCTCCACGTGATCCTTCTCTTTCTGAAGAAGGCTTTCAGGAATAAACATGGGCATATAGACATTTTCCACGCCCGTTTCCTTGAACCGCTCGTCCAGCTGCTTCTGAATCAGCTCCCAGATCGCGTAGCCGTAGGGTTTGATCGCCATACAGCCCTTCACGCTCGTATACTCGATCAGCTCCGCCTTCTTCACCACGTCGGTGTACCACTGGGCGAAATCCTCATCCATGGATGTGATCGCTTCTACCAGTTTCTTTTCTGCCATTATCTTTCTCCTCTCTCTGAAAATCAAATCCCCCGCCGCAGTCGCCAAATGGACATACCTGTATGTCCGCCCGGATCGCTGCCCGCGGGAATAAAGGACCGCCGGTTTCCTTCTCCCGGACAGCTCCAAAAACTGCCGGGGACCGGAAAACCGGCGGTACCACCCCGATTGATATGCGCTGCATATCCACTCTTTTCCCGTTAACGCCGGGTCCGCGCCGTGCCGCAGGGATGCTCTTCCCTTCAGCACAGAAGCTCCAAGGCCGGTTCGGCCGTTTTCCGTAAGGGCCTCCCACCTTCGGCCCTCTCTCTGGAAACGGAAAAATCAGCGTACTGTTCCTCTTCTTCGCCTGTTATGTCTATGTAGATATTAGGGAATTTTTCGGGGATTGTCAACCGGTTTTCGGGAAAAGAGGAACCGATTGGCCCGATTTCCACGCATTGAACCCGAAACTCAGACTATCCTCACTCTTTCTCAGATAAGCGGGAATCATACTCTGCTGCTTTATAATGCGATAAGATATAATCTGCTGTAATAACGGCCAGCTCAATTACCGTATCTGCCTCCTCCAGCCGAATCGCGTTTAACAGTTCCTGAGAAAAGCATGATTCAGGCAGCAGCCTTTTCATGGCATGATGCCATTCCAAGCCCTTTTCCTGAAGATAAGAAAGCGTTGCCCCTTCCACCATACGAATTATTTCATATCCTTTTCCCCTCCAGTTATCCACCAGATGCTCTGTTGCATCCCGTAAAAAGGCATAGATCCATATTGCCGCTCTGGTTTCCTCACTTTCTTCCCCTGCCAGATACTTCAGCGTACAAAGTGTACCTTTATTCAGGCAGACGCCCCAAAGTTCAAAACTGGTCGTCCGATTTGCCACATAATCCGTCCGGTGTTCAAAATCCTCATTCCTGATCCAGTCCCATCCATAAAAATATTCTCCCTGTCTGGTAAATCCGTTTACCTTTACTTTGTTTACTTCCAGCTTTTCATTTACCTCAGGCATACGATGAGATAATATTTTCCATTTTCTATAAATCTCAGCCCATGAAATGCCTTTTCCTGATTTCAAATTGCTCTCCTCCTTCCGCTTCATCTCAGTCTTACTTCCCTATTTGAAATTCACACCCCAAACCGATATTCCTTTTCTTCCTTCTCCTTTGCGACAAGATTGAATTCTCTGATGACCATGTCCGCAACCGCATCGGGTTCCAGATCGGAATTATCAATTTTCATATGATTTTTAAACCAGAACTCATCTCTGTCTGTATTTAATCTATGCCTCTGAGCAGAGCTCAGAAGATCAGCTCTGCTCCATTCGATATCCCTTTTGGAAGCCTTTCTCTGCATCCGGTGAGGCGTTTCATTTCTTTGAAGCCTTGTCTCAATATCTGAACTAAGCTCAACAAAATAGAAATTTCCTCCATTGGAGACAAACAGATTCTCCAGCCCCGTCAGATATTCCTTTTCTTCAGGCATTTCAAACGCGCATACGTAAGTAAAGAGCATATCAATGTTATGCTTTACCGCCAGTTCAAATACCTTTTCTCTGAAAACAGCATTCAACTCCTTCTGCGCGGGTGTGGCAAATCCAAATATTCTGTCTGATATCTCGATACTGTCATGGTTCGTCATCAGATTGTACTTTATTTTATCCCTTATGCTTTCTGCAACGGTCATCTTCCCAACGGCCTGCGGGCCGCATACAAT
>ERZ894229.471-NODE-471-length-34220-cov-7.46556_pt1 | contig 34220 bp, 34 predicted proteins | sample MGYA00380295_ERZ894229 | MGnify/ENA primary metagenome ERZ894229 (study PRJEB32331, sample SAMN06328479) | human gut metagenome | biome: human gut microbiome; feature: stool | host: Homo sapiens | collected 2014-09-17 ... | reverse complement strand
ATTTAGAAGAGAAGAGCTTGGATTTATATTTCAAGATTTTAATTTATTAGATACGCTAACAGCTTATGAAAATATTGCTTTGGCTTTACAAATTCAAAATTTTAAAGCTAAAGCAATTGAACAGCAAATAAAAGTTGTTGCAAGAAAATTAGATATTGAAGATATTTTAAATAAATATCCTTATGAAATGTCTGGAGGACAAAAACAGCGTGTAGCTAGTGCGCGGGCCATTGTTACAAATCCTAAACTTGTTTTAGCAGATGAGCCTACTGGAGCGTTAGATTCTAAAAGTTCTAAAATGTTATTAGAACGACTTCAAAGATTAAATCAAGACTATCAAACAACGATTCTAATGGTAACTCATGATGCTTTTAGTGCCAGCTATGCTTCTAAAGTGATTTTTATCAAAGATGGAAAGGTCTTTAATCAATTTAATCGAGGTGAAGCTACTCGTAAACAATTTTTTGATAAAATTATTGATGTTGTTTCTTTGCTTGGGGGCGATGTAAGTGATGTTATTTAATCTTTCATTAAAGAATATTAGAAAAAGTTTTAAAGATTATGCAATCTATTTTTTTACATTAATCCTTGGAGTGGCAATCTTTTATATCTTCAATTCTTTGGAAAGCCAAACAGTTATGCTGAAACTAAATAGTTCAACTAAAGATATTATTAAACTAATGAATAATGTGTTGTCAGGCGTAAGTGTATTTGTTTCATTTATATTAGGGTTTTTAATTGTCTATGCAAATCAATTTTTAATGAAGCGAAGAAAAAAAGAGTTTGGGATATATATGATATTAGGAATGTCAAAAAAACAGATTTCTAAAATACTATTAGTTGAAACTATAACAATTGGTTTGATTTCATTAGTAATTGGTTTAGTCTTAGGAGTCGCTCTATCTCAAGTAATGTCGATTGTTGTAGCTAATATGTTTGAAGCAGACATGACTAAATTTACATTTGTTTTCTCTTTAAGTGCGTGGATAAAAACAATGATTTATTTTGGGATTATGTATCTTCTGGTTATGGTTTTTAATACGATTCAAGTAAATCGCCAACAATTAATTAAATTATTGACAGCAAATAGACAAAATGAAGAAGTTAAATTAAAGAATACCTATCTTTGTATAGGGATCTTTATTGGTGCTGTTGTATTATTAAGTTATGCTTATTATAACGTTACCGCAGGAGCTGGTAATTTAACGAACAGCAGCTCAGTGCTTTTCCAAATGATTTATGGTGCTGTCGCAACGTTTTTAATCTATTGGTCTATTTCAGGTTTGATTTTAAAATTTGTTATGGCATCTAAAAATTATTATTTCAAAAATTTAAATAGTTTTACGGTTAAACAAATTAGTAGTAAGATTAATACAACAGTACTTTCAACAACGGTAATTTGTTTAATGCTTTTTTTAACGATCTGTATTTTTTCAAGTGCTTTTGCGTTAAATAATTCTGCAACAGAAGAGATAAATGAGTTAGCTCCAGTTGATATTCAAATGCAAAAAGATGTAAGTGTTGATAATTTATCAATTACAAAATATTTGTCTCAAAAGCAAATAGGATTAGATGATTTAAAAAACATTTATACATTTATGACTTATCGTACTTCACAATTGACATATAGAGATACTTTTGGCAGTGCCTTTAAAGATGTAAGTGAAAGTTATTTGAATAATTGTGAAGATATTATTAAACTTAGTGATTATAATAAATTGGCTAAAATATATAATTTACCAACTTATGATTTAAAAGACGAATATGTTGTAATGGGGAATTATGAAAATTTAATGTTTAGTCGAAATCAATTTCTTAAAGAAAAACCAGCTATTGAGTTAAACGGAAAGATATATCAGAGTAAATTTGATAAATGTCAAAATGGTTTTTTATCAATGCAGTCTAGTCATATGTGTATGGGAGTGTATATTGTTCCAGATGAAGCGGTTAGTAATTTTATTCCTGCTGATAGTTATTTAGTGGGTAATTATGCTGCAAATGATCAGGATACAAGAAACGAAGTAGATGAAAAAATGCACAGTTATAGCTCTGATGTCTTATTGATTAATACAAGAATTCAAATTTCAAGTAGTAGTGTGTCTATGGGAGCTATGGTTATCTTTATTGGTTTATATATAGGAATTGTATTTTTGATTTCTTGTGCTGCTATCTTGGCACTCAAAGAGTTGTCACAAAGCATTGATAATAAAGGAAAATATCAGATTTTAAGGAACGTTGGTGTTGATGAAAAAATGATTAATCGTTCTTTATTTAAGCAAATAGCTGTTTATTTTGCTTTCCCGCTTATCTTAGCATTGATTCATTCAATTTTTGGTATCCAGGTTTGCAATATAATGCTGCAAACATTTAATCAGGCTAATGTATTTGATGCTATTATAACGACTGGAATCTTTTTAGTTATTATTTATGGTGGTTATTTTATCATCACATACCAGTGTAGTAAAAGTATTATTAAAGATAAGTAGAGGATTATACTGACGAGGGGATTCACTTCAATTTTATATACTAGTAATTGAGGTATAGATTATATGTTATGATGATAACAAGTAGGTGATAAAATGAGTGAGTTTGAAAAGATGAGAGCGGGAGAAATTTATAATCCCCGAGATTTAAAACTGATCTATATGTATGATAAGACAGCGCGGCGTTTGCATAGGTATAATAAAAGGTGTTTTCATGTATATAATATGCGAAGCCGCTTAATGAAAAAAATTATTAATACAAGCGGTAATTTTTGGATTCATCCGCCATTTCAATGTGATTATGGCTGTAATATCTATTTGGGAAAAGATGTTATGATTAATTACGGCTGTGTGTTTTTAGATGTTTGTGAAATTAAGATCGGTGATAATACTCTGATTGGTCCACATACCCAAATATATACTGCCTGTCATTCAATCGATCCACAAGAGCGTTTAAAAGAAATTGAATTTGGGAAAGCAGTTACCATTGGGAATAATGTTTGGATTGGTGGAAACTGTACTATTTTACCAGGAGTTACGATTGGCGATAATAGCGTTATTGGAGCAGGCAGTGTGGTAACTAAAGATGTTCCTGCTAACGTACTAGCTTATGGCAATCCATGTCGACTAAAAAAGAAGATATGATTTTATAAAGTTCTTAAGCTTTTGCTAAGAACTTTTCATTATTCTTGACATTTGTCCAGCAATAGTATAAATTTATATCATACTAATACAGTAGGAAAAGAGGGATAGGATGATTTCCGTAAAGATATTAAAAAATAAAAAGATTTTTGAATGGGAACGAATGTATGGCTGTTGTCATAATTAATAATGTTGTTAAATAAATTTATTAAGGAAAGAGGACAGTTAAATGAATATAAATATTTTTGAATTAGGAGCCGTGCTTCTTGCAGGTGTTTTCTTCGCAATTATCTATTTTCTAGGTAAAGTGAAGAAGTATGATTTTGGGCTTTTAACTATTTTAGGATTAGTTTTTGGGGTAGCCGTAGGATTGATTTTTAAAGGACATTATTTGTATTTAGAAGCAATCGGAACGATTTATTCGCATTTGATCTTAGCGATCGTTATCCCGCTATTATTATTCAGTATTATTTCAAGTATTACAAATTTAGGAACATCGATCAAATTAAAGAAAATAAGTGCCAAAGCGATAATATTTTTATTATTAAACACCCTACTAGCTAGTACTATAACACTGACCTTAGCAGTAGTAACTAAAGTTGGAAGTGGCATAAATTATCAATTGGCAAGTGATTATAAAGCGGTGGAAGTTCCGGCATTCATCGATACGATCATTAATTTATTTCCAAGCAATTTGGCTAACAGTTGGGTAAATGGCGAAGTAGTACCTATTGTAATTTTCGCTGTAATTGTTGCGATTGCCTACAATAAGATTGCCCGTAATCAGCAAAAAGCTGTTTTACCGTTTAAGCATTTTATAGATGCCGGAAATCGTGTGATGGGAGAGGTTGTTAACTTTGTTATTAGCTTTGCACCGTATGCTGTATTAGCATTGATTGCACGTGCAGTAAGCAAGAGTGCTCTAAGTGATCTGATTCCGCTATTGAGCGTCTTAGGATTAGCATATTTATTGAGTATAATCCAAATTTTTGGGGTAACCAGTGTTTTATTAAAGGTGGTAGGAAAGTTAAATCCGCTTAATTTCTTTAAAGGAATTTGGCCGGCTGGGGTAGTAGCATTCACTTCTCAAAGTAGTATTGGGACAATTCCTGTCACTGTTAGACAACTTACAAAGAAACTAGGAGTTAATGAAGATGTTGCTTCATTTGTAGCTAGTTTAGGGGCTAATCTAGGTATGCCGGGATGTGCAGGAATTTGGCCAGTTTTATTAGCAGTCTTCGCAATAAATGTTTTGGGGATTGATTATTCAATCGGTCAGTATATATTTTTAATTGTTTTAGCTGTAGTAGTATCAATTGGAACTGTTGGGGTGCCTGGTACTGCAACCATTACTGCTACTGCATTATTTGCTTCAGCAGGCTTACCGATTGAAATTATTGTTTTATTAGCACCTATTTCAAGTATTGTAGATATGGCAAGAACAGCAACTAATGTTGTTGGTGCCGCTAGTGCTGCAATGTTAGTTGCCCGAAGTGAAAATGAATTAGACCTTGCTGTTTATAATAATGAAACAATCGGACAGCCGGATTTAGAAATAATTTAAAAATAGAAGCTATGAAGATAAATTCATAGCTTTTTTATGTTCATATTTTAGTGAAAACAATCTATCTGGAAAAATAATCAAGAATAGTTATTTTTCTTTATTTGTATAATTTTGACATTTTTATGATTTTGTTTCATATAAATTATTGATAAAGCCAAAAATGAGCATGTTTTTATATAAAAACACTGGTTAAAGCGGTATAATTGGTATTGTAATATGATATCTATTGTGATATATTGTAAACAGATATTAGATAGAGGCGCGAATTGTTAAGAAGTTTTTACCATAAGATGCAAACCAGGTAAAAAGGGAGGAGCGTTCGCCGAAGAGATAAATGATTGCATGCGTTTATCCTCTGGGCTTATAGTGAAGATCTATAAGACTGTCATTATCAATAGATAATGGTGAGCTATCATTGTTCATACGCTGTTTATGTTGCAATGATACTCATTGCAACTTTTTTTGTAAAGGAGAACAATGATGGAAAATATTATTGATGCAGTGAGCTACGAAGAAAATATTATTCAATTACAACTTAGAAATGTTCCTAAACACCCAATGATTATTGCCAAGATATTTACAATCTTGAGTGAGTGTGGGGTAAATGTAGATATGATTTCTCAAGTAATGATTGAAGATGCGATGCAAATTGAGATTACACTTGATGAAAAATATCAAAAGAATCTTAATGATGCAATTATGAGATTAAAAGATGAGGTTAAGCAATTAGAAATTGCGACTAATCGTAAATATTTTAAAATTGCAGTTGGGGGAAAATTACTAGAAACGACCCCTGGGGCAGCGGCTAAAGTATTTACTATTTTAGGGGATAACAACATTCATTTTTATCAAGTAACAACCTCTAAACGAACAATCTCGTTTATTGTTGATAAGAAACACAAAGAATTAGCAATGAAAAAATTAGATGAAGCTTTTGGCTTAAATATATAGGAGGAAATTATGGCTATTTTTGAAGGTAGTGCAGTAGCACTAGTATTACCAATGCATGAAGATGGAAGTATTGATTATGATGGATTTAGATGTCAGGTTCAAAGAATGCTTGATGGCGGTGTTCAAGCTTTATTAGTTAATGGAACTACTGGTGAAACTGCAACGATTCATATTGATGATGAATTTAAATTATTAGATATTACATTAGAGATGGCAGCGGGAACTGGTGTAAAGGTTATCGCTGGAGCAGGATCAAATGACACCGCAACAGCTTTAAAGAAAGCACATTATGCTAAAGAAAAAGGGGCTGATGCAATTTTAGTTGTAACTCCATATTACAATAAAACAAGTCAGCGTGGTTTGATCAAACATTATACGACAGTTGCTGATGCAGTAGATATTCCAATGATTTTATATAATGTTCCAGGAAGAACGGGAATAAATATTAATGTTGCAACAGTTGTTGAATTAGCTAAACATAAAAATATTGTTGCTATGAAAGATGCAACAGATAATATTGCATATGCAATGGAAGTTTTAGCTAAAACTCAAGGTATGGATTTTGATATGTATTCAGGATGTGATGATAATATCTTGCCATTTATTTGTGCCGGAGGAAAAGGAGTTATTTCAGTATTATCAAATATTTATCCACGCCAAACTGAATTGTTGGCTCAATTAGCATTAAAAGGTGATTTACCTAAAGCTCAAGAATTGGCCTATGCTCTTGAGCCGGTATGTCGCTATTTGTTCATTGATGTTAATCCAATTATGCCTAAAGCTGCATTAGCAAGAATGAATGTATGTAAACCGACATTGAGATTGCCTTTGATTGAAACAACCGAAGAAAATAAAAAATTATTGTTTGATGCGATGGATGCATTTGAAAAGTTGGGGTTTTAAGATGAAAGTATTAGTATATGGATATGGATTAATGGGGAAAAAGATTGCCCATAAAGTAAGAAGTCAAAATGATATGGAATTAATGGGAATTGTAAGTTATGAATTTGATGAAAAAGTTCCTGAAAAAACATATAGTTCATTAAAAGAGTGCGATGAAAAAGCCGATGTCATCATCGACTTTTCTCATCCGAACAATTTAAATGATATTTTAACGTATGCATTAGCGAATCAAACAAAATTAGTAATTGCTACGACAGGTTATAGTCAAGAACAGCTTGATCAAATTAAAGAAGCATCTAAAGAAATTGCTATCTTTCAATCATATAACACATCATTTGGGGTGCAGATGGTTACAAAAATGTTACGACAATTCGCAAAAGAATTTTATGACGCAGGATATGATATTGAGATCCTTGAAAAACATCATAATCAGAAAATTGATGCACCTTCAGGAACTGCTGAATTATTATATGAAGTTATGGCTGAGGAAATTGATGGCGTAGAAGCGTGTTATGATCGCAGCAGTCGTCATGAAAAACGAAAGAAAGAAGAAATTGGGATCCAGTCATTGCGTGGGGGAACAATTTTTGGGGAACACACGATTATGTTTGCGGGAGTAGATGAAATTATTGAAATCAAGCATACGGCTTTATCAAAAGAAGTATTTGTTCAAGGTGCGATTAGTGCTGCTTATGCACTAAATGATAAAGATAATGGTTTATTTACTTTAAAATCATTATATTAATAGGGGGAAAATATGGTCTTACAAACGGAATTTGCACAAATTAAAAATAATAACTTATACATAGATGATGTTAAAGCAACAGAGTTAGCAAAAAAATATGGAACACCTTTATATGTTATGTCTGAAGGACATATTAGACATCAATTTAATAAATTAAAAACGAAAATGATTGAAAAGTATGAAAATACACTACCATTATTTGCATCAAAATCATTTTCTTGTATTGCAATTTATAAAATTGCTAAAGAATATGGTGTTGGAATCGATTGTGTATCAGCGGGTGAGATTTCAGTTGCTTTAAAAAGTGGATTTGATCCTAAAAAGATTTATTTCCATGGAAATAATAAATTACCATCAGAAATAGAATACGCGTTAGAAAACGGGGTAGAAAATTTTGTAATAGATAATTTTTATGAAATAGATTTAGTCCAAGAAATTGCTTCGAGATTAGGTGTCAAAATAAATGGGATTGTCAGAATCACACCGGGGGTTTATGCAGGAGGTCATGACTATATTCGAGTTGGTGCCAAAGATACAAAATTTGGTTTTAGCAGCCATGATAATACATATCTAAAAGCAATCAAAAAGGTAATTGATGCTCCAAATATTAATTTTGATGGAATACATTGTCATGTTGGCAGCCAAATTGAAGATATTCAAGCGTATGTTTTAGCAATGAATAAATTTGTTGAAATTGCTTATGAAATTTATGATATTTTTGGAATTGTAATTAATAAATTAAATGCAGGTGGTGGTTTTGGAATTGCTTATACAGCTGCTGATAACCCATTAGAATTTGAAACAGTAGTTGATACGATCATGGAAATCATTACTAAAGGATTTGATGCTCGGGGATTAAAACGTCCGATGGTCCTAGTTGAGCCTGGTCGTTATTGTGTAGGAAATGCTGGAATCACATTATATACCGTCGGGTCATCTAAATATATTAAAGATATTCGTGATTATATTACAGTTGATGGTGGGATGACTGATAATATTCGTTCTAGCTTATATGCTGCTAAATATGATGCTATTATTGCAAATAAAGCAGAAATGCCGACGGATCACCTAATTACTGTTGCTGGAAAGAACTGTGAATCTGGGGATATTTTAATTAAGGATATTATGTTACAAGACCCAGAGCCCGGAGATATTCTGGCAATGTTTTCAACAGGAGCGTATCATTATTCAATGTCATCAAATTATAATCAATTGCCAAAACCGGCAGTGGTATTTACGTATGAAGGTAAGGATCGTGAAGTGATTCGTCGCCAGACATTTGATGATTTAGTTTATTACGACATTGATTCAAAATATTAATTAAAGCGGCATATGCCGCTTTAAACATAGATGGAGGAATTTATGGAATTAACCTATAAGAATATTAAAGAGATTTCGCAAGAGAGATTAGTTGATTTATTTAAATCGGTAGAGTGGGAGTCAGCGAACTATCCTGCTCAATTAGTACAGGCAATAAAAAACTATGGAAGTGTTTTTAGCGCTTGGGATAATGATAAGTGTGTTGGTCTGGTTGCTTCGATGGACGATAGTATCATGGTTGCTTATGTTCATTATGTTTTAGTCAATCCACAATATCAAAAATATGGAATTGGTAAAAAACTGATGCAAATGATGCTGGAACATTATAAGGACTATCATAAAGTTTGTTTGATTGGTGTAAATACTGCTGTTGGTTTTTATGAACATCTTGGTTTTGAAGTTAATGAAAAAGCAAAACCAATGTTTTATCTGAATAAGAATTATTAATAAAAAATGACTTTTTAAGGAGTCATTTTTATTTAGTCTTATTTTTGGGCAATTACACAAATAGTTTTACTTGTTTTATCATATTTTTGTCCAATGACATCTTTATAAAAATCAAGCTTAGTAAAGCCGGCATTTTTTAAGTCTTTCTCTAATTCTTTCAGGGAAAAAGTATGTTCCCAGATATTATAAGTAGTTATTCTATCTTCATTAATGACAGTATACTGATTTAAAAATGTATGGACATTATCATAACGATAAAAAGCATTTAAAACTAAGTGCCAGTCATTATGCCAAAAACCATTTTCATTTATTTGCCAATTTTTATGTTCTACCGCTCCATCATATTGTAAAGGAGTAAAGACATCAAATAATAAAGCGCCTTTGGGGGATAATGTGTTATAGATCTTTTGCAAGAGCTTTTTCCTAGTAGCAGGAGGGAAGGACACCAAAATCACAATAAATTAAAGTAACTAAATCATAGTGCTGTCTAAAGTTCGATTTGGTATAGTCACTACGAAGGTAAATAATATCAAATCCTTTTTGTTTGGCGGAAGCCTGAGCATAACTGATTGACCGTTTTGATAGATCGATACCAGTAACCTGATAACCATACTGATAGAATAATTCAGCATAAATACCGGGGCCACAACCAAGATCAAGTAAGTTGTTATAATGATGATTAGGTAGTACAGTATTGATCCAGGCAACTGATTTTTTTACAAAGTCAAGTTTACGGGTAGCTGATTCTTGGTTCTCGTTAAGATGAGCTTTTAACATGCCTTTTGAAATATGAGGGTCGTCCCAAATACTTGCTGTACTTTGTTCAAATAATTTAGGTCGCGTATTTAATTGTTTTAATATATCTTTCATCGTGTTTTGTCCTTTCGTATGATCCGGTAACTAGATAAAATAAAAAACTGTGGTTATTTCCACAGTTAAGAGTTTTGACTATTAATGTGGAAATTAAAATAATCATTTGGGCATAACAATAAAACCTGTTTTTGACAGGTAAAAAATTATGCATTTTTGATTATCTAAGTTTTCCACGTTTCACTTATGTTACTGATTATGTAACATCAAGTGCGCCGGACAAAATCATCTCCTTAATAGTTACCGTAATTAAATTATATAGTATTTGTAAAGTAAAAACAATTAATAAAAGCCATAACTGCTATGGCATTTATTAATTTATAATTTGTCTGTTTTAAGACATAGATAATCAATTTCAGCAGGAGTTAATCTTATTTTTAACGCCTCAGCACATGAATCAAATTCACTTTTATTACGACTACCAACAATAGCTGCAACATCAAATGGCTGGTCAAGTACATATGCAAGGGCAATATTGATTGAAGGAACCCCTTTGAGTTTTCCTAATTCTTTAGCCCATTTGTTGGCAATATTCTACTGCCGCTTGAACACGATCTAGTTCCCAATTGGATACACCATAAGTAGTAATTAAACCTTCTTGACGATGCTGTTCTAAACGATCCATTATTTCATTGACAGGGACACTAGGATCATCGCGATGAAGTAAGTAAATATCAAAATGATCGCACCCTGTATGAAGTAAACTATAATGAAGATCGTCAGTAATAATATCTGGCTTTACTCGCCAATACTCTGGATGATGGCAGCCTTCAGGGGTAATAATTGGGTGACATGCTTTATCCATAATTACTAATTGATCACGATTATTACGAGAATCAAACCATTTTTTTAAAACTCGTTCAGATTCACAAGCATGTTCTCCATCTTTGTTTGCCCCATAAAATCTACCTGTGTCGATTACTGTTCCTCCAGCAGCAACATATTGATCCAGCATTGTAAAAATTTCTTCTTCAAAGGCTGGATTAAACCAGGCTGTACCCATAATTAATTTTGAAATCGGTTTGTCTAAACCTTTAATGTTAATATATTCCATTTTTTCATCTCCTAAGCAGTTTTTTTGATTAAATAAGTATTTAAGATAAGACCGATGATTGCAACACCAATAGCAACTAAATAGACATTGTTATAGGCAAGGGGGCCGGCTTCACTGTTAACAAAATTAGCAGCTATCTGAGGTCCAAATAGAGAGCCGATTGAATTAGGAATAATTCATACACTATCATCACAATATATTCCAGATACAATCAGAGGTTATCTCCAGCAATATCCCCAAACAGAGTTTAAAATTCAAACTGATAAAACAGAAAATATTATTAAAGGGCTAAAAGAACATAAATATGATATAGGTTTTTGTGGAAAAATAATTGCTCCAGAATTAGTTTTTATTCCTGTTTTATATCAGGAATTTGTTGCTGTTGTTCCACCAGATCACGAACTTGCAAATAAGCAGGAGATAAGTTTAGAAGAATTAGTAAACTATGATTTAGTAGGCTATCTTGATGATTTAGTAATTGCTCAAACAGTTAAAGAAATTTTTGCAGAACATAAATTGGAGCCCCGCTATATTTCTAAACAGGAAAATGAATTATTGATTGGTGGGATGATCAATCAAGGGTTTGGTGTAGGAATCGCTGCTAATACATCATTTTTAAAAGAATTTGATTTAAAGGTCATTCCTTTAAAATTAAAAAAAGATTACCGTGTAATCTATCTAGTTTATAATAAAGTAGATTATATTTCAGCAGCTACAGAAAACTTTATCAACTATATTGCAATTAATAAAATAAATTTATAAAAAATTGCTGAAATGCAGTAACTCTTTAATCACTGTTTAATAATTTTGTTGTCTGTAAAGCTCTTGCTAAGATAACATAAATAATAATGCCACCAGCAGTCTGCATAGTTAGACCAGGTAAAGCTCCAAGTGCAGCGGGCCAAGTAAATAAAAAAGTTTCAGCTGCTGTATAAGCTATAATTTGGAAAACGCCACCACCAATTGCACTTATTATTTTACTTGGATACTGTTCCCAAATAATTCCCATGATCCAGGCCATAATGAATTTAATAATTAAAGTTGGTCCGATCCAGATAGCTGCACCACATAGTAAATCGGCTAAAGCACCTCCTAATGCACCAGCAAAGGCACCATCTCTTTTACCTAGAATCAATACACTTAAAAAGATCATACTGTCGCCCATATGAAAGTATCCTCCAGTAGCTGGATTGGGAATTCTAATACTGAATGTTCCAACAAAAATTAGGGCTATCATTAGTGCTGTTTTTGCGAGTTGATTTGTTTTTTCATTAATCATTTCTAATCCCCCTTTAGAATTGATAATATAATAGCAAAATATTGACCATATCTTAATAACCAATAATAAGATATTTTAAAAGGACAGTTTAAATTAATATAGAGAAAAAGTAATCTATGTAGTGACCAACTTTAGGAGGTCACTTTTTATATGAAGTAGAGTAAAGAACTTAAATTAGAATGTATTTAAAAACATAAAAAATGGTGAATGCATAAAAGGACCACCAGGAATTAAACATGAAGTTTTTATAATTAAGTTCTTCGCTGGTCTAGGATATTTGATTCACTTGGAGAAATAGGATTAGAACATGGAAGAGCAACCATATCTGTTGAACAAAGAATCGAATTGATTAATAGAGTTTAAAACAAGAGAACAACTCAAAGCTGCAATGAGTGAATATATCGAATATTATAATAACGAGAGAATCAATACAAAAAGAAAAGGATTGAGTCCACTTGCATATAGACAACAATCCTTTCAAGATTTAGCTTTAATTTAATGTGTCCAACTTTTTGGGAATACTACACTAAATCACTTTTTTCTTTGGTTTATTTAATTCCTCATGGATACCTTGCATTTTATAATCCAGATTAGAAATTGTTTTAGCACATTCAATTAGCTCATCACGAACTCCATCAGGAACTTCATTATCAGCTTTATATCGCAAGTGATGTTCTAAACTTGCCCAAAAGTCCATCGCAATCGTTCTAATTTGAATTTCTACAGTAGTTGGCTGAACTTTCTCTGCTAAGAAGATAGGAACTTCAACAACTAGATGTAAACTACGATAACCATTCTCCTTGGGATGTTTAATGTAATCTTTTTTGGCAATAAGTTTAATATCACTTTGTTTTATTAATAAATCAGCAATTTTATAGACATCGCTAACATAATTACAAATAACGCGAACACCAGCAATATCAGTCAAATTAGTTACAATAGAATCTAAAGATACTTCTAGGCCCCGTTTTTCTAGTTTTCCCAATATACTGTTTACAGATTTTAAACGATATTCCATATGATGAATAGGATTATGATCATGTTTTATTTTAAACTCATCATCAAGAATTTCTAATTTTGTTCTTACTTCTTTAATTCCCGCATCATAAAGTTGTTGCAGCTCCATAAATTCTTGTAAAGTGTCAGTTATATCTGTATTAGGAACTAGTGCGGTAAAAGGATCACTGACAATTTCCTTTTGCATAATTCGATTAGTCATAAAATACCCCTTTATTAAATATTTTTTGTATAACTTAATCATAGTTGGTAATAATGAACTTGAGGTGAACTAGATGAAAAAAACAATTGTAGTATTATTAATTATGATGAATATTGTATCAGTAAATGCTTCAAGTAATGACCCAAAATATAAAATAATTGCCAATAGTAATAGTGATAAAGATATTAAGACAATGTATGAAACAAAAGATGACTTAATTAAAGACTATAAAGATTGGATTAAAAGTGTTGATGATGTTGATCAAGCACTAGCTGATCATCAAAAAGATTATCAAGCTAAGTATTATAATGGAGAATATACAATTGTCCTAGGCGCTGGCAAAGGAAAGGAACTTACGGGTACTTTGAAGGCAAGTTATTGTGTAAGTAGTAAAGAAATTAAAAAGAAATCATTTTTTGCAGAATTATTTTCTTAAGATTATCAGTGAAGCGAATCCTTCTAGTTGGTTATATCCAACTTTTGGAACTCACTTTACTGATAGTCTTTTATTATGTCCTAAATATAACTGAAATATGCTATACTATTTAATAGAGTAGTAATGAAAGGAGTCAGAGATGAAAACAGTAAAAGATGCTGAAATCTTTTGTCAATATATAGCCCATGAGTATCTTGGGAAGCGTAATTATAAGTTATTAAAAGATATAATTGATAAAAGGATTACAATCATTGGGACGGGAGCTCACGAGGTTAGTCGCAACATTCAAGAACTTATGACGGCTTTGAATAAAGAAGCGGAACTTTGGGATGGAACTTTTATAATTGAAGATGAATGGTATCAGGGAACTGAATTAGCTGATAACTTATTTGTAGTAATTGGCCAAATTGAGGGCCGACAAAATAGTAACGACCAGTTAGTCTATAGTTTTTCATCACGAGTAACCTTTATTATTGAATATCATGATATGCAGTGGAAGATTATCCATGTTCATCAATCAGTACCGGATTATAGTCAAGGTGATGATGAGTTTTTCCCACAACGGATTGTCGAAGAAAGTAATGCTCAGTTAAAAAAGGAAATTGCTGAAAAGACGAAGGAATTAGAGATGTCCAATCAACAAGTAATCTATAATTTAAGACATGATTATCTTACTGGAATATTAAATCGTCCATCACTTGAAAAAGAAGTTACTGAAGCGATGAGTAATCATCAGTATGGAGTGATCTTAGTATTAGACATAGATTATTTTAAAGAAGTTAATGATAATAATGGTCATCCGTATGGTGATGAGGTTTTGATAAAATTAGCTAATACAATGCAAGAAAGTTTTAAATCAGGAATTTGTGGTCGCATTGGCGGTGATGAATTTATCATTTATCTGGCTTTAGACGATGCTAATTATGATGCAATTGAAAAGACTATTAAAGAATTTAAACAAAATTGGCAGAAGAATATTACAACAATTGATAGAAGCAGCACAATTACTTTAAGTATCGGGGGAGCATATTATCCTAAACATGGTAAAAATTATCAAGAGTTGTGGTCTAATGCCGATAAAGCACTATATTTAAGTAAAAATAATGGTCGAAACAGAATATCTATATATCAACTCTAAACAGTTCTCGAAAGGGAACTGTTTTATGTTTAAAATAAATCGTTTCGTTAATAATTTAAGAGGTCAAACATATAATAAAATTAGAGGTGGAACATGTTAACAAAATTTGATGAACAAGCCCAAAAAGCAATTGTGGTAGGCGAAAGTATTGCTTTTGATTTAGGTCATAATAATGTCGGTAGTGAACATTTACTGCTATCGCTGTTAAAGATAAGTGATTCCAAATTACGGGAATTAGTTAAGAAATATGATGTTGATGATAAAAATATATATGAGGATATAAAAAGGTTGTTTGGGACAAATGATGATCAACCTTTTTATATGGAGTATAGTGATGCTGTAAAAAGTATCTTAGAAGCAGCAATGGAAATCACTAATCAACAAAATAAAAGTAAAGTAACGCTTAATATCCTAACAATTGCTTTATTGCAGAGTGAAGAAAGTGTAGCTCACGAATTATTAAAGAAATATAAAGTTGATTTTGAAGAAATTATCTATCAATTAAATGAAAGTAGTGAATTAGAAACTAAATTAGATCAGATTCAATCACTAGTTAATCTTAATAAGAAAGTAAAACAGGGTGAACATTTAATTGTTGGTAGACAAAAAGAATTAGAAAAATTATGTATGATTTTAAGTAAGAAAGAAAAAAATAATGCGTTGATTATTGGTGAAGCTGGTGTAGGTAAGTCAGCTTTAGTAGAAAAATTAGCGTATTTAATTAATCAAAAACAAGTAAATGAAGGATTAAAAAAGAAAATTATTTATGAATTGAGCTTATCTAGTATTGTTGCAGGAACAAAATATCGTGGTGAATTTGAAGAAAAGCTACGAAAGATTATTGATAAGGTAAAGGAAATGGATAATGTCATCATTTTTATTGATGAGATCCATAATATTATTGGGGCTGGTGGCGCCGAAGGGGCTATTGATGCTGCTAATATTTTAAAACCGTATTTAGCGAGAAAAGATCTAACGATTATTGGTGCAACAACGACAGAAGAATATTTCCAGCATTTTGAAAAGGATCAAGCAATGAATCGACGTTTTAGTGTTATTACACTAAAAGAAAATACTAAAGAAGAAACATTAGAAATTTTACAGAAAACTAAATTATTTTATGAGCAATTTCATCAGATTGAAGTCGATAATGAAGTTTTAACATATTTAGTTGATAATGTTGATCGTTATATCAAAAATCGAACTTTCCCTGATAAAGCCATCGATATTTTTGATTTAGCTTGTGTTAAAGCCCGATTTAAGCAGCAACATATTATTACTAAACAAATTGTTAAAGATGTTATAGAAGAATATACATCAGTTAAGATAAGTGAGGATTATGATTATGATGAAATTAAAGCAAAATTGAATCATCATATTATTGGACAAAGTAAAGCGATTGAACAAATAATCAATCAATTAAAATTAACAAAACAGTCAAAACAACCAAGTGCAGTAATGTTATTTGTTGGAAATAGTGGTGTTGGAAAAAGTGAAAGTGCAAAACAGCTTTCAAAACTTTTGGGGCGTAAATTGATTCGCTTAGATATGAGTGAATATCGTGATAGCAGCAGTGTTCAAAAGATAATTGGAGCAGCCCCGGGATATGTTGGTTATGATAAACCAAGTTTATTACTGGGACAATTACAAACCTATCCTAAAAGTATTATTCTTTTAGATGAAATTGATAAAGCAAGTCAAGATGTTATAAATCTTTTTCTTCAAGTATTTGATGAAGGTTATTTAGAAGATAGTCATAAACGAAAAGTATATTTTAATAATACAATTATTATTATGACGTCAAATAAAGGGACTGCTAAAAATACATTAGGATTTAAAAAGAATAATCATAGTAGTAAAGTTAAGAATTTTTTTAGTGATGAATTATTAAGCCGTATCGATGAAATAATTAATTTTAAGAATTTAACAAAAATGGATTTAAAGAAAATTATTCGTAAAAATTGTCCTCATGAGGTTAAAGAAGAAGATATTGAGTTGATTTTAAAGGAATATGATATGAAACTTCAAGGAAGAGGAATTGTTAAAGCAGCTAATAAATATTTTCAAAATAAAGCGAAGGCCCAAAGTTAATTGAGTCTTCGCTTTTTCCATAAAATAATTAATAGTGTGATGATTGCAATAATCAGTGCGTATTGTTTAACATATTTACTAATTAAGATCCAGTTATTTCCTAAAATAATTCCAAGAACTACTAAAATACTATTCCAAATGATTGTACCAATCAAAGTATAAAATGAGAAACTAAAGAAGTTCATTTTAGTAATTCCGGCAGGCAGAGAAATCAATGATCTAACAATCGGAATCAAGCGACCAATAAGAACAGAGATTTTTCCATATTGTTCAAACCAGTTAAGGGAACGGGATAGATCATGACGTTTAAAATAAAATCGGACTAGAAGCTTTTCGAGTCGTTCTAGATTGATTAAGTAGCCAAACCAATATAGAATCACTGCGCCTAAATAAGAACCAAGCGAAGCAACTGTAATTACGCCTAGAGGTGTTAGGTTTGTGATCGTTGTCATGAAACCGCCAAAAGTTAAAATTATTTCACATGGGATAGGCGGAAATAAATTTTCAATTGCAATTAAAAGAAAGATTGCCTTGTAGCCGTAGGCGTTAATATAAGCGAGAAGGTTTGTGAGCATAAGTGACCTCCTGTTTTGATAATGGGATTACTTTATTAGCCAGATAGATCAATAAGTTATCAAATGGTAATAGAATAATAGTTGAAATGATATTAAAGAAAGTATGCATATAAGCAATTTGCATCATATAATTTGGAGTCAAGGATTCGATGAATGAAACTAGTGGGATAAATTTTGCTAAGATTACAAAAATAATAGTTCCGAGTACATTAATTAAGATATGAATAGCACTTAAACGTTTTGAACTGCGATCGCCATTAAGTGATGCTAAAACTGCGGTTATACAAGTGCCAATATTTTGACCATAAATAACATTGGTAGCCATTGCAAAACTAATTAATCCCTTTTGATAAATAGTTTGCAAGACGCCAACTGATGCAGTTGAGCTTTGAATCAACGCCGTAAAAACTGTTCCAACTAAAATAGCGGTTAAAGGATTGTCTAAATGACCAAACATATTAATAAAATATGGGGATGTTTGTAATGGTGCCAGAGCTACGGCCATACTGTCCATTGCTAAAAAAATCAATCCTAGGGCCATTAAGACACGTCCTAAATAAGCAATTTTATTTTTTAAGAACATTAGTAATAATCCAAGGACACATAAATAGATTGCTGACTGACCAAAATCTAAAGCAATCATGAGTCCAGTTACAGTAGTTCCGATATTAGCACCTAAAATAATCCAAGTTGCTTGATTTAATGAAATTAGATGACTATTAAGGAGACCGATGAGAATAATAGTTGTAGCAGAGGAACTATGAATTATTGCTGTGATGGCTGTTCCGGTGATAACACCTAAATATTTATTTGAAGATAGTTTATATAAAATATTTTCAAGCTTATCGTTTGCTAAGGTATCAAGGCTAGTTGACATTAGATGCATACTATAAAGAAAAACACCGAGACTAGCAATAAAACCAATTATATTTTTAGTAATAAAATCACTCCCTTATTATTACTAATTATATTAATAAATCGATAAATAATGTTTGTTTTCAAGATAATCATTAAATGTTACAATGAGTGAAAGGATGTGATATTGATGAATTATAGTGCGATTATTTTATGTGCTGGAAAAGGAAGCCGGAGTGGACTGGATTATAATAAAATGTTATATCGTTTTGGTGATCAAACTGTGTATCAAATGACGATGAAAACTTTTTTAAATGATCCGCGCTGTAAGCAGCTTGTTGTAGTTACAAAAGCGGATGAGATAACTGATTTAAAACAGTTAGTGACAGATAAGAGAATTGTTTATGTTTATGGAGGTAAAGAGCGTCAAGATAGTGTTTATAATGGTCTGCAGGTAGTTGACCAGGATCATGTATTAATCCATGATGGAGCTAGACCATATATAACGACAGAAAAAATAGATGATTTATTATTATGTTTAAAAGAATATGATGCCTGTTTATTGATGGTACCAGTTAAAGATACGATCAAACTTTGTTGTGATGATACTGTTGAGGTGACTTTGCCGAGGGCAAGATTGATGCAAGCTCAAACTCCGCAAGCCTTTAAAACGAGTTTAATTAAAGTTTGTTATCAACAGGCTCAAGATAGTGGGTTTATTGCTACTGATGATGCCTCATTGGTTGAAGAGTTTAGTACAGCTCCAGTCAAAGTTGTAATAGGCAGTTATGAGAATATTAAAATAACTACTCCTGAGGATCTTTAAATGAAGGAAAGAAATAATAATTTTATTACTCATAAAATCATTATAATCATTGTTTTATTAGGATTGATCATGGGGGCGTTAGTTTATCAGTTGCGCTTAGCAGGGGAAGGCGAAACTACGATAACAGCTAAAGAGTTAAAGGGACAGATAGTTGATATAACACATGAAACAATCAGTTTGCGTGATGATAATAATATTGTTTATACGGTGGATTGTCAAAAGGCCAAAATAAAAGGTGATGAGTTACAGTATGGGAACTTAGTAACTATCAAATATACGGGTAAACTCGAGCAAACAACCGCGATACAAGCAATTGATGTTTTAGGCTTAAATGTTCAAGCGGTTCAAGTTAGAAATGGTGGAACTGGTAATACGGATGCTACGATAGCTTCGCATAAGATTGCAGTAATGGTTGAAAAGATGACGTTAGAGCAGAAAATAGCACAATTATTTTTAGCTCGGTGTCCTGAAAGTCAAGCAGTTGAGTTGTTGTCACAATATCAATTAGGTGGCTATATGTTATATAATCGTGATTTTCATAATCGGACCCGTGAGGAAGTAATTGAAAATATTCAGTCATATCAAAAAGCAGTTACTATCCCGATGTTGATTGCAGTAGATGAAGAGGGCGGAACTGTAGTACGGGTTAGTAATAATTTACGTAGTAACAAATTTCGTTCTCCCCAAGATGTTTTTAAAGCAGGCGGGATGGACGCTATTATTAGTGATGCTACAGAAAAGTCGGAGTTTTTAAAAGAATTTGGAATTAATGTAAATATAGGTCCGGTAGCTGATGTTGCAATGAGTAAAGATGATTTTATCTATCAACGTTCATTTGGAACTGATCCTAATGAAACAGCTGAATTTGTGAAAAATGTCGTAAAGGCAATGAATGATATTAAGATGGGAAGTGTTTTAAAACATTTTCCCGGATATGGGAACGTTGCTGATAATCATACTGCTATATGCCATGATTCACGTGATTATGATTCGCTTGTCAATAATGATTTCTTACCATTTAAAGCTGGAATATCTGCAGGTGCAAATAGTATTTTGATTAGTCACATAGTAGTTGATAGTATTGATGATCAAAATCTAGCATCATTGTCACCTAGAGTGAGTAAGATTTTACGAGATGACTTAAATTATCATGGCGTTATTATTGCTGATGATATTTCAATGGCTAGTGCAAAAGCCTTTGGAAGTGAAGGTGAAGTTGCGCTTAAAGCGATTAAGGCAGGGAATGATTTAATTATGACTTCTAATCCTCAAGAACATATCTCGGCACTTATTACAGCAGCTAAGAATGATGAAATATGTCTCAATTCGTTGGATCGTTCTGTAATGCGAATCTTAACTTGGAAAAGTCAGTTAGGGATACTGTAAAATATGATGATTTAATCAAATAAATCATTGCTTTGTTTTGATTGGTGTGCTATTATAATTGAGCATGTAAAAATATTATATTTACTGCCTGCTTATCCAAAGAGATAAGCCAATAGACCATAGGAGGTATAGAAATGAACAAGTATGAAATTATGTTTATTGTAAAACCTGACGTTGAAGATGACGCTAGAAACGCTTTAATCGAAAGCTTTAAAGGAATTTTAACTGCTAACGGTGGAACTGTTGATAACGTTGACGAATGGGGATTACGCGATTTAGCTTATGAAATCAAAGATTACAAAAAAGGGTACTATGTAGTTGTTGATGCTACTTGTACAGCTGCTGATGTTGCTGAATTTGAACGATTATCAAACATCAATGCATCTATGTTACGTCATTTAACTCTTCGCAAATAGAAGGAGGCGTACTAGATGATTAATAGAGTAGTCCTAGTAGGACGAATGACTAGAGATCCTGAACTTAGAAGAACACCACAAGGTGATGCGGTTACTTCTTTTACTTTAGCGGTAAATCGTAATTTTACAAGCAGAGATGGTCAACAACAAGCAGATTTTATTAATTGTGTTGTGTGGCGTAAACCTGCTGAAAATGTTGAGAGATATTGTTCTAAGGGAAGTTTAGTTGGTGTTGAAGGAAGAATCCAAACACGTAGCTATGACAATACTCAAGGTCAAAAGGTATATGTTGTAGAAGTTATTTGTGATAGTGTGCAATTCTTAGAAACAAGAGCTGCTCGTGAAAGGCAACCACAGCCACAACAACAAATGCAACAACCGTACCAACAACCACAAAATAATGATAATTTCTATGATATGAAAACAGTTGAATTAGAAAAAGAATTTGATAATTCAATTAATACATATGATATCATGGAAGATGATATTCAGTTTTAAAGAAAGGAGTTTTCAAAATGGCATTTAGAAAACAAAGAATGGGTAGAAAAAAAGTTTGCTACTTCACTAAAAACAAAATTACTTACATCGATTACAAAGATGTTGAATTATTAAAAAGATTCGTTTCAGCTAACGGGAAAATTATCCCAAGACGTGTAACTGGTACTAGCGCTAAATATCAAAGAATGTTAGCTACAGCTATCAAACGTGCTCGTCAAATGGCTTTATTACCATACGTTGGTGAATAATTAAAGCGATAAAACCTTGATAAATTCAAGGTTTTTTCTTTTCTTTATATAGTTATGGTACTAATTTGGTACTATTGTTAATTTTATCAAGTTGGATTACAAGCTGATTTTGTTTGTTTGGGTACAAATGGCTATAAGTTTTTAATGTTGTATCAACAGTATCTCCAATTCTATTAGCAATCAACAAAGCGCTATATCCTAATTCTATAAGTAATGAGACATGGCTGTGACGAAAACAATGTACTGTAAAAGTGTTATTTAATCCAGCTTTTTTTTGTGCTATTTTTAATCTTCCTCGAAGTTTAACATAGTGATGCATAAAAACATAGTCTTCATTATTTAAATCAATAAATGAATTGAAGTATTTTTCTAGTATTTCAATTAGAAATTGTGGTATCTCTACTTTTCTTATACTATTAGGTGTTTTAGGAGAAGTAATAATATCTTCTTTTGCAATACGTTGATAAGATTTTGAAATGTCAATTATTCCTTTTTTCAAATCAATATCTTTTTTTGTTAAGGCAAATAATTCTCCTTTACGCATGCCAGTATAAAATAGTGTTGCAAAGATAGTATAGTCTGTGTAATCAATTACATTTTCTAATAGCGATATTAATTGATCAGATGTATATATAACCATTTCTTTGCTTTTGTGTTTTCCAATACTTCCAGCTTTAGTGCATGGATTGTTCTCTAAGTCATAGTATTTTTGTGCATAATTGAAAATCGCATTTAATTGGGCATTTAACTTTTTTTGATATGCTAAAGAATAATTTTTTTTAAGTATTTCATTTTGCCATATTCGAATATTTATAGCTGTAATATTATTCATTGCCATATTTTTGAAATAAGGAAGAATATGATTATATATAATATTCAACTTTACAAGTTTTGTTTTAGGCTTTAATCTTGAGCAAATGTCTTCAAGATATAAATCAACAAAATCATTAAAGTTCATATCTAATTCTTTATATTGTTTGAGCAGAAAACCCCTTTCAAATTCTTTGGACTCTCTTTGGCGTTTAAACCCTCTTTTCTTCTTTTGCTTTTTCTCACCTTTATAATTTGTATAGTAAAACTTACAAAACCATGTTTTGGTTATATCGTCATAATATGTAGGCATAATAATGCTCCCTTCTTTTAAATAGTAATACTATTCAAAATCGAGGTTATGTGTTACAATAAATTTCGCAGAGATATTGTTTAGCTTCGCTGAATAGTATTTTGTAATCGTTCCTATTGGCGTAGGGGCGATTTTTTATTTTTTCTCATCATTTGGAGGAGTTCTTCTAATTGCTTTTTTTAATTCAAACTCAAAAGAATCAATAATTCTTTTTAATGCGTCATAGTCTTCCTTTTTAAATACTTTCTTTGATAAGTAATTAGATGACATACTACATTGGATATACTCTTCATCTCCAATTTTAAATGTATCAATTTCTACTATCTTTTTATCTTCAAATGTTAATTCTTCAGGGGTCACATCAAGAATATGACATATTGCTGAAAGTGTAGTAGGTCTGATTGCTTTTGTTTTACCAGCAGTTATAGAATACAATGTTCCAAGTGGTACACCAGATTCGTTCGATAATTGTTTTAAAGTCATTCCGTTTTTAGATAATACTTTTTTTAAATTAGTTGATATTGACATATATTTCACCTCCCAATTACATTATTGCATAAATATACATAAATAATCATAAAAACATTGACGATAGATTAACTGTATGATATTCTAGCACTGAAATATAAGAAATGAAATATAAACAAATTGTGGAAAGGAAAGGTGTTTATTATGGAAAAAAACTTTGTTTCAGCTAAAGAATTATCAAAAATTTTGGGAGTTTCAGTTAGTAAATCATATACCATTATAAGGAGTTTAAACAATGAATTATCTGAAAATGGATATATGGTGATTGCTGGGAAATGTCCTAAAAAATTTGTGGAAAAGAAATTTTATGACTTCGGCAAAGCTTCTATTTAATAGAAGTTTTGTCAATCCAGTAATACAAATTGACAAAAATGGAGAAAAAGACAAATGGAAAATCGATTAAATCAAACAGTAGTATGTTGCGATTATGTTTCACAAATTATTAATTGCAATTCAAGAATATTATGCGACGGTAGTAAAATTTATTTAAATGCTCCTACTGGTAGTGGGAAGACATTTGCACTAAATAATATTATAAAGACACTTAATTATTATCAAGGTGGCAAATATTTGTATATATGTAATAGGACTAGTCTTGTAGAACAAGAGAAAAAAGAATTGGGGAAAAAATCTATACTATATACAACTAATGGGAATGATAGATTAGTAGATACTGGTTATTATCCTAATATAGTTGTTACAACATATCAAAGTATTGAAAATGGTATTATTATGGGAAATATTAATAGTGATTATTTTAATGAATTTAAATTTATAGTGTTAGATGAAATACACTATATATTGTCGGATGCGACATTTAATTCTAATACTAATTTGATTTACAATCTTATTTTAAACCATAGAAAAGGGGTAATGGTTCTTATATCTGCTACTGGGAATGATGTGTTTAAAATTGTAGAACAATATTCACCAATATTATACGATAACAATAAAAGAATGATTAAAAATCATTATATAAATATTCTTAAGAAAGATATGAACCAAGGAAAATTCTATAGATTTAAAGATTTTACATTATTAATTGATAAAATTAAAGAGAGAGTGGATGAGAAATGGATAATATTTGTCACAACAAAAACAAAAGATAAAGAAATAAAAAAAGCATTGAAAGAAATGGATATTAAGACTGAATATTTAGATGCAACTTGCACAGATAAAAAAGTGTATAATGAAATAGTTAGTCAATCTAAGTTTGATGCACAAGTGATTGTAAGCACATCAATAATCGACAATGGTATACATATCAAAGATCCAATGGTTAAACATGTTGTCTTATTTTCAAACTTCAAAAATGAAATCAAACAAATGTATGGGAGAAAGCGTTTGCTAAATATCAATGATTCATTTGATGTGTATATATATGATACCTCTAAAAAAGAATTAGATAAATTGATAAATACGTTAATACAACAAAGGAAAGAACTAATAGAATGGAAAAATCAGTTTTATAAATATGGCATGGTATTGCCTTTATATGATGCGGATAGTATTCAAGGAAAAAAGTACAGAAAGGCATTTTGTCGTACTAATAAGGGGTTTATATTTAATGAGTTTGGTCTATTGCAATTGGATTTTATGCTAATAGATATTTATAATTTGTATCAAAGCAATGATGTTTTTGAAGAGAAACTTCATTGGCTAGTCACGACATATAATAAGAATCAATTTACTTCTAAAAAAAATCAATTTTTACAAAAGGCAATTATTCAATGCGGAGAAATTAGAGGTGATTTATTTGAAAAAATTTATAAACAGTATGGAGATAGAGAGGTTAAAAATAGCGAATATGAAAATTTATGTATAGAAATAAATAAAGTATTTAGAGAAAATTTTAGAGATGATAAATGTTTTCGTAATAATAGAATCCCAAAATTAGGAGCCATTAATGAAGGATTTAAAAGACATAATATAGATTATAAGATTTATCGTTATAATAATGGATATTGCTTAGAAAAACTCAAGACGGATTATTCTTGAGTTTTTGTTATATAAAGATTTTTAAATTATATATTATAGACTTGAATAGAATGTAAAGGAGGACAAAAAAATGGAAAGCATTTATATTCAAGAGTTAATTAATGGTTTGAAGAAATTGGAGATTGCAAAGGAAAAGCTAGATTTACAAATTAAAGAGTATGAAAAGGATATAAAAAATTTTATGCAGTCTTATCATCTTGAAGAGATTTATGGTGCTAATGGAGAAAGAATTACATATAAAGAAATTCTTGGAAGAAGATTTGATACGAGAGAATTTAAAAAGCACTTTGAAGAATTGTATAATTCATACTTAAGAAATACAAAGAATTTAAGATTCAAATTCAATTATTAGGAGATAAGCATGGGAAAGATGATATTCTCAATACTTACAGCAATAGCTGTATATATTATTGAAAAGGACGACGAGCAAGGAGCAATATAGTGATCCTTGTTTTTTTAGTACTATGGGGATAGAAAAGATGGACATTCAAGAGTTAGATAAAATATATTTTGAATTAAGAGAAATCTGTGCGATATTAAAAATATTTTCAGATTTAGAATGTGATATAAGTGTAGAAGCTATAGCTATTGTTGCATGTCATTACAATGATTATATGAATACCATTTTAAAAGAGATAGAAAAGTATCTATAAAAAACACCCTATACATTATTAATGTGTAGGGTGAAACTTTGTATATTAATCGTCCAAGACGGCTTTAGATAATCTAATAATTAAATCAAGTTGTTTTTTAGTTGCTTTAGAACAAATATCGTTAAGTTCATCTATATAGTATTTTTTTTCTAGGGTAGAAGTACCTGAGATAAGATAAGATAAATCTAATTGAAGATGATGAGCAATTAGAGATAGGGTTTCAAGTGTAGCAGTTGCTTTACCATTTTCAATTTTCGATATATAAAAAGTCGTTAAATTTAAATCATTAGCAAGTTGTTCTTGAGTTAAATTTAATTCTCTTCGCTTTTTTCTAATTCTATTTCCTATAAGATTGTAATCAACAGTTGAATTTAACATAGGTTCACCTCTTAATTACTATCATATCTATTAATCAATACTTTTAACACAAACTATTGATTCAACTTGAATCAATAGTTCAACATATGATATAATCTTTTTAGATAAATATGTCAATTTATATAAGAGTGATTATATAACATATTAAGATGAGAGAGGAGTATGTTAGTCATGTATTGTACAAAATGTGGTGGGAAGTTAGATGAAAATGAGAAATATTGTTCTAAATGTGGTAATGAGATTGAAAAAAGAAATGGTTTAGAAATTGATCAATCAATAAAAAGTGATGACGATAAAGATTTGAAAATTGATAAACCAATAGACAGTATATTTAAAGAAGAATGCATAGAACAAGATCAAGATTATTTATTTTTAAAAAATATGAATTCTAAAACGCGCGATTTTATAAAAAATATTATTTATGTGTTGAAAATAGTAATAGGAATAATAATTTTCCTAATTACTATCTTCCATATAAAGAGTGAGTTTGAAGAAGCACAAAATTATAAACTTACATTATACATAGTAAGATATGTTTATAAAATTGGCTTAATGTGTCTGATTCAATTTGTTTTAGAGGAAATCAGCTATACTTTAAGTTTAAAGACAAATAATCTCAAAAAAGAAAGTAATTCTACATTAATATGCTTAGGTCAGATAGTTTATATTTTTTTAATAATAATAGCATGGAAAATGATTCTATTTCCTTCAAATGTTGATATGGTTCAGATTTATCTCGCTATTGTTAATGATGCGTTGCTTGACGGTTTATTAGTCATTAGAGTACCAATATTTTTATTAATTGGTGCTAGTATTTTGAAGATTTTTGTGATTGGAAATGGGATAAATGAAATAGAGTGATATCATAAAAAATTATTATATGAGTTTTTAATGAAAAGATAGGAGAAATTAATTATGAGAAAATTAGTTATGAGTATTATTTGTATTGGATTATTATTTGGTCTAGTTGGTTGTGATAAAGGACAAGATGATCAGCAAACTAAAGTAATTTTAACAAAAGATTCAAAGAAATTAGAAAGCATTGAGAAATTAAAAAAATTTACAACTGTGGAAAAAGATGATAAAAAATATTCATTTAATTATAATAGTCAAAATACAGCTAGTTCATTAAATAGTTGGACTATAACATTTACTACTGAAAATGAGTTTGTAAGATTTTATGATAATACTATTACTGATAGTTTTATTGAAATTTTAGGATCTAATTGTTTTGATAATGATGGACATTTTTCTTATGATTTAGATGAAAATGACTTGAGAATTTATTTTGATGAAGATATTACAGATATTGAATTAATTAATTATTCAATTGATAGGGATGAGTTAACACTTTTAAGTGGAGGGAAGGAATACTATGTTTCTGATGAACTCAAAGAGTTTATAAATAAGTATAATATTATTTATAATATGAAGAATGATTTGGAGGAATTTAAAGAAATATTAAAAGAAAATAATCTTTCATCAAAAGAGATTACTACTTTGAAATATGAAGATGTTGTAAATGGGGCAAAATAATTTATAGTAAATCCCATAAGAACTATTAGTATCGTTAGAGTGTACCTTATTGGTACGCTTTTTTTCTGTCTCAATAAAGTAATATTTTAAATAAAGAAACGTTCCAAAAGTGACATAGACTTGTTGGAACGAAAAGGAGAAATTATGAATATAGGATATGTAAGAGTTAGTACAGTAGAACAAAATACAATTAGGCAAGAGGTTTTAATGCAGTCATTAAATGTTGAAAAAATATTTATAGATAAGGCAAGTGGAAAAAACAAGGATAGAGAGGAACTTAAAAAGTTGCTCAACTTTGCAAGAAATGGAGATACAGTCATTGTAGAAAGTATAAGTCGATTTGCACGTAATACTAAAGATTTATTGGAACTTGTGGAATTATTAACAAAAAAAGGTGTAGAATTTGTTTCAAGAAAGGAAAGTATTGATACAACTACTCCAACGGGAAAATTCATGCTTATAGTTTTTGGAGCTGTCGCTGAGCTTGAAAGAGAGTATATTCTTCAAAGACAAAAGGAAGGAATTGAAATTGCCAAAAAGAATGGTAAATATAAAGGTCGACAAAAAATTAAACTTAATAATTTTGATGAAGTTTATAATAAATGGACGAATAAAGAGATATCAGCAGTAAAAGCTATGAGGGTATTAGGAATATCAAAAAGTACATTTTATCGACGCGCAAAAATTCATATATAATTAGACTGGTCATTTAAGTATAACTTATTATAATATTGTGTGATAATGAACGATATGATTGATAGTTTATAGAATATAAGATTTATGAATTTAGTTTAAAAGATATTAAAATTTTATGAGTATAATTATATTTTATAAGTTATTTTGTTATGGTCAGTGAATTTAAAAAATGTTATAATATCAAAGGATAAATATAATAAAGGGAGGGTTAATAATGGATTCTGAACAAGAAGTAGTTGCTAGGATTAAAAAGATTATTATCCATGACCCTGAGTATTGGGATTTTAAAGAAGAGAGTACTAAAAAACATATTCATAACTTGATTAATTATCCTGCGACGATGGTCCCTGTTATGCAATCAGAGATTATAAAGTTGTTTAAAGCTTATGACAGTTCTATAAATAGTGTATTGGATCCTTTTATGGGATCAGGAACTACTCTTATTGAATCAAATATTAATGGATTAGATGCAGTAGGGATAGATATTAATCCATTTGCATATCTTATTGTATTAGTTAAAACATCTCTTGTAGATATGCAAGTTTATGATGAGATATGTATGAAATTAGAAAAATCTCTAAAAGAAGAAACAGAATATAGTATTCATTATTTTAATAAAATAGATAAATGGTTTAAACCAGATGTCATAGATAAATTGAGTAAAATTAGAACTGAGATAAAAAAGATAGATAATGTTCTTTATAGAAGAGTTTTTTGGATTGTGTTTAGTAAAACGGTTCAAGAAAGTTCAAATGATAGATCTTCAACTTTTAAGTTACACGCTAAGGCAGAAATTGATATAGAAAAATTTAATCCAGATGTTATTAAAATTTTTATTACTAATATGAAAAGGGTTAAAGATGCATTTAATGAATATTATAGTGAGTACTATAATAACTCCAATAATAATATTTTTTGTGGTGACTCAATTGAAATACTTCAAACTAAATTTGAAGAGAAAAGTCAGGATTTAATTGTGACTTCACCACCTTATGGGGATAATGGTACAACGGTTACTTATGGACAATTTTCTTCACTACAATTGAGATGGATTGATTTAGATGATATTGGATGTGAAATCAATTCATCATTAATGTCAAGTTATTCTGCAATAGATAGTAAAAGTCTTGGCGGATGTAAATATACTCAAGATAGAATAATAGAAAGTGGTATTTTAAATAGATCACAAACTTTAAGTAATATATATAATTTATTATCAAAATCTGATTTTTTCAAAGCAAGAAAAGTGGCTTCTTTTTATATTGATTATGAAAAGTCACTACATGAAATTTTTAGAGTCTTGAAAGACCAAAAATGTGCTGTTTTTACAGTAGGAAATAGAAAAGTTGATGGTAGAGAAGTGAAGTTAGATGATGTTACTATTGAACTTGTGAGTTTTATCAATGTTCAGCTAGTATATAAGTTTACAAGAAAAATTAAAAATAAGCGAATGCCTGGTAAAGTTTCAAGATTAAAAAATAAAAAACCAGTTTCTTCAATGAAAGAAGAAACTGTATTAATTTTAAAAAAGATGGGGTGAAATCATGCTAGATTTTAATAAACCGGTTTCAATGACTGCTTCGGCTCGTTTGATTTATCAGCTAGGTGAACAATTAATTTCAGATGAACTTGTTGCTTTATCGGAATTAATTAAAAATTCATATGATGCAGATGCTTTACGTGTTAAAGTAATAGTTGATAGTAAGATCGAAACAGATTATGGAAGAGGACAAATTATTATAGAGGATAATGGTAATGGAATGACACCATCTATAATAGTTAATTCGTTTTTGAAGTTATCAGGTAATTTTAAGGTTATAAATAAGATATCTCCTCATTTTAAAAGAAGAACACTTGGAGAAAAAGGATTAGGGAGATTATCGTTTCAACGATTAGGGTGTTATATTGAGGTTTTGACATCGCCAAGAGTTGAAAGATTTGATATTATAGATGAATCGGATATAGAATATCTATTTAATCAAGGAATGAATACTTATTCTATCAAATTAGACTGGCGTGAATTTTCAGATGATAAAAACTTTGAGGATGTTACTGCTGAGGTTTTACCATTGAAAAAAGAGACTCCAATTTATGGAACTAGAATTATAATTAGCGGTATTCGTAATTTGAATTTTTGGGATTTAAATGTTGGTCAAGAAAAAAGGCTAAGAAATGATATATTGTCTATGACAAATCCTTTTGTAAGTTCTGATACTACCGATTTTATAAATATTGATATAAATATTGATGGTAAAGAATTTCTTGTAGATAGTATTGATGAAAACATAGTTCGAGAGATAAGTGATGTATATGTAAAGTTTCAAATGGAAAATGGTGTATTGGACATAAAATTATATAATCAAAAAAAATATTTTGAAAGATTAAAAGAGGATTATATAAAAAGGTTTACTTTAGATGATAAAGGCCCTTGTTATAAACTTATAGAAGATAATTGTTCTTACAATAATTATAAATATTTTCATGAAACAGTTAATTTTAACGAGGATCAGGAAAAATTTAGTTTTGTATTAAATAAAGTTAATGGTAAAAATGCATTAGATTTTTCTTTCACGGGAGCAATATATACTCTTGATAGAGGTAGTGCAAGAAATACAAAAATAACTAAAAATTTGTTAGATCAGAGTTTATTTATTCAAAAAAACTTTTTTAAAGTTGGAGAATTATGGGATTCAATTTATGGAATTTTTATGTTTAGAGACAAGTTTCGAATTCTTCCTTATGGAAAGAAAGATTGGCTGGGATTTACTCAATTAAGTCAAAGGTCAAAAGCTACTATTTTTAAAGAAGGTAATGTTTCAGGATACATAACAATTAATGGAGAATCAAGTGAATATTTGAAAGAGCAAACAAATAGACAAGGAATATTAGAAGATGAGTATGGATATAACTTTATGAAGATTTTATCTACTACTTTAATTGAAACACTAATAAAGTGGGATGCTTATAAATTAAGAAAATGTTTTATTCAACCAGTAGTTGATAAAAAGAGTGGAAATGATAATTTTCTATACAACTCTACAAGGGAAATTACTTTTGAAAGAGTTGTTGTTATAAAAGATGCAGTTGAACAAAGTGCAAATGATTTAGTAAATGAAATAGAAAAAACAAATAATGATGAACAAATTAGTTTATTCTCTGATAATGCGAAGCAATTAGCTAATAAGGCATTGGCATTTAAACAGAATAGTGAACAAATCATTAGAAAGTACGAACAAGATATATATATGAAAGACACGACAATTAATGAATATGAACAAATTGTTCCACTCATTGGCCAATCTATTCTTGTAGAATCAGCAACACACGAGTTTACACGTATATTCAGTAATCTTTCTACAGTGAATAAACAATTACAGATTTTTTCTAAGGATAATAAAGAACTATTGAATGATAAATCCTTTAAACTGAATAAAATGATATTATACTTAAGTAGACAAATTAATGATTTGAATTTGCAATTAAATCATATTTTACCTACTCAGAAGAATAAGATTAAAAATACTGAAGATATTAATATAAGAGATTTTTTAAAGTCAAATTATGATGATGAAAGTATTATGAAATCTAAATTAGACAGAAAAAACATTAAAATTTTATTTCATGGGGATGATTTTAAAATAAGATCTAGTTTAGGTGTATTAATAGTAGTATTTGATAATTTGGTTTTAAATTCTATGTATTGGATTGAAAACATTTCCAATCCTATTATAAATATTAACATTGATAAACATGGTATTGTTACATATTGGGATAATGGACGTGGGATAGATAAGAGTATTGAAGACACATTGTTTAATCCTTTTGTGACTCTTAAAAGTGATGGTAGAGGGTTGGGATTATATATATGCCAAGAACTACTGGCAGTAAACTCTGCAAGTATTAATCTTTTAGATGATATAAATGAGCATGGAAGAAAATATAAATTTCAAATTATATTTAATGAGGTGATATAGATGTTAGTATCTGCATTGGAGAATCTTAAAATTTTCAGAGTTGTATCTATAGATGATGATTATGATTTAAAAAAAACATATGAACATCTTGGACAAGAAAGTATTAATGAATATTTTAAAATCGGTGCTATTGATGAAAAAGAGTTGCAATACTTGGAAGATAATGGAGTTTTTTTAATCAGCCAACTTGCCTCATTAGATGAAGAAATTCCTGAAGTAAGAGAAGTTTCTAAAAAGATTTTAAAATATGAAGCTAAAGATTTACCAGGCTCATTATCAATATTAAATGATGCCATTTCAGAATTATTGACATCTCAAATAGAAATTAGAACAATGAATGATTTTCAAAAAATAAATTCATTAGATAGTAAAAATACTATTTGGATTCTTGATAAAGAAATGAATACTATTGAGAATGCTATCGGTGAGGAAATAAATCTTATATTAAAAAAACATTCAGCTCAAATTAATATATTTGTTGTATACACTAGTGATAAAAATTTAATGGTTTTAAATAATGACTGGAAGCAAAGAAATCAATTTTTATTAGAATTAGGAATTGAGACATCTACAGCAGAGTTAATTGCATATCAATTGTTTGTAATACAAAAAACTGAAAATAAGACTAGCTTATCAAGAGCCTTTAAAAAGGCTTTAATAAAATCTATTCGGGGTTATTTAGTTTATGATACAGTAAGAACTATGCAAAGTGTAAATCAAGATTGTTACACGCAATTAATTGATGTAGTAAGGAATTTTGATACACTAAATTATAGTAGATTAAGATATAACTTTGAAAATGAAGGAGCAAATAATTTAATTGATATTCTTTATAATATTCTTAGTGCATTAGAAAAAAAATATTTAAATGATGTTTTAGAAAATAAAATAGATAATGTTTTTGCCTTTAAAAATATTATTGGATTAGGCAATGAAATTAGGCAAGTAGATTTACATAAAATGACAGTCAATTCACTAATGAATAATAATGCCTATCAGAGTTACTTTATCGATAAATCTATTAATTTTGCATTAGATGATATTCATTTTGGTGATATATTTAATATTGAATTATCAGAATCATATAAGTCAATGCTGAGTTTAGATGGCAGTGCTATTGGTATTATATTTTCTCAAAGCTGTGATTGTACATTAAGGTTAGAAAACAGAAATAGAACTGTAAATACATTTGAATTAGGTATTTTTAAATTGTTGGAAATTGATGGTGCAAACTCTCGAAATATACTGCAAACAGGCATACCTATATATGAACTTAATAAATATATTAATTTAGACTGTTGTTTAGAGAGAATAATGGTTCCTGAAGCAATTTTGGATTTATGTTCATTTGATCAAAGTGGTCAAAGTAAAATTCTAAATATAGATGA